>Ga0209979_1001690_pt1 | contig 23323 bp, 32 predicted proteins | sample AnhtaG_FD_183114 | JGI IMG/M metagenome (GOLD analysis project Ga0209979, IMG submission 183114) | Deep subsurface microbial communities from Anholt, Denmark to uncover new lineages of life (NeLLi) - Anholt_01485 metaG (SPAdes) (version 2) | ecosystem: Environmental > Aquatic > Marine > Oceanic...
GCTGATCACGTTGGCCTTGACCCTCTGCTTCGGCAGGGTGTGGTGCGGGTGGCTATGCCCCCTGGGGACGCTGCTGGATCTGTTCTCCTTGGGTTGGTGGCGTGGAAAGAGAGACGCTCCTCCTGATTCGTGGCGCATGGTCAAGTACGGGCTGCTGTTGACCCTCATCGCCGCTGCGCTCTTCGCCAACCTGACCCTGATGATCTTCGACCCTCTCACTATCCTCTTTCGGACCCTGTCGGTGACCGTGTGGCCTGCCGTGGACCAGCTAGTCACCGTGGCTGAGGCCACAGCTTACCAAATCCCAGCGCTTCGGTCGGCGGTTTCGACGTTCGACGGTTTGGTTCGGCCCAGGGTGCTTCCGGTAAGTCCCGTTTTCTATCGTTACACCGTGCTGTATGCTGGTGTGTTTCTGGGCGTGATCCTCTTGAACCTGGTGGCCTCGCGGTTCTGGTGTCGGTACCTGTGCCCTCTGGGGGCGTTGCTGGGGTTGGTGAGTAAGGTGGCGATCCTGCGCCGGAAGGTGAACGAGCGATGCCAGGAATGCGACGCCTGCGCGCGGGTCTGTCCGACGGGCACGATCCAGCCCGAGAGAGGATACGCCAGCGACCCCGGCGAGTGCACGATGTGTCTCAACTGTCTGGATGCCTGCGCCCACAGCGCCATCGAGTTCAGGCCTCACCTCACGCCGGCCGAGTCGCAGACATACGATCCCAGCCGGAGGCAAGCCCTCGTCGCTTTCGGCGCAGCCATCGCGGGCATCGCCCTGGCCCGCAGCAGTGGAGCGGCCCTCAGAGACCACCCACGACTCATTCGCCGACCAGGGGCGGTGGAGAACGACCTGCTGTCGAAGTGCATCCGCTGCGGGGAGTGCATTCGGGCCTGTCCGACGAGCGCCATCCAACCCAGTGTGGCGGAGGCAGGCCTGGAAGGGCTGTGGACGCCGGTGCTCGTGCCCAGGATGGGGTACTGCGACTACTCCTGCAACGCGTGCGGCCAGGTGTGCCCCGTGCAGGCGATTCCGCCGTTGAGCCTGGAAGAGAAGCGGCAGCAGGTCATTGGGCACGCATACATCGACCAGAATCGCTGTATCCCTTGGGCGGATCACCGCGCTTGCATCGTCTGCGAGGAGATGTGTCCCGTCTCCGACAAGGCCATCAAGCTGGAGATGGTGGAGCTAGTCAAGCCCGACGGCGAGATGGTGACCGTCCAGCGCCCCCACGTGATGCGTGAGCGTTGCATCGGGTGCGGCATCTGCGAGTACAAGTGCCCAGTCAGCGGCGAGGCAGCGATTCGCGTGTACGTGCCCCCTCTCGGGTGGTGACTGGAACCTGTCGCGATGGTCGTGCGCACTCGAATCGTGCGGTGATCTGCGTGGACCCTCTAGACACGGCCAGCACCGTGCCGGTAGAGAAGGAGCGGGGCTTCGAAGCGTCGTGATTCCAGCTCTGCGGTGGGGGCCAACGAGCAGGTTGGTGGAGAATGCTATCTGTAAGTGGTCGTAGTATGCCTGGCGACCTTGGTGATCACGGCCGTGTTGCGCTGGGCGTTGATACTGTAGATCACCCGATAGTCACCGACGCGAATGCGGTAGAAGTCCTTCCTGGCGACCAGCTTGCGGCACCCACGCGGACGGGGGTTCTCGGCCAAGGCTTCGACAGCAGTTCTCAGTCTGTCTGGATCCGGACCAATACCTCCTGGCTGCAGGAGCAATCTCAACCTTGTGGGGCACCGCTTCCTGCTCGTTGGCGGAAGTAGTCGAAGGCATCAACGCCCCCCTCTGGCTCGTATTCCTCTAGTACGGCCTTCGAATCGGCTATGTCTTGATCTACTTCCATGGTCTGAATCCACCAATCCAGTGCTTCAAGCACTAGATCCGGCAAGGCTTTTCCTCTCTTCTCAGCTTCCGCTTGCAGGCGACTGAGAAGCTCCTCATCTTCTATCGTCAGGACAAGCTGTTGCATGCTCCACGCTCTCCTTCTTCCGAACCGGCGGTTCAGTACATTCACCATACACTGCAACGGGTCGATTGTCAATGGCTCAAGCCACAGTGTGGCGAAGTGATCCCACTCGAGGGTCTCCCTCCGTCGGGCAGGCCGCTTTCACCTGCCCGTCTCGGTCTGCTATAATGTGAAGGCAGGAAGAGGAGGCAACGCGTGCGGAGACGCTCCGTAGTGCAGGTGGGGCGAGAGTGGCGAAGTGGGGAACATGGATCTGGAGGCTCGCGGACGCTGGTGGCCTGCTGCCAGCAAGTTGTGGCAAAGCCCGATGGAAGATAGCGGATGAATAAGATCTTCACACTGAATAAGAAGGTGACGTTTGCGATCTACGTAATCGCCGATGTCGCGTGCGTGGGGATGGGGATGGGGGTCCCCATCTTCTGCATCGGTTTCGGATTCTTCGTTGGATGGTACATCGCGGCGAGAGCAACTCGATCCAGGCTAGGCCTGAAAGATATCTTCCGCGGCGTGTTGGTTGACGCGGTCACTACGTCCACGGTTACTCTCGTTCTGATGGCCGTCCTCTGGGGAAGGACCATTCCCATGCTTTTCGATCCGAGCTCCGATTTTGCGAATTTTGGGATCCCATTGATCCTGTATGATCCCAGGCTCAGCTTTGTCGGCTGGCTGGTCCTGATGATAATCATCTCCCCGTTCCTACAGTTGTTGACGACGGTCTTTACCTCGTACCTGGCGCTGCTGGTTCGGTTGAAGGAAGATGGCAACGGAGGATGGTCACACAGCTTGTCGCCGGACCATTGAGGTAAGAGCAGATGAAAGAACGAAGAACTGAGAGCGCTTTCTCTGAGCATCTGTTTGAGTATCGTACCGTGGCAGCAAGGAGGCTTGCGCTGTCGCTAACCATCACCGCGGGTATGATCGTCTACTCCGCCCATGTGGAGTTGGAGGACGTTCCCAACCCAGCGGCTGCCGAGAGCCTCGTGGCACGTATGAACAGCCATCTATCCGAATGGTATGGTATCATCGAATCTGCAATTCAAGTGGGCAGCAGCGATGAAGCAGGAGTCTGTGAGATCAGCTAGTGTGGGATCCACGTGATAGTCAGTCCTGGCTACAGCGTGGCTGTTGGATCACTTGAGCAGTATGACCCAGAGACAAGGAGAGCCCGCAATGATCGCAAAGATCAACCTGGACGAGAAGGCTGCACAGATCGACAAACCGTGGTCTCCCATCGACATCGCTCGGGTCAACGACCACGTTGTGCGCATGGCCTTGATCGAGGGAGAGTATCATTGGCACAAGCACACCAATGAGGACGAGTTGTTCTTCGTGTACGACGGCGAGATCATCATCCAGTTGAGGGGCCAGCCGGATCTGACTTTGCACGAAGGCGAGATGGCCGTCATACCGGAGGGTGTGGAGCACTGCCCGAAGAGTGCAGGGCCCTCATACATTCTGGTATTTAAGCGCCATGCTCTGGTCAGCAGCGGAGACTAGGAGTTCGCTGCCTGCAGGCGCCTGATGCCATGGGCGAGCCAAGATACAATGACAGGTGAAGGAGCTTTACTTACACACCCAGATTTCACGGAGGCGATGCACGATGGAACAGGTTGAGGAGTTGCGGGAGAGAGTGCTGTCGGTTCTTCTCCCCTGGGGGGTGAAGCGGATCGCCATCTTTGGTTCGGTGGTGAGGGGAGAGGACCGACCGGAAAGTGACATAGACATCCTGGTCGAACTCAAAGACCCTGGAAGTCGTCGTCCTATTGGGCTCAAATGGTTCGGACTGGAAGAGGAGTTGGGTCGCCTTCTGGGACGGGAAGTGGAGATGGTGAGCGCTGACGCCCTTAGTCCGTACGTCCGCCCCTACGTCGAAGAAGAGATGGTGGTTCTCTATGAAGAAGGTTGACAGGGTATACCTCCATCATCTTCGAGATGCCATGGAGTGTATTGACCGCCACCCTGACGGAATGTCCACGGAGGGCTGGTGAGAGATAGGATTTGATAATGGAAAAGCGAGGATTTCACCGTTGGGCCTGGCTGGTGGTGTTGTTGCTCGGCGGGTTACTGATGATCTTCGGAGGCGCACAGGATGTGACGCTCTTCTTCTGACCCCAGGGGGAACTGGCAGCGGTGCCGTCATGGCACCCAGCCCCGCCCGTCGTGGGATTAGTCTGCGGGCTGATCGTGCTGGCCTCGGCTGGGTTGAACGTCGTCTGGGGGTGGAAACTGCGGCGCGCCGAGGGTGCCCGGGAGCGAAACCTGGCGTGCTGGGTGGCTCTCGCCAGCGGCGTGGCGATGATCGCCGATTGGGTCAGTGGCTATTACGGCTTCGGCAGCCTGATGGCTCTGCTGACCGGCATCTGGTTGATGCGGAGATGATGAACGGCAGGCCCGTCGCTGGGGCCGACTGTCCCTACATCGTCGAGGTCGCTACCGACTGGTGGGAGCGCCTCATCCGCCTCAGGATCCGTAACACCAGAAAGGTAAGCCACGGGGACGGGTTCTTCTTGTCGGCGAAGGACCAGCCCTTCCAGGCGAGGTACATGGAGTTGGCGGTGTATCGTCCCTCCGCGTCGGACTGGGCAGTCATGGTCTCCACCATCTCGCCGAGCCGCTTGTCGGCACGGATGAAGGGGAAGCGGCTGAGCACGTCCACCACGTGCAGGACGTTGTACCAGACGAAGGGGTACTTGAGCTTCCGGAAATCGGTACCGATCCCGAACATGTAGATCTTGCGCTCGCCCTGGTGTTCCCAGTGCCACAGCAGCATCTCGGCCCCTGTTCGGGTCCCAGGACTGTCCATTAGGTCGGGCACTTGAGCCAGCGCCTTCAATGCATAGACGTTGGCGATCGGGCACGGGTCCGACTTGCGCCCTGGGCCTCGGAACTTGCCCAGCTCTGGAGCTGCTACGCACCGCCAGCCATTGTCGTCCACCAGGCCGGCCAGGTGTTCGGCGGCGTGCCTGACTCGCGGGTCATCGGCCAGGCCCATAGCCGCCAGGGAGTACAGGAGAGTGGGCGCGTCGCATTGCATCCAGGCCCACTGGTCCTCGTCGGTGCCGCCATAGGCCTTGGGGATGTTCACCAGGGTTTGGAACGCTCCCTCCTCCGACTGGTGGGCCAGCACGGCTTCGATCGCCGGAGCCATACCAGGATCATCCTCGCGCACGCCGAAGTCGGGCCAGGGTGCTGAAGGCGTAGAGAGGATGGCTGGCATCATTGTGTCGCTTGAGAGGGCGCCCAGGCCAGGTGGCTGCCTCGGTTATCAGCTTATGAACCTGCGGGTGGGCCAGCATCTCGGTGCGAGCAGCTCGCGCCTCCGGGTCATCCTCTGGTCGCTCCAGCAAATCGAGCAGAGTGCGGTAGCGGGTCCAGGGTTCGTCGGATTCCAGAAGCCATTGAGTCTGATCAACTGTCATGGCGTATCTCCATGCAATGCATACTTTCGTTCGAACTCCGTGATCCACTCGTGCCGTCCGGACGACTTGATGGCGGCGACCACCTGCTGAATGCTGACGCTGCCAATGTGACCATGCAGCGATGCAGGCACTAGCGAAATCAGCAATGGCAGCAAGCCACGAGTGCCTTGGGGACCATCGCAGCTGAAGGTTGGGCTGCGGTCGTCGGTGAGGAGGACAAAAGGACCGCCCAACTCCAGGGCAAAGATCACCTCGCGGAAGAATTGGTAGTAAGTTGAAAGGATGCAAGTCGCGTTCTGGCCAATTGGTCCCGATAAGAAGTTGTGTTTGTCGAGCAACTCCCAGTATCTCCGGCCTATGTGGTGCAGATAGCAAAGTGAGAAATCATGAGTAGGGTTCCGGCCGTCGCAATCACCTCGTGCAAAGACTGAGCATCCGCCAAACTCCCTCTCGACCAACTTGCCCTCTACAAACACGCGAGGGTGCCCCATCTCATCTGTGAGTACTAGATCAATCGATGTAGGTTGGCCGGTGTCCTCGTTGAAAAGCGTGCGATCCTCGTACTCAAAGCTGGCGCTGACTTCGCCTTTCGGCCAGGCGACTCCTTGACCGGCGAAGCTCTCCCGCACTGGCTCCAGGCCTTTTCCAACCAGAAGGGGGCCGATTAGGTTGAAGAGCATGGCCTGACTGCTCAGCCCGTGGTGGACGTATCTGTGTAGTGGGAAGCCCTTCCCTTCGGCTTTGCGCCGGGCTCGTTCCGATTGGATGTACTCTGCAACTTCGGTCAGGATGATGTTGTTTGGCCAGTCATTCCAGTTGGCGAGGATGTAGGAGTGTTTGGCACTGACAGGAAACCCCTTAGCCTCAAACCACGCTGAGGCTGCATCTCGCAACGTTTCTTCAAAATGTCGATGTTGTGGATAGGGCCACGTCAGCGCGCTAGTTCTGCTGCTGTCGCTCATGACATTCTCTCCTCTCTATTCTCCTTGGACTACGTTAGGCTGTCACAATGCAGGACCCTGCTGACGCACCACCCGGTGCAGTTGTCCTGGGTGCAGCTTGGTGGGAGCGCATTCCTGATCAACACTCGAGACCATCGTCTCCGCCCGGTCACGCTCTACGCTCCCCTCAAGGAGGATAGTCATCGTGCCGCGCTGCGAGCCGTATCCAGTTCCACCCCCCGCCAAGTCAGGTTGTGGTTTGCCGCGATCTGACGCGTCTTCTCCATCAGCGCCTGGTGATAGGGTTTCCGGCTGGTCAACAGCGCACGATAGCCGCGTACCAGGTCGGGGTAATGTGCCTGGAGCGCCTTCCTGACCCGTCCCCAGGACGCTCCGCGCAGGTTCAGGCTGTCCACCAGTACGTAACCCACCTTCGCCCGCTTCAATTCCCCAAACAGGGCATCAATCTCCGATTCTCCGTCTGACAGGAAGGGTAGGAGGGGGCCGCAGAAGGCCCAGGTAGAGATGCCGGCCTCGCGCAGCGTGTGGAGGGCGTCCAGACGCTCGGGAATGGGCGAGGACCCGGGCTCGAAGCGCCTCCTGAGCTCGTCGTCCATGGTAGTGATGGTGAAGGCCACCTCCGCGTCTTTGATCTCCCTGATAAGCTCAAGGTCACGCAGAACCAGCGCCGACTTGGTGAGGATACAAACGGGCCAGTCGTAACCCACGAGCGCCTCCAGGCAGGCGCGGGTGATGCCATACTGTTCCTCCAAGGGCTGATAGGCGTCGGTCACTGTGCCGAACGTGATGTTGCCTGGCTTGGCCCGCCTGAGTTGCTTTGCCAGTACCTCGGCGGCGTTGACCTTGACGTCAACGAAGGTGCCCCACTCCTCTTTGTGGCCCGTGAAGCGTTTCATGAAGGTGGCGTAGCAATAGACGCAACCATGTTCACACCCTACATAGGGGTTGATGGCATAATCCACCGCCTTGATGCCGGATTTGGTGAGGATAGACTTGCACCCTATCTCTTTGACGGTCAAAGCTTTCTCTCCTTGCCGCGTGGATTGAGCAGATGTGGCGTTCTCAATCACGTTTCTCTGCTCGCCCTGTCTGGTTGCATAATGAGGCCACTCTTCGCGGTTGGTCTCTCACCAGGATGCCGATCTCAGTCCCTTTGTGGGTGCGTTGCCGTATTGGCCACGGCATTCTCTCTGAACCTCCGAATGCCCCTACATCGCACAGTAGGTTTGTGCCCAGAAGCAGCATGATTGTAGCGGAGCGTGAAGGAAAATCACAGTCCCTCTGGACCCCAACAGGATGTCATGACCCACGCGGGACTTCGAGCCCACTTGATATGATGCCCAAGGTTGGCTACGATGTGCACACTCAGCGGTGTGACGTCCGCGTTCTGGAGGATGGACGGAGGTACGATGACCAAGACTGAGCGATATCGCGAGGCTCTGAAGAGGCTTGAGGATTGGGATTCGTTCCTATTGGAGGAATCCGGTGTGCCGGGCCGAAGGGCGAACATCGAATTGGGCCGGGCAGTGGCTGAGGAGGGAAACGAACAGCTTTTCCGACGCTATCTCTCCTTCGATGCGGAGAAAGCCCCGATGAATTCTCCAGAGGAGTTCCTGGCCTTCTGCGGTGTGCTGGGACTGGGAAGGCTCCTGGCGGAAGGGCAATACGAGGTGCTGGATACGCTACGCCTCTGTGCCTCGGATTCGCGCTGGAGAATCCGAGAGGGGGTAGCGATGGCTCTGCAACGCCTGGGAAGGGTGGACATGGACCTGCTGCTCCAGGAAATGCAACGATGGAGCCGAGGCAATCTGCTGGAGAAGAGAGCAGTTGCTGCTGCTCTATGTGAGCCAGCTTTGCTGCGTGACGAAGAGCAGGTGAAGCGAGTTCTCGAGATCCTGGATCAGATGACTGCTTCAATACCAGAGGTCGAGGATCGCAGAAGCGACGAGTTCAAGGCCTTGAGGAAGGGTTTGGGCTACTGCTGGAGTGTTGCAGTAGCTGCTGCCCCAGATGAGGGCAAAAGGATGATGGAGAGATGGTTCTCCAGCGACGACAAAGATGCCCTCTGGGTCATGAAGGAGAATCTCAGAAAGAAACGTCTGGCGCGCATGGACGCGGAGTGGGTGGAGGGGTGGAAGGCACGACTGGGCATGTAGCCCAGGAGGCTGGTTGACTCTTCGTGCTGGATGGCGATGACTCAGTGGTTGGCTCGGTGCTGTTTGGGCTGTCCAGCGGTCTTCAGCGAAACACTTGGCGACGCCCATCGTTCGTGCTTGGCGACCATCACCCGATGTGTGACTTGCGCTCGCCTCTGGTCGAAAAGGAAGCTGGGGGAGCTCTCCCGTTACACTGTCATCCGTGAGAAGGCGCTGTCAGTCCGGATCCCCTGCGAAGGCGTGTTGATCCTCTCGCCCGAAGATACACTGCAAGCGTAGCGGCCCCAGAGCCGTGGCGCTGCTTCGACCTATTCCAGACGCTCCGTCCCTATCCTCTTACCTCTGCCGCTCGCGGTCGAGCTGGGGTCTCAGGACCATAGCAAGCCTCTCCGGTGGCTCGCTGGCTGGTTGACACAGGATCTTCTCGTCAAAGCGGAGTTCCGTAGCTCAGATTCCTGTGTCGCCGGGAAACCTTCACCACATCTGCCACACCTGTTCATAATTCCTTCACAGGTTTGTGGCATATTAGGATCAGAAAGTGGCCCAGGCAACGAGGAATTGCCCCGGCCAAGAGACTGGGAGAAGCGCTGAAGGCGCAGGGAGGCAGGACTATGGAAGGAGTGGCTCAGACGCGTGGCGGCCACAGAACGAGCGATATCGGGCGCGCGATTATGGCGGCCGTGTTGTTCAGTCTGGTGATTGCAGTCTGGGTCTGCCTCTGGGTTCCGTCGGTGCCCATCCCATAGAATAAGACGTAAGGAGGTAACGAATGTCTAGGACGCGGTTTCTACTCATACCACTGGCGGCAGTGATCATCCTCGGTCTGCTCATTGTAGGAGGCTGGGCGATCCATCGCATCGGATGGTCGGAGGGCTACGCCGTGGGGCAGCTTGCGGCTGAGGGCGTGGAGGGAGCGACAGCGCCCTATGCGCCGCTTGGCTTGAGCCGCCTTGGGCTATTCCTGACGGTTGGATTGGTCTTCTTCGTGGTGCTGGGCGTGATGGCCACGTGCTTCCGCTTCTGGGCCTGGAGGACGGTCGGTGGGCCGTGGATGATGCATGACGGCCTACGCAGGATGGCCGTGGGGCCCAACGGCGAACCGTGGGCCAGATACTCGCATGGGCATCACCATCCCATGCCCCCCTGGTGCTGGGGCTGGGAGAGACCGCCGGAGGAGGCCAAGAGCGGTGAGGCAGGGCAAGACGTGAAGACTGGGACCGCCGCACGAGAGAGCTAGTCGGCGGTAGATAGAAGGACGGGGGTGTGCAGGCGGCTACGGGTTGCTCGCACCCCCCGACCGAGTGGCAGAGCCCTCGCCATCTCACAGCACGGCGATAGCCATCCGCGCAAGTAGTGAAGAGGGAGGTAGCCGATGTCGGTAACAGACAAGATTCACTTCAGGATGATGTCTCTGATGCATGAGCACCTTTATAGAGTGTTCAGGGATCCGTACCAGGTCTTGGACACTGCGGGTCTCAAACCAGGCCAACACGTACTCGAAGTTGGCTGCGGCCCCGGGTTCTTCACCGTTCCCGCGGCAAAGATAGTGGGCCAGGAGGGGAGCGTCTGTGCGTTGGACATCAATCCCCTGGCCGTGGAGAGGGTTCGGCAGAAGCTCGAAAGCAATGGGGTGGCCAACGTCACGACCGTCCTGGCGGATGCTGCTGAGACAGGTCTGCCTGATGAGAGCTTCGATCTCATCTTCGTTTTCGGCTTTGGTCACCAGGTGAGTGACATGACGGGCGTCTTCGCCGAACTGCATCGGCTCTTGAAGCCGGGGGGTGTGCTCTCGGTCGAAGGATGGCTTGGACGGCTTGTCCCTTCGACCCGGCTTTTCCACCCTCTCAACCGGCAGGGGACGATCGTCCAATACAGAAACGTTGCATAGCAGACGTGGTGCTTGTCACGATCATCCTGGCACCTGGTGCGCTGGCCTACGCGATGCTCTATGAGGAGTGTCATCAAGGGCGACTGTGTCGGGACGGTGGTGGCTGAGGGGACGAATCGCACAGTGCGCCCTTGACCGAGTGGCAGAGCCCTCGCTATCTCACAGGACGTCGATAGCCATCCACGCAAGTAATGAAGAGGGAGGTAGACGATGTCGGTAACAGACAAGATTCACTTCAGGATGATGTCCCTGATTCATGAGGATCTCTATCGAGTGTTCAGGGATCCGTACCAGGTCTTGGACGCGGCCGGTCTCAAACCAGGCCAAGACGTACTCGAAGTTGGCTGCGGGCCTGGGTTCTTCACCGTTCCCGGGGCGCAAATAGTGGGCGAGGAGGGGAGCGTCTATGCGCTGGATGTCAACCCTCTGGCCCTGGAGAGGGTTCGGCAGAAAATCGGGAAGAGCGGCGTGGCCAATGTGACGACCATTTTGGGGGATGCGGCCCAGACAGGTCTGCCCGATCAGAGCTTTGACCTCGTCTTCGTTTTCGGGCTTGATCACGCTATAGGGGATGTGGACTGCATCATGGCAGAGCTGCATCGGGTCCTGGAGCCCGCCGGAATACTCTCTGTCGAAGGAAAACTCAGACCTCCCAACCAGCTCTTCCACCCTCTTGGCCGCCAGGGGAGGATCGTCCAATACAGAAAGGTTGCGTAGCAGACCTCCCCTTCACCACCATCTCCTTGGTCGGTCTGGTGGTCTGCGGGATCTTCTATGAGGTGGATCATCGACGGCGACTGGATGGGGGCTGGTGGTGGCTGAAGGCCTGAATCGCGGAACAGGCACTTTGACGGTGGAAGGGAGCGGGAGGGGAAACTTGCATGGTACAAGGCCATCGTGTTGCACGAGACAGGGACCTGAGAGAGGGTTGGTTAAGGGTGCTCGACGAGCACGGGGTGCGGCTTGTCGCCTTGAGCCTCCACAGCGACGGCGACCTGCTGAAGCTGCTGCGGTCAGATGTGAGGTGGGAGGTCGACGGCGAGGACGGGGAAACGGTGGTCTTCGTCCGCACTCACCCAGAATGGTGACGGCCGTCCCTGAAGAGACGCACGACCACCTTGGCGGTGAGGTGAGTCCTCACGACACTTGCACATTGATGGCGTCGGTGCTACAAACACAGATGGTGTGACGCAGCATGAACGAGACAGTTCTGGTGGTGGACGACGAGCCGAAGATCGTGAAACAGGCCCGTGACTACTTGGAGAAGGGCGGGTTTCGCGTCGTCGAGGCTGCCGATGGAAAAACAGCCCTGGCTCGTGCTCGTCACGAGCGCCCTGATCTGATAGTCCTCGACTTGAATCTGTGAGGCATGGATGGGCTGGACGTCTGCCGGGCGCTGCGGCGGAAGTCGGACGTACCGATCATCATGCTCACCGCCCGCGTCGAGGAGACCGACCGGCTCATCGGCCTGGAGCTGGGCGCGGATGACTACATCACCAAGCCCTTCTCGCCCCGGGAGTTGGTGGCGCGTGTGCGAGCGGTCCTGCGCCGCGTTCGCGGGGGCGTCCGCCAACCGGGGCTCATCCGCTCCGGCGAGATGGAGATCGATCTACACGGCCATAGCGTCACACTGGCCGGGGAGACCATCCACCTCACGCGAACGGAGTTCAATCTGCTGGCGACGCTTGCCCAGCACCCAGGTCAGACCTTCACACGGGCCCAACTGCTGGACCGGCTTCACGGCGTCGCCTGGGACGGCTTTGACCGGAGCGTAGACGCCCACATTAAAAACCTGCGTCGCAAGCTGGAACCAGACCCCGTCGAGCCCCGCTACGTGCTCACTGTGTACGGCATAGGCTACAAGTTCACCGACGAAGTGTGATGTTGAAGGGTAGGAAGTACTGGAGACACCGCAAACACGGACCACATCCACGGTGGGCACGCAGGCAGTTCGGTGACCACGGCTTCGTCGAGTGGCGGCAGTTGTCGCGGAGCAAGCGGAGGCTGCTTTTTGCCCGCTTCGCCGGGATCTTTGGCCTCATGGTGCTCCTGGGGCTGGGTGGGATGGCGGCACTGGCATTTGTGCTCACACGATGGTTCGGAGGCGATACTCAGCCGGCGGTGCTGGTGTGGGTCAGTGGCTGTGGCCTGGCGCTCGCACTTCCACTGCTAGCGGGGACACTGGCTGCACGCGCCTTCTCGGGCATCGCCAGACCGCTGAGTGAGGTTATGGCCGGTGCCGACGCTGTAGCTGAGGGAGACTTGAGTGTGCGCGTACCCGTAAGAGGCCATGGCGAGTTCGATCGGTTGTCCGAGTCTTTCAATCGCATGGCCGAGGAATTGGAGCGCGCTGATCAGCAGCGTCGCAACTTGACTGCCGATGTGGCCCACGAGCTTCGGACACCGCTACAGATCATCCAGGGGAACCTCGAGGGCATCCTCGACGACGTGTACGAGCCGACGCAGGAGCACATCGGCGCCACGCTGGACGAGACCCGGCTGCTGGCTCGTCTGGTGGACGATCTGCGGACATTGTCCCTGGCGGAGGCTGGGGAACTGCCACTCATCCGGGAACCGGTGGATGTGGCCGAGCTACTGGCCGATGTGCAGACCAGCTTCAGCGGGCAAGCCGAAGCCGCCGGAATAGACCTGCGCGTCGAAACAGACGGGGACCTTGACGCGATGACCATCACCGCCGACGTAGGGCGGTTGGATCAGGTGCTCGGTAACCTCGTGGGAAACGCTTTGCGCTACACTCCCGCGGGCGGAACCATCACGCTCCATGCAGCGCCCATGGATGGAGGGGTCCGCATCATCGTGAGTGACACCGGTGAGGGTATTCCCACCGAAGACTTGCCAGCCGTTTTCGACCGCTTCTGGAAGGGCGACAGGTCCCGCACTCACGCCTCAGGGGTGGGCAGTGGTCTGGGATTAGCGATCGTCCGGCAGTTGGTACTCGCCCACGGGGGGCGAATCGAAGTGGATAGCCAGCCGGGCCAGGGAACAGCGTTCATGATCGAGCTCCCACTGGACGGCGGGTAGTGTTTGGGGAGTCTGTGCGAGTTCAGGCTCTCGGCAACGGCCAAGAGAGCGAAGGATTCCTGACAAAACCTCCCATTTGACAAGACTGGCGAGAATGAGTATACTTAGTGCAGCCAACTATTAGGGAGGCTAACCGCGATGGCGAGAAAGACGCGGATTGCTGCCCGGCAGGTGGTCGAGGTCATTCCGCTGGTCATGCGAACCCTCGCGCTGGAGATGCGGAGCACAGGCTATCTCCTGGCACCGGTGCATTGTCCCTTGATGGTCATGCTGGCGGAGGGTCCGCACAATCTGAGCGAACTGGCCGAGACACAAGCAGTCAGCCTGCCGACCATGTCCAATTCCATCAGTGCTTTGGTCGAGCGAGGATGGGTCACGCGCGTGCGGGATCCTCACGACCGTCGGATGGTGCTGGTGGAATTGACACCTGCCGGTCGGGCGGTACTCGGGGAGGTGAAGCGCTCGGTTGAAGGACGGGTGGGGCGACTGCTCGCTTCTCTGTCACCTGCGGAATGCGACCAGTTGTTGACGGGGCTGGAGGTACTGCGCGGATGTTTTAGCCGCCCCGCCGACAGGGCGCAAAGCTCGGAATAGGCTGAGTGGCAACCGCGACTGGGTCAAGCACAGGCGCGCAGGCATGGCTGAGTTGGTCTGATTCTGACCAAGGCGGATCGTGGAGTGAGGCTGTTGAGACAAGTGGAGAATGAGAGACAGGGAAGAGGGAAACATCCACCCAAGGGCGGCGGCATGAGGAGACCGCTCCTCCGCTCACTAGGGTTCCTCTCGCGCTACAAATGGGAAACAGTCGCGGCATTCGCCAGCTTGATGCTGAGCACGTCAGGCAGTCTGGTGATCCCTCGGCTGACGCAGATGGTCATTGACCTGGGCATCGCTCCGTCAGCGATGCCGATCATCGCCTGGGGCGCGGGGGGCATCGTGGTGGCAGCATTGCTCGTTGCACTGTTCTCCTACCTGCGCGGATACCTGGCGGCCAAGGCATCCCAGGGGGTGGCCTATGATCTGCGCAATGCGCTGTACGCACACATCCAGAATCTCTCCTTCAGCTATCACGACCGTGCACAGACGGGACAGCTCCTGACCCGTGCCACCAGCGATGTGGAACTGGTCCGCACGTTCATCAGCACGGGACTGGTGCAACTGTTCAGTGCCTTGCTGATGATGATCGGGAGTCTGGTTCTACTGCTGACGATTAACTGGCAGCTAACGCTCATCACCTTGCCGGTGATGGTTCTCGTGCTCGCGGTATTTGCGTTTTTTGCGGCCAAGGGGCGACCGCTGTTCACCCTGGTGCAACAGAAGCTGGGCCATCTGAATACCATCTTACAGGAGAGCCTGGCCGGAGTGCGGGTCGTGAAGGCCTTTGCCCGGGAGCCTTGGGAGATGGAGCGGTTTGGGGATAGTAACCTGGAATTGCGCGATGCCAATCTCCGCGTTGGCAGGATGTTCTCCTTCGTCATGCCCCTGATCTTCACTCTGGCCAACCTGGGCACATTGACCGTGGTCTGGGGAGGTGGCTATCAAGTGATCGCCGGTCGATTGACCATCGGCGAACTCGTGGCCTTTCAGGGCTATCTGATGATGACCATGTTCCCGATGGTCATGCTGGGCATGATCATCATGTCTGTTTCTCAGGCCGGAGCTGGCGCTGACCGCATCTTTGAGATCCTGGACGCTGAGGTAGAAGTCAGGGACAAGCCTGGCGCGCAAGAACTGCCGTCGATTGACGGCCGAGTCGTGTTCGAGAATGTGACCTTCCGCTACTTCCGCGACCAAGATGCGGTGTTGAAGGGGGTCAGCTTCGTCGCCGAGCCAGGGGAGACCGTGGCGCTGTTCGGGGCGACGGGCTCGGGCAAGAGCACCATCATCAATCTGATCCCCCGCTTCTACGACGTGAGTGAGGGAAAGGTGATGCTGGATGGCTATGATGTGCGCGATGTGAGCCTCGACTCGTTGCGCCGGCAGATCGGCATTGTGCTTCAAGAGACCATCCTCTTTGGTGGCACGATCCGGGAGAACATCGGCTACGGCCGCCCTGACGCCACTGAGGACGAAATCATCGCCGCAGCGAAGACGGCCGAGGCACACGAGTTCATCGCCAGCTTCCCAGATGGCTATGATACGGCCGTGGGTGAACGCGGCGTCATGCTCTCAGGGGGGCAAAAGCAGAGGATCGCGATAGCTCGCGCGCTTCTGATTGATCCGCGCATACTCATCCTGGATGACAGCACCAGCAGCGTTGATGTCGAGACGGAGTATCGCATCCAGAAGGCCTTGGAGCGCCTGCGTGTTGGTCGGACCAGCTTCATCATCGCTCAGCGGATCAGCACCGTCCAAGACGCCGACAAAGTTGTGGTCCTGGACGGGGGACAGATCGTAGCCCAAGGCACCCACGAAGAACTGCTGGAGAGCAGTCCCATCTACACTGAGATCTACTCCTCGCAACTACAGGACGATCGTGAGTTGAGACCCGACGCAAAGGTGGTCACGAGGGCCGAATTGAGCAGGGAGGGGAGCTGATGTTCCATGGCGGTCCGGGACATCCTTTGAGGCGGGAGGTTGAACAGACGAGCGATTTCCGCCGAACACTGGTCCGGCTCCTCGCATATCTGCGGCCTTACGCCGGCCACCTGGCACTGGCAAGCCTGTTTGTGCTCGTTAACACCGTCCTCACCGTCGCTGCACCAGGCCTCATTGGGGCGGCGGTAGACATCCTGTGGCAATTCATCAGCGGTGAGATGGAGGCTGGTGCCGCTTGGGGCGGGCTGAACAAGATCATGGTCTTGTTGCTAGTCGCCTACGCCGGTGGCTGGGGGGCCAACCTGGGCGCCTTCTACATCATGGTGACTGTTGGCCAGAACGTTCTGTATGACTTGCGGGAACAGATCTTTGCCAAGATACAAGCCCTGTCGTTGAGCTTCTTCGACCAGCATGAGGCTGGGGATCTTATGTCCCGCTTGACCAATGATACCGATGTCATCAACCGCGTACTCACCATGGGCCTCGTACGGCTGGTCAGCAGTGCCTTGACCTTGATCGGCATCCTGATAGCAATGTTCGTGCTGAACTGGAGGCTGGCGCTGGTCAGCTTCAGCGTCCTGCCGGTCATGGTTCTCAGCACAGTCTTCTTCTCGAGCCGGGCGCGCCGGGCCTTTCGGGTGACACGCCAGACGATCGGGGGCGTGAGCGCGGAACTGGAGGAGAACATCGCCGCTGTCAAGGTGGCTCAGGCCTTCAGCCGGGAGGACGCCAACGTTGAGGCGTTTCGCCAGGTCAGCGCCGCGAACCGGGACGCCAACGTCAGCGCGGAGTCGATCACGGCCGCCTTTTCTCCGACTCTGGACGTTCTCGGCACCATCGGCATCGCCGTCGTTGTGGGCTTCGGTGGCTATCTGGTGCTGAACGATCTGGCCACGATCGGGGTGATCGTGGCCTTCGTGCAGTACGTGCGGCGGTTCTTCGAACCGGTCCGGGCGATAGCCATGATCTGGGCCAACTTGCAGGCGGCCATCGCCGGCTCGGAGCGGATTTTCGAATTGCTGGACACGCCTCCGGCCATCGCGGATGCGGCCGACGCTGTTGAGTTACCTACCATTGTGGGGAGGATCGCTCTCGAGGACGTGTGCTTCGAGTATAAGCCTGGCGAACCGGTTCTTCAGGAGGTGAATCTGGTGGCTGAACCGGGCCAGACGGTGGCTCTGGTTGGGCTCACTGGGACGGGCAAGACCACGGTCATCAACCTCATAGGACGCTTCTACGACGTGTGCGGGGGCCGAGTGACGGTGGACGGACATGATGTGCGCCACGTCTCCCGCGCCAGCCTGCGCAGCCAGATGGGCGTTGTTCTCCAGGACACGTTCCTGTTCTCGGACACGTTGATGGAGAACATCCGTTACGGTCGGCTGGACGCCAGCGACGAGGAGGTGGTCGAAGCGGCCAAGCTGGCCAACGCCCACGATTTCGTAACCCGCTTGCCGCAAGGATATCAGACGGAACTGACGGAGCAGGCCAGCAATCTCAGCCAGGGCCAGCGACAATTGATCTCCATCGCGCGAGCCATTCTCGCCGAGCCCCGCATCCTCATACTGGATGAGGCGACCTCGAGCGTTGACACACGCACAGAGCTGCTCATCCAGAAAGCTCTGGGTGGGTTGCTGCAAGGCCGAACCAGCTTTGTCATCGCCCACCGATTGAGCACCATTAGGGACGCCGACCAGGTGATCTTCATCCAGGATGGTCGGGTTGCGGAGAGGGGAACGCACCAGGAGTTGCTGGCGAAGCAGGGGCTGTACTATGACCTGTACATCAGCCAGTTCCGGACCGAGGAGGAGGCAGAGCCCGCACGGTGCGAAGAGTTGTAGACGGCGCGGTGTGTCGGTGATCGCATATGAGGAAGGGCCGCGGCACAGTGCCACCTGGTTGAGTTCCGTGAACCGCAGTTCAAGGGCAGGAACCGGTTTTTCAGATGCAAGAGGCGATCGTGAATCGAAGAGCAATTCAGGACCAGTTTCTGAGGGACAACCACTGCTGGGGATGTGGACGCCTCAACGACGATGGCTTGCAGCTGAAGAGCTATTGGCTGGGTGAAGAGGCGGTGGCCATCTGGGAGCCACAGAGCTACCACGCTGCCGGCCCACTGGACGTTGTCAATGGAGGGATCATGGCGACCATCATCGACTGCCACTCGGCGTGTACCGCGATGGCGGCGGCCTATCAAGCAGAAGGGCGGGAGGTTGGCACGGAGCCTCAGATCTGGTGTGCCACTGCATCCTTGCAGGTCACATACCTGCGACCGACGCCTATCGACCAGCCGGTCGAGTTGAGGGCCCAGGTCAAGGAGATGGGGGAGAGAAAGATGGTCGTGACTTGCCTGGCCCTCTCCGGAGGCGAGGAGTGTGCGCGCGGAGAGGTTGTTGCCGTGCGCGTTGCGCCCGAGTGGACGGAAGCAGAGGGAGTGGGTTCTTGACCCGCGCGCGCTCAGCTGCTAGGTCTTGGCTTTCTCCGGGGACATATCTTGGAGATGATGGGGAACGGGTTCAGATGCTCCTTCCTGCCGTGGGAGGAGATCGCTGGTTAGCTGACCGAGTTGAGGCAGCCGTGGGATGGGCCACCTCGGCAGGGTTGAGGAGGTCACGAGACCAGCTAACAGAGTGATTGCTGTCTCCTTCGCGGCACGAACTCCTTCCACAGGTAGATCAGATGTCGGGCTCAATTCAACGACGCCCGGGCGTACGCCGGGCGTTCCGCTTTGTCTCTACGTATGCAGCCTGGTGAAGGGGGGCTCGGAGGCGACCAGCATTATGTTGATGCCAGTGGCCTGGGTCTTGGCAAACGTGTCACGCACGGCTACAATTGGAAGGAGCTGAGCGATTTTCAGGTGCTCGCGGTCGTGGCGAGGAACGTCATGCCACCGTTGGTGTCAGAGAGACGAATGGTGGAGGTCGTGGCGGTAAGCATCTGGACTAGAGGAGGGAACGATGTTGGAGGGGAAGGCACCGAAGGGACAGCTTGGGCCTTATCCACTGGAGCGTCTGAAGAGGGTTGACAAGCCCACGACGTACATTGGACCGCACGTTCGGCGGGTTAGCGAGCGTCAGGCTGGCTTCATCAAGGCCGCATGGGGCGACTACGGGCCGCGGCTCAAAGCTGAGGTTGACCGCTTCATACAGAAGGAGCCCTTGTCCGCCGCCTTGAGCCAGATCACCACCGGCTTGGCCAATCTTGAACCATGCGAGGTCTATCCCACACTCGCCTCCATACCCAAGGACGCGGCGGCCCAGTCGCGCCACATGAAGGCTCTAGGCTACTTCCTGCGCTCAGATTGTGTGGGTATCTGCGAGCTGCCCCAATACGCCGTGTACGCTTCCGACAGGAAAGAGCGACCGATAGAGCTACACCACAAGTACGCCATGATCTTCCTCATCGATCAAGGATGGCGTACTTTCAGCGGTGGTCTAGGAAGCGACTGGATCAGCGGTGCCCAGAGCTTCAAGAGCTACTCCACCAGTGGCTTCATCGCCACGATAGTGGCCAATTACATCAGACGACTGGGATACGAAGCAGAGCCGCATTTCTCTGGTCACTACAAGGTTGTGATGCCGCCTTTGGTTCTGTTGGCAGGGCTCGGGGAGATGTCACGCTTCGGAAATGCGGTACTCAACCCTTTCTTGGGACCCCGGTTCAAGGCCTCCGCGGTCACGACCAACCTTCCGCTGAAACCTGACAGACCGATAGACTTCGGCCTGCAGGACTATTGTAAGATCTGCAAGAAGTGCGCCAGGGAGTGTCCCTCTCGGTCGATCTCCGACGCCGATGAGATGATCATCTACAATGACTACGCCACATATGAGTTGGACGTCGAGGGTTGCACATACATGCGCGTCGGCAACCCCGCAGGCGCATCGTGTGGTCGCTGTATCAAGGTGTGCCCCTGGAACAAGCCCTATCAAGGGATTCACAAGGTGGTCGAGTGGTGGCTGGAACGTTCCTCCCTGGCACGGCGCTTCTCGGTGTGGATGGACGATCTCTTGGGGTATGGAAAGCAGAATCTCGAGGACAAGTGGTGGTACGATCTGGAGGAGATCGAGGGCGTTTTCCGCGTCCCAGAGAAGGTTGGGGCTACGGTGAAAGACAGCCCTCTCGCTGAGTGGTCATTTCCCTCGCCAGTGCGTGACCACCACAACAAGGGTGACAACTGAGGTGCCCACTCCTGCCTCTCTGTCGGAGCAGGACTCTCATAGATCTGCCGGGGAGATGGCTGCTGGAGAGGGGTAGACAACCAGTCAGCCCCTTAGTATCTCCACAGCGCACCATGTGTTTGCTTGTGTGGCGAGAGCTGGTTGTCGCAGGTCCCTGTTTGGCCCACGCGCTTCGAATCGTAGTCTGTCGGGTAAGGACACAAGATGTGGCTTGAGAGCTTTCTCAGAACCCTGTTCAGGAGATCGCTGACCAATGAGAAGCGCATTGCGCTTGAGAATACGATTCCCTTGCTTGAGGGCAGATTCGAGGGTACAGAGGAGTTGGGCCTCTATCTTCACATCCCTTTCTGCCGCCAGATTTGCCACTACTGCCCTTACAACAAGGAGATCTACCGGCCCGAGGTGGCGGCAAGGTACGTTGAGGCCGTCAAGAAGGAGATTGACACCTATTCCGCTTTGGCGGGCAACACACCTGTGACTTCCTTCTACATCGGCGGCGGAACACCGACGACCATGCTGCACAGCGGACTTGAGGGGATCCTCAAACACGTCTTTGGTGTCTTCAACATGCAGTGCGACATACACATGGAGAGTCACCCCAACGACTTGAGCTCAGAGAACCTCGATGCCATCGCCTCCTTGGGAGTTGAGCACCTAAGCATGGGGTTGGAGGCTGTGCAGGACAGGCACCTGGAGGGCCTAGGGAGACCATATACGGTTATGCAGGTCACGGCGGCAGTCGAAAGGGCGGTCCGTGTGGGCTTCAAGTGCGTCAATGTGGACGTCATGTTTGCCTTACCTGGCCAGACATACGAGGAGATAGAGGAGACCGGCCACGACTTGGTTAGGCTTGGTGTCGACCAGATCGCGGCATACCCTCTCTTCACGTTTCCTTACACGAAGTTGGCTCGGACTGCCAACGAAAGGAGCTACAGTGGCTCCAGCGTCTTCAAGAGAAGGAAGATGCTCGGGATCTTGGAGGGAGTGTTCTATGAGGCAGGCTTTGAGAGAACCTCTGTCTGGGCCTTCACCAAGCCCGGCGTTCCGAAGTACTGCTCCGTGACCGTGCCCCTGTACGTTGGGCTCGGGGCTAGTGGAGGGTCGTATCTGAAGGACCTTTTCTACTTGAACACGTTCAACGTAGAGGAGTATATCAATGCTCTGGAAACTGGAAGGGAGCCCATCGCCTTGTCGCTTGACCTGTCCGAGAGGATGCAGATGGCAGGTTGGCTCTACTGGAGGATCTACGAAACGAGGTTCAGAAAAAGCGACTTCAAGAAGAGGTTCGGGAAGGAGTTCGACCAGGTCTACGGCAAGCACATGAAGCCCTTGTCGCTTCTCGGATTCCTCGAGGACGATGGCGATGAGGTGGTTCTCTCTGACGAGGGCACCTACTGGCTGCACGTGTTGGAGGACCTATTCTCGATCGAGTACGTCAGCAAGCTGTGGAGGACTTCACAGCAGGAGCCTTGGCCTGAGAGGGTTGTCCTCTAGGATGCAGGGAGGGCCCTGACGTGCAAGGTGTCTCACACAGCCTTGACAGAACTAGCGAGCTCAGCTACAATGGGAGGCAGTCAGGACGCGTCGGCTGCTCGGTGGCAGGCATAGCCGGGTCGAACTGGAGGTCGGCGGGCAAGGGCGCGTCGATGGCAGCCTTACAGTGCTCGAGGAGAGCGTAGTGACAGAAGCGCAAGTCAGTGACGAAGCCTCCGGCGCCATCCCCCTCACTGCCAGCCTGATACTGGCGGGCCTTTGCTTTCTCTGGGGTGGCAACCTGATTAGCATCAAGATCAGTAATCAGGGTATCCCGCCTCTTGTGGCGGCCACGGTGCGCTCGGCCTTGGCCGCTGTGTTTCTGTGGGTGTATGCCAGAGCAAAGCGCGAAGGGGTCCTCTTTCCGCGGAGGGATTGGCATCATGCGGCTGCCATCGGCATCCTCTTCGGGCTGGAGTTCGTTTTCCTCTACTGGGGACTGGCCTTCACCCACGCCTCACGGGGCGTCATCTTTTCGTATACACACCCCTTTTGGGTGGCGCTTGGTGCGCATCTGCTGCTCCCTAGCGATCGGCTGACCGCACTCAAAGGGGCAGGGTTGGTGCTCGCTTTCGCTGGGCTTGTTGCGGTGTTCGGTGCCCAGTCCGAGGCGCTGGATCCCCAACACTGGATTGGTGACTTCATGATGCTGGGCGGTGGTCTCTGTTGGGCTGCCACGACCCTCTACATCAAGAAGGTGGTGGAGAACCGGGAGTTCACCCACTATCAGACCATGTTCTCTCAGCTTTTCTTCTCTGTCCCTGTCTTGGGCGTGGCGTGGCTCGTCTTTCAGCGGGGCGAACCCCTTTCGCTGACCGCCCCTGTGCTGGTTGCTTTCGGGTACCAGTGCGTGGTGGTCGCGTTCTTCAGCTACCTGCTCTGGTTCTGGATGATTCACCGCTTCTCGGTGAGCCGGTTGGCGGCCTTCACGTTCCTGGCGCCGTTGTTTGGGGTGATCTTGAGCGGGCTGGTGCTGAAGGAGCCCATCCCGCTGCTGCTCTGGATAGGACTTGCGTTTGTGGGAGCGGGGATCTATCTGGTGAACCGTCCCCCCGCGGTTGCTAAGCGGGCCTAGACGTTCGCTTGGGGTGTTACGTAGGCCCTGGTGCGCGGATAGGCGTGCCATGGGAGATGCTGCAATTGGACATCAAGTAAACAGAATGGGGAGAGCAACGAGGACTCTTGAACAGCGGGAATGATCGAGGCATGGAAGCGACGAGCCGGACGTCTTAGGGTCGAGACCTATGCCATCTATTTGGCCTACAGAGATCCCAGGGTTCCGTGGTACGCCAGGCTTTTCGCCGCTGGCGTCGTGGCTTACGCCTTCAGCCCCATCGACCTCATTCCGGACTTCATACCTGTTCTAGGGTACCTGGATGACCTTGTCCTGGTCCCAGTAGGTGTCGCTCTGGCGCTGAGAATGATCCCTGAAGACGTCATGCAGGAGTGCAGGGAGCGGGCCGAAGCCGCCATGGGGGAGGGCAAGCCAACGAACTGGAAAGCGGCCGCCGCTATAGTGGCCATGTGGGTTCTTCTGGCAGTTGTGGCTATCGCTCTTGTCCTGCGAGTCATTGGACACTGACGGCGAATGGGCTAAGGATGCAAGCGAGGAGAAGGATGATACGAGCACTAATATTGGACTTCGA
>Ga0209979_1001691_pt1 | contig 23321 bp, 15 predicted proteins | sample AnhtaG_FD_183114 | JGI IMG/M metagenome (GOLD analysis project Ga0209979, IMG submission 183114) | Deep subsurface microbial communities from Anholt, Denmark to uncover new lineages of life (NeLLi) - Anholt_01485 metaG (SPAdes) (version 2) | ecosystem: Environmental > Aquatic > Marine > Oceanic...
CAGACAAGCGATCAGCGTCACACTTTCCGGTGCGCTAAGCTGAGAGGCTTGTTTCCGATTTGCAGAGAAACAAGGTGGGAACTTTATTAAACTCTCGAAAGGAGTTGCGAATGACAAAGAGAATTTTGTCGTTAATGATTCTCTCCTTATTGCTGTTTGCCTTAACGGCAATGACGGCTTTTGCCGCCAGAACAGCTGAAGAGACGCGGACGCGGGGAGTCGATCCGCTGCTCACCAGGATACAGCAGTATGGCATCCCGGACGAGAACAACTTAGTACCCGGAGAAGGCATGGGGATGCCAAAGGCGGCATTGGGCTCGGCGGCACCGAGCGCTTCGCCGGGTGTGGTCCTTGGCAACACCTGGTATGACTACCAGCGCAACGGCTCCATGCGCCGTATGGTTACTCATCGTCTGGTAAGCACCGGAACACCACCACAACCGGGTTATGAAAGTCCTTTTGCTGACCGGGTTCACTTTGTGTGGATGCGCATGACAGACAGTGCCTTGGCTGGTGTGGGTGGAGGGCGTTACTGCCACTACAAATGCTGGAATGCTGCCACAGGCCAGTTTGACTGTGAAGCCGATGCGCCGATCTCTGGTGACGATTATTCCGGTTATTGTGTCGTCAACGCCACTCATGACGACCGGGGGGTCCCCGGCGGGCACAATGCTACTCCTGGAATCATGCCCAATATGTCCGAGTCCTGGTGGGATGATGTCCCAGGTGTCTGCCAATTCTTCAACACCTGCCGGGTCCCGGCTGATATGGGTGACGACTGTCAATATGAACCAGACGGCACCGGCCATATTTGGCCGGCAATGTGCTTGCAGGAAAATGCTACTGATACTTTCTTGCACGTGTTTGCTCAGGAATCCGTAGAAGAGATTGCCGCCCCTCAACCTATAGCTTACTACCGGCAATATGGATTAGGCCTCTGGGACCAGTTTTACTGTGTCGACACGGTGCATGACCTTGCCCAGGATTGCGATTGTACGGCCGAGGGTAAGGTGGTGCTGGCCTGGAATGCCAACGTACCGGAACCCGGCGACTGCGATACCTGTTCCTCCCATGACTACTGGAGTTATGTCCAGCGGAATAACGACGTCTACGTGCAGGTTTCAAATAACTCGGGCGTTGACTGGAACCCGCGGATAAACGTCACCAAGTACGTTGAGGGTGAAGAAGGGTTCCGTGCGTACACTGACCTGTCGGTGTTGATTGACAGCAAGGACAGCGTGCACGTCGTCTGGAACGGCTTGTATTGGCCGGCTGACGCCGAGGCGGGCGGTACGGTCACTGACTTCCGCTGCCGTATTTTCCACTGGTCTGGGGTTGATGGTGAGAAGGACCCCAACGATATTAACATGGTGCACGATGCCGATTGGGTTATGGACAGCTGTGCCCCCGGCGCCTGGACCTTGAACGCCTCCAAGATGACCATTTCCGAATGTGACGACAAGATGTATGTTTTGTTTGTGCAGTTTAACGACTCTAACGCCGTTACTCCCGTCGTGGATGACTGTGCGGTTGCAAGCAGCCCCGGCGGCTGGCGTGGCCGTCCCAACGGTGAGCTGTACGTGTGCGTCTCCGATAACTGGGGTGATACCTGGGATAAGGCCCGCAACCTGACTAATACTTACACCCCCGGCTGTACACTTGTTGCTCCGGGACTGGGGAATTGCGAAAGCGAGAACTGGCCCTCGATGACGAAGTTCGGAACGGACTATATCGGTGCGATACCCTGGCCGGAGGCTGCCATAGTTGACCTGGATCCTGACTATGTCACTGACTGGTACCTTGACGTTCAGTACGTCGCTGACAACTCCGCCGGCGGTGTTATACAGAATCAGGGCTGGTGGACACAGAGCGACGTGAAATGGTTCCGCCTCAAGTGCGTGCCGATTGTTCTGGAAGCGAATCTCGTCCTGACTCCCAAGAAGTATGGCTATCCGACCTGGACCAAACATGGTGTTTTCAAGGACACCACCCTTATGCTCGAGAACTTCGGCAACTGTGGGTTGACTTACACTGTAACCAAGTTCGAGACCACGACTCCGGCTGGCTGGCTGAGCGTTACGGGGGCGGGTGGCTCAATTGCCGCTGGCGGTTCGGCCACGTCGACCGTTCACATGAACACTGGCGGAATTGTGAACACCCCGGGCACCATTGTACATCTTGCGGGTAGTTTGTACGTCGACTGGCAGGGGAGTGCTTGTCCGCCGGATATTAACGTGAGGGAAGTCGTGCCGATCGACTGTTGGGTGACAGATACGCTGTATACGCCGTTCTGGGATACTATCCACACTGCTTGTACGAAGCTTATCGTGGCCAACACGGGTAACTTCGGCGCTGGCACCGACAGTGTCAATTTGGACTATGCTGCTGACGGGGACGAGGAGGAGGCTGCTGTCTATCTCTACGACGGCTCACCGGTTATCGGCTACCAGAAGAACGCCGGTACTCCTGACCATGACACGGTGGTCAACTTCTCCATATTCAGCACCTCTTATATTGACGAAAACGGGTTTATACCGCTTGGCGATTATACCTCGACGACCGACATGGGCGAGTACGAGGTTTTTGAGACCGGCAAGTTCGTGACCCACGACTCGCTTATCGCCATCGAGAAGATCTGGTATGCTCCCAAAGATGATCCCGCGAACTGCAGCTTTGTGATCCAGTGCATGAAGATCTACTTGAACGACACGCTGGCAGATCCGCCCACAGACGTGCGCATCGGCGAAGCGATCGACTGGGATATCCCGGCCGATTCCAATTCCCGCAACTACTCCGGTGTCTATCCCCCGTTGAATCTGCTTTGGCAGAAAGGGTCTGAGGAAGACACCTTACCGCCAAGCAACTGCGACATGCGTTGGGGCGGTATGGACTTCCTCGAAGCCTACAAGAACGGCAAGCTGATAAGCGACGCCCCATACGGTGGCTACATCAAGGACAATAATACCCAGGTCTATCCGGAAGGTGGCTTTCATCCGGATTCGCTGTACAAGCATATGGGTGTCAGCGGATTCGTTGATTCCGATACTCAGAACACAGACCTGCATATGGTCATGATCAAAATACATCTCGAGGCTCTGCTGAAGGGCGACACGATACTCATCTTCGAGGAGATTGTCTCACACCGGAACGGAAACTGGGATTCCTTCATAGCAGAGGTCCTGGCGAGCATACAATGGTACAAAGACCATATCAAACCAATATCAACAACCTGCTGCAACCACGACGGTATGCGAGGTGATGTTGACGGAAATAGTTCGCTCAACATTGGTGACGCGGTCTACCTGGTTCAGTACATCTTCTTCAGCGGTGATCCGCCTTCATGCGAAGATGACCCCGGTGTTTTTCCTGAGGGTGATGTTGACGGAAATGGTTCGCTCAACATTGGTGACGCGGTCTACCTGGTTCAGTACATCTTCTTCAGCGGTAGTCCCCCTGCACCATGTCCGTAATGGTTAACTGACCGGAATCTCGGATTCCTTCTGATTGATCAATTCGGCCATCCCTGCAACCGCAGGGGTGGCCGATTCTTGTGTGCCGGGCATGTCATGTCTTTTGGAGATGAAAGTCTTTTGTGGGCCGTGATGGCCGGGACCGCAAGGCCTTAGGCAAGGTGGTGTCCGTCGCGAGACGGAATGGCGTGCCGGTGACGGTACGGGGCAGGATGCCGAGAAATCAGCTAAGGCCGAAGTAGTTCGCCTCGGGCCTCCGGGTCGGCCACCAGGCTGGCGAATGACGGGCTTGATTATTTCTCAAGGGGGGGGGTAAAAAAAACCTTTTTTATTTTAATCATTTTGCGGCTGTTGTTCGTTTTTTTATTGACTGACAGTTTCGACAACCTTATTGTTAGGCAAGGACTAAGGAAGATAAGGTGCGACGAGCTGCAAAGTAAGAACTTTGTCTGCGGTCGCCGGGAGGTGGAAACGGGATAATTTGATAATTGCGTGTGAAAAAGAGTGGTTACGAGGCAAGCATCAGTTTGTTTGCATGGAAGCTTAACCGAAGCAGGGTGTTTGCAGGGGAAATGAAGTAGGGTATGCTAAATACCTTAAGGTGATAGGATTAACGAAAATATACAGGAGTACAAGATGAAACGTATCTCATTCTTGATCGCATTTGCATCGCTGATGCTGCTGGCCTTTGGGCCTGCCCAGGGCGCCACTGAGATCACGTTGGACAACATGACGGGGCTCTATGCAGGCGACACCGTTTATGCCGACAGCGCCGTCAGGTGGAACTTCCGCTTGAGGTGGACCGACCACCCGGATACAGCCATCATCGGTTCGACCAACGGCTTCGAGGTGTACACGCATTTAAGTGGCGCCTATACTGACAACTTTTCAGCCATCATCTATGATACCTTCCCTTGGAACTGGCCGAGCCTTTACGACCTGACGCAGGGTCTCATCATCAGCCAGATCAGTATAGACGGCGCAGGTGCGGACACCATTGGTTTTGGTGGCGGCGTGTTCTTTGGCTCCGGCATCGTGGATGGCACTGACAGCCTGTGCTGGTGGATTGAAACGACGCCGACTACTGATGGTGATACCCTCTGCATCGACTCTGCCTACTATCCTACAGCCGGCCCGTGGTATTGGAAATCGTTGCCCGATGCTGACCTCTACCCGGACTGGGGCGGGCCGTACTGCTTCCACGTTCATTCACCACCTGATCTTCTCATCGATTCGTCATCGCTGACGTTTGAGGTCGTGGAAGGAACCGGCGCGGATACCAGTACTATTCGCATCACATCAAGCGGTGGCGCTGCGAAAGCTGAGCTTGACTTTCAAATCACCGCCGACGAGACCTGGCTAACATTTAAAGATATTACTTCGGGAGTTGATCCGGCTGCTACCCTGGATGGAACGACGCCGATGGATGTCTGGGTAATCGCTGATTTCACTGGCATGGACACAGGTCAATACACTGCCACTATCACTGTTACTTCCCCAGAGGCAGGTAACTCTCCATTTGACATACCGACGGGTCTGTCGGTTGGCACCGACGTGTTGACTGACGGAACCGACAATCTTCCGACGTCATACGCCCTGAGCCAGAACTACCCCAACCCCTTCAATCCGAATACGGAGATCAAGTTCGATATCCCGGTCAGGTCGCATGTGACTCTAACGGTGTACAATGTTCTCGGCCAGAGGGTAACGACTCTGGTGGACAAGGAGATGCCGCCGGGCAGCTACGTAGCCGACTGGAACAGCACTTCCGACAACGGAAAAGAAGTTACCTCCGGGGTCTATTTTTACAAGCTTGAAGCCGACGATTTCATCCAGACCAAGAAGATGCTGCTGCTGAAATAAGCCGGCATGACATTATCCTGTGTGTGGCGTCCGCCTCAGGCGGACACCGTACACGGAAGTACGCTTCGACTCCGCCCGACAGGCCACCTGGTCGGCCTGCTTGGGGCGGGGTCGGCCCTGGACGGCTCAGCACGACATAACCTGAAAACTCATTGTCCCGAGGCCAAGTCAACCCTCCGGGGTCGGACCTGGACGGCCTGAGCGGAGTCGAAGGGTGGCGACATGTCGCTTATATTATTTCTTTGAGGTGGTGTCGGTCGACTTCTTTGCTTCTTCGGTACTTGTCGGGGCTGACTTCATCACGTGAACCAGCGGTTTACTCTTAGCGAAGTCGAATTTCTTGAAGTTTGGGTTGCCTTCCTTTTTGTGGCACCGCTTGCAGTTCTCTTCGGTGGGATGAATCAGTCCGGCCTCAACAGCCTTCTTTTGGTACGTTTCCGGGTCAGCCGCCCATTTCTTTTTGTTCATAATCTTAATAGATTTGTACTTGGAGGCCGGTCCGTGGCATGCCTCGCACTGAACTCCCTCAAGGACTTCGCCCTTTGCCGTTTTACCGGTGATATGACAGCTAACGCACTCCGGCTTTTTCTTCTCTTCGTCGGAGAGAACGTCAAAGGTTTTGGCGTGTTTGGTCTCAAGCCAGGATTTGTGCTGATCTTTATGGCAGCCTTTGCACTTCTTAGCGCCAACGTACTCAGGCTTGGCCTTTTCACCAGCTCCCCACGCGGCTGCAGATACTATCAAAAGCAACCCGGCCGAAAGCAGCGCCCAGATGGCAAACTTACGCATGTTGTTACCTCCGATAATGAGTATTTTAGTCTTATACCGCTAATCCTCGACGGCGAGTCAAGTTACCTATATTAATTATATTCCCCGCCACAGTCAAGACGGGGGTCAAAAAAAAGAATAAAAATCACCCCGGGGTAAAAAAACCTTGCACGCGGTGTCAAAAACAGGTAGTATGGCCGCAGGTAGGTATGAATATTTTAATCGTCACGCAGCATTTTCCTCCGGAGAAAGGAGCCGTCAGGCGTCTTTTTGAATTTGCTCGCTATTTTGTCCGACAGGGTGAACATGTCTCTGTTATGACGGCTATCCCCAACTATCCGGATGGTATTGTCCCTGAAAAGTACCGGGGGAGCTTCTTTTATGCCGAGGAAATGGACGGTGTGAAAGTCTACCGCAGCTACGTGCTTCCCGCTGCCAACCGTTTTCCCGGCAAGAGGATGATTGGCTTCATTATCTTCGTGATCACCACCTTCGTCAATTCCTTCCGCGTCAGAGGGGATTTTGATTTGGTTCTGGCCTCCACGCCTCCGGTCACCTCCCCCGTGATCGGATGGATATTGAGCAAGGTTAGGCGAGCCAAGTTTGTCATCGAAATTCGTGACCTGCAACCCGAGTCGAGCGAAGAGTTTGGCAACCTGAGGCAATCCCTCTTTACAAGGGCCTTGAAGAAGTTCATGTACGCTTTGTATCGTAAGGCAGACCAGATCGTTTCTGTCACTGATGGTATCACGGACTACTTGAAGGCCATCGGCATCCCGTCCACCGCTGTCGCGACCGTAAAGTCTGGCGTAAGTGATGAATTCTTTGACGCTGATTCCGACGGCATCCGCAAAAGGTTTGGCTGGGAAAATAAGTTTCTCATCCTGCACGCTGGTACCCTGGGATGGGCCCATGCACATGAGACGGTGATCGAGACAGCCCGGCGTCTGGTGGATCACCCTGATATTCAGTTCGTTTTTGTTGGTGATGGGCAGAAAAAGGGCGTTCTGGAAGGCATGGTTCGCGATTATGGCTTGAAGAATATCTGTTTTATCGGTCTACAGCCACTGGAGGCGATTCCCCACTTTCTTAAGGCGAGTGATGTTCTCATCGCAAGTTTGAAACAGGTCCCCGTAGCCAAGAGAGCATTCCCGTCCAAGTTGTTCGAATACATGGCCTCAGGACGGCCGATCGCCTTTGGCTCGTGCGACGGAGAAGTTGTGCGGGAGCTGGAAAAAGCGGGAGGTGCATTGTGGTTTCCCACTGACGACCCGGAAAGGCTCTGTGAGCTGATTCTCAAGCTGAGGTCAGGAGAAATCGACGGTGAGAAGCTGGGCCGGCAGTATCGTCAGCACGTCTTCAAACACCACCGCCGGGAACAGTGGGCAGAAAAGTACCTTTCCATTATAAGGAGCATGTAGCGGGGGGTAACACGACAATTGGAATAACGTTTCTTCTTGAGGGGGCTTTTTAATGTACATTAGTTATAACTTATCCAATATAAACCTTGTAAGGAGGGTTCCGCTGTCTCCAACAAGGATTAGGTGGCCCACCGCTTGCGGTGGGTTCACTGGGAGAAATCGTCTAACTTCTCCCACCTCAAACTTCTGACATGATATGAAACTATCTTCTCTCATCGTGCTCATCTTCGTCGGCTTGGCAGGCTGCGGCAGCAATGACGTCGTCACTCACCGCAAGTTTCCCTACCCGTATAAGGCGGTTCTTGCAATTTGCTCTGATATTGACGGAACCGATACGATCGAGAAATTCCTGGAGATCTAGAAGTATCTCAATACCACTTAGGAGGGCGCTTTCGGTCGCGGGTTGGGGCTCGATATTGGTAACACTTTCTGGTACTACAATCAGCAGTACGAACTTCACAGACGCCGATTGGCCGATAGCGTGTGAGATTTATCCGGGCAACACCGCCGACACGAAAGCGTTTGAGCGTATCATTGCAGTGTTCCGCGAGCGGCTGGGGATCATTCTGGGCCATTGCCAATACCTGCTCGTGGACAGCGGGGAAATAAATATAATTGACATACGCTACTCGTAACCTGTCCGATCATGCCGGAGGGTACGAGATTACATGTGATTTACGCGAAGCCGGTTTGCCTGTTAAACTTGACTATATTGGATTTCAAGCTTAACTTTCTGAGTAGTCAATGGTAAGTCGACGCAGAATCGCTTAAAGTTGGTGGAATAAATGAGCTTAGCATGGCAGGACTATCTGCAGCCGGATCAATCGCGGCGTGACATCTGGATTGATCATCTGAGAAAGGCCGAAGCTGGGACAGACGTCACAGTTTTACGTACGCGCATCAGTATGCCCGGCGACCACCTTCTGATTCGGCCTGGACAGACGGCCAGTGCCGTAGTGACTTGTTTCCAGCGGGATAAAGAGCTTTATTTAGGGCACCCTGATAGTCGGCGAAAGCTATTATCAATCTCCTTCGATACCCTCAGTGACTGGCATATAGTTCTCCGACCAGAGACAATGACTCTTTTCAACAATCGCGTGTCCGGTGATTCAGTAATTAGAGCCAAAATTCCCCACTCAGAACTTCCACCGGATATGTTGGGTCGTCTACTGGGGGTCGAAAAGGGATTTACCGTATCACCGGACTTTCAGGATGTATCTGACCGCATGCTAAGCAAGATTGACTTGCTGAAGAGAACACTTGTCGGTGATCCGGACTGCCCCCGTCTTGATGACGTAACTGTAATCGACGACATTCTCAACGCGGTGATATTTCTCAGGTTTCTGGAGGATTACACGAAAGCAATAGGAGGTGTGACTGTAAACCTGAGAGAAATGATATCATCCAGAAGCGACTGGACTTTTGGACGACTATTCGCAGAAGCACTCAAACGGCTAGAACTCAACTTTCCAGACGGACTATTTCGAAAGACCAGGATAGAATCGATCGGACGGAACATTAGTCAGTACGTCCTTGATTGGCTCAGTAGTTCCTATCAAGATGATAAGCAGGGGCGTTATGAGTATGATATGAGCCTTATTGCTGAGCACTCTATCGGCCAGATTTACGACAAATATATCTCGCTGGTTTCCTATCATACCCAAAACGGTACACGACCCCTGTTCCCTGAATTCGATTCAGAGTTGAGTTGGCAGCGCGGAACGGGTCTTCTGTATACACCGGAGTACATGGCGCGCTTTCTCGTTCGACAGGCATTGCAGAATTTCCCCAAGCGGCGATGGCGGGAGCTCAAAATCGGAGATATGGCATGTGGCTCTGCAGTTTTCCTTCGCAACTACCTGCTGAGCCTTCATCGGGAGCAAGATGAAGCTGGTGTAATAGACGAAAGTGTGATGCAGAATCTGGAGGCCATCGACGTCAACCCATCAGCAGTCGCAGCGGCTAGGCTCAGCATCGCTATGACCGGTTTCAAGTGTACTGGTGGCTTGACCCCTGGTTTCGATCCGAAGGTACAAGACGCGCTGAGTCCGCAGGTGGTGAGACGACTTTCGAGTCGTAAACTCGATCTTGTGCTAATGAATCCGCCTTTCAAGGGCTACGAATTTCAATCTGAATCAGAGCGAGCCGCAGTTTCGTCCGTGCTAACTGATTACGCATCGGGACGGACTGACTACTCTCTCGCGTTTCTCAAACTCGCATACGACAGGCTAGAGGATGGTGGTTGCATTGGGATAGTCCTGCCGTCAGCATTCTTGGATGCGCATTATGCCCGCAAAATCAGAAGGCTCCTGTCTGCGAACGGAGAGATTCAACTTGTTGCCAAGTTTGAGGATTATTCGCTCTTCAGCCGTGGCCAGACACAAGTGGCGCTCATTTTATTTTGTAAACACCTAGGTGTTCATTCGCGTGCTTATACAAGGGTACTCTACTGTAGGGCAAATCCTGAGTCAGCAGTAAGAGCTGTAGACACTGAAACCTATGACACGCGTTCTGAGTGGGAGTTCTTTATAGCTGATTCGAGCAGATGGGACTCGGAGTGGGAACTGATGCCCGAGCAATTGCAGCGTGTACTCAATCGACTTGAGGCTTTGCACCCGAAGCTTCAAGAGCTTTTTGAGATCCGACAAGGAGTACGGTTTGGGTATAAACGGGCTTTTCTTGTAGATGATTTCCATTCGATACCCAAAAACGAACGGCTCATTCTTCGTCCGGTCGCTGCCAATGAGAACATCTTCGACTGGAGAATTCACGCGGATGATCGTCGGTTGATTTATGCTTACGTAAACGGGAGTCTCGTATCATCTCATGATATGAAAACATCATATCCGGCACTCTTAAGCAGATTAAAAGAATTCCGCTCACGGTTGGAAAAACGTGCGAGAATGCAGGACAAACCAATCTGGGCATTGGCTTTGCCTCGCGATCCGAAACTGATGTTCAGTAAGAAATTGATTTCGACTCAATTTGGTTTAGAAGGGAGATTTGCCTACGATGAGAAAGGCACATACGCAGTAACCAATGGAAATATCTTTGTGCCAAGAATACCATTCTCTGATGAAAGAAGTTGGTTCTTCTATCTTTCTATTTTGAACAGTAAGCTCTTCGTGCGACTTCTGGCTCGACGCAGCATTCGGCTGCGAGGTGGCCAGTATAGTTTCGATGAAAAGTACACTAAGGGCATCCCGGTTCCACGATATGAAGAGGTTGATGCGGAGATAAGGCAATCGCTTGTTCAGATCGGACAGAACGGGCACGATGGGAAACTGATGAAGGTCGATTTCGATAGCTACGACCGTTGTATCCGGATAGCGTACGAGATCAGCGAGGCTGATTTTTCAATAATCTGAGCTGCGTATGGTAATTTCGGGAAAACAGAAGAACGATCACTATAGTTGGCTAATAGCCAAACTGACACCCAGGAGTAAAGGAAGCAGCGTAGCTCAGTGCTTAAGAAGTGATGAACTCGTATTCTCGCTAACTGTGTTACCTAAATACGGAAAGCGAAAAGATATACTCCCAGCATTTCACAAATGTGGTAAAGGAATTGGAGATCGCATATTTACGTGGCGGTTCTTAGAGTCGTGGCAACCCGTTATCAGAAGTAAATATCGTTATTCCCAATTGTCTGTAAAGATATTAGATGTGGGCGGTGACGAAATGTTGTCAATTCACTGGAATGTCACTTGCCCTGATGGCGAACCTTACCAACCACACTGGCATTTTCATCTAGATAAAGATAGTTATTACCTAACGAAAGTACACATTCCATTAGATTCTTGTTGGGGCAAAGTGTCACCCAAGTCATTGGATGATTACCATAAGTGGGTAGAGGGATTGCTACAATTCATTGAAGGAGAATTCGCCAATTCACTGAAGCGGAAACGAGCTTCTTGACATAGCACTATCCCATCTACGTCAATACCCACACACTGACCACCTTTTCCAAGCATTGAGCACCTTCACACCTTTGGGCTTTCGCGGACCATCAGAATTATTGTTGTTTATGCGTCTAAACCGAACTAGCATCCAACCATGGATACCATAGGGACTGTTGAAAAAGTCCTTTTCTTGTCATTGCGAGCGTCAGCGTGGCAATCTCGTATGTTGAATGCCAACGAGATAGCCATGTCGCTTCGCTCCTCGCTATGACGATTTCTGTATTTTGCAACACACCCATAATACCTTTACTTCCTGGAGGCATAACTGTCTGTCGGTCCTTAACCTGGAGAAAACCATATATAACATGTTCATGAATAGTCCAGGTTAGATTCCTTATCTCTTGTCGCTGCTTTACGACAGCTTTTTCCAGCGAGAAAGCAGCTCTATCAACAGCCGCAGCCCAAAGCCGGTAGGGCCTTTGGGAGTGTACGGCTTGCCTTTCGGCTCCAGATCGACATAGGCTATGTCGATATGTACCCAGGGCCAGTTAGCGACAAAGTTTTCCAGAAAAGCCGAGGCCGCAATCGTACCGGCCGGGCGACCCGCCGAATTGATCAGATCGGCGATAGGAGATTTCATCATCTCCCGGTGGTCGTCCCAGATGGGCAGCTCCCACACCTTTTCAGCGGTAGCCTCCGACGCCTCCTTCACTCTTTGGAGGAGACGGTTGTTATTGCCGAGGATCGGCGCCCCGGCATATCCCAGAATGTACAAACTGGCGCCGGTAAGAGTGGCAATGTCAATGACTGCCTGAGGATTGAGCTTGTTGGCATAATCAAGAGCGTCCGCCAGTATGAGTCGGCCCTCGGCGTCGGTATTGATAGTTTCCACCGTAAGGCCCTTGCGGGTAGTCAGTATGTCTCCCGGCTTTGTGGCTGTTCCGGAGGGCATGTTTTCAGTAGCCGGAATGAGTCCCACGAGATTGAGTGGCAGTTTAAGCCTCGCGGCCGTGACAAAAGCCGCCAGCACTGCCGCCGCCCCGGCCATATCCCCCTTCATTTCGTACATGTTGAGTGGCGCTTTGAGGGAGATTCCGCCCGTGTCAAACGTCACCCCCTTGCCGGCCAGAACAATCGGCTTTTGCCCGGTGCGCCCGTCACGATATTTGAGAACGATGAAGCGGGGTGGCTCAGCCGACCCTTTTGCCACCCCCAGCAGCCCCCCCATTTTCTCCTTTGCGATGGCTTTCTCGTCAAGAACACGGCAGTTGAATTTGTGTTTTCGGGCCAGTTGCCGAGCCTCTCGGGCCAGCATCCGTGGAGTGAGATAATTGGAGGGGGTGAAAGCCAATCGCCGGACCAAAAGCTGCCCCTCAGCTATTATCCTTCCCTTTTCCACCGCGGCACGGACATCCTTCACGCGTCCCAGATCTTCAACGGCAAAGGTAATCCGGGAAAGCTTGTTTTTGCTTCTTTTCGCTTCCCCACTCTTGAAATCAAGGAGCTCGAAGCTCCCCAGAAGGTAGCCCTCCAAGGCGGCCTGGAAGAACTTTTCATCAACAAAACTTCCCAGGCAGAACGCCGCCGTTTTGGAACTGGTTAAGCCCTTAAAACGCGAGACAGTACCGGCCGCTCTGCGGAAGGAGTCGGGAGTCAGCTTCTTATTCTCTCCCAGGCCGATGAGTATCACTCGCTTGGCCTGGTAACCGCGTGGGTTGAAGATTGACGCTACCTCCCCTTCTTTACCGGTGAATTCCTCAGATTTTAGAAGGGTCTTGACCCCTCCCGAAGAGGCGGCGTCCAGCTCTTTTAGGGGGTTGTTTCTTATTCTATCAAAGGCCGGGACAAATAGGACAAGACTCTCGACCTTAAAATTCTGAATTTTATCGGTAGCGTATTTAAGCAGCATCATCGATCTCCCTTCATCTCTTCACGGTTATCGAATCGACAACCGTTGGGTAACTGTTTCAGAATTGTACCGGTTTTTTTTACATGCAAACATAAGAAAACCAACGAAGAGGGGAGATTGCAAGGGAAAAGGCTAATAATCAGCGTTGAGAAAAGCCTGGTAGTTCCGTTCTGTTTCTGTAAGGTTGTCGGAACCAAATTTGTCAAGGAAAGCGTTGGCCAATACAAGAGCAGTTACATTCTCGCAGATTACCGCCAGGGCCGGCACGACGCAATTATCGGCCCGCTCAACCATCGCCTCGGACGGCTTTTTGGTTTTGACGTCAACCGTTGTCAACGGCCTGCTTAAGGTGGAAATCGGCTTTGATGCAACACGGATGATGATATCCTCGCCGTTGGTGATGCCCCCTTCTATGCCGCCGGCATTGTTGGTCTTGCGGAAGAACTTCTTCTTTACCGGGTCGCCGTTGGCTTTGTAGAAGATCTCGTCATGGACTTCCGATCCCATCATTTCAGCGGCCCGAAAGCCGAGGCCGATCTCAACCCCCTTGACGGAATGAATCGCCATCATGGCTCCAGCAAGCTTGCCGTCGAGCCGGTGATACCCCTGCGAAAAACCGCCCAACCCGATCGGTAGTCCGCGCGCAATCACTTCCACTATGCCGCCGAGAGAGTCTCGCTGCTTAATAGCAGACTTGATTGCGTCAATCATCTGCCGTTCGGTTTCCCTGTCAATACAACGAACCTCAGACTCCTCGCTGAGACGGGCTATCTTTGTCAAGTCGGTGCGGTCATACCCCGGTGGTAATGATGCTGGGCCGATCCGGATAACGTGCGAAACGAAAGCGACATTGAAATGCTCCAGGAGTTGCCGGACCAGCGCACCCAGAGCTACCCGGGCTGCTGTCTCACGTGCCGAGGCCCGTTCCAGCACATTGCGCATATCGTGATGGTTCCATTTGATAGCCCCGGTAAGATCGGCATGGCCGGGCCTGGGGCGGCTCGCTTCCATAGCCAGCTTCTTTTGCCTGAGGGGAAGGTTTTCGTGTACGGGGCGGATGGGGTGCATGATCTCAGTCCAGTTTTCCCAGTCCTTGTTACGTATTACAAGAGTGATTGGCCCGCCCATAGTGCAGCCGCCCCGTATCCCAGAAACGACTTCGACCTCATCCTTCTCGATCTTCATCCGCCCTCCTCGGCCGAAGCCCTTTTGGCGGCGGGCAAGTTGATAGTTAATGCGCTTAATATCCACCGGGAAACCGGCGGGGAAACCATCGATGACGGCGGTGAGCTGAGGGCCGTGAGATTCACCGGACGTCAGGTAGGTTAACATGTAGGATAAGGTAGGGAGAAGACCAAAGACGGTCAAGTACCGACCGGTTCCGGCGTTGCCGCGGAGCGTAGGGCAGCCATTGGTGTTTCGTCGGACATTTTTGCCAGACGTTTTTCAATGCAGTCATCGATGTTCAGGGCCTTGGACATGCTGTCGAATTTCTCGTGGTCGATGGGCGATATCTCTTTCATCTCCTCCAGGACCGCGACTATTCTTTGGACGGCTTTGTCTATCGTGTTCATATTGGTCGGCATTTCATCAAGCAACTTGTCCCTTTGCCCTCCATCAAAGAGCATGCGCATGATCTGGGAGCGCCCATATATCGCCATCACGGCGTTGTTCAGGTAGTGTGAGAGAGTGGCCATGGCAACATTCTTGGATTCAGTCGCCCCTTTTGCCCGCTCTTCATTCAAGAGTTTCTGGCTCAGTTCCTGGCGTTCTTTGAAGAGATTCTCGATGGTCAGATAGGATTTCCAGATTTCCTGATTGGCTTTCATCAGTATCTCTTCGATATTACCGATATCTATTCCCAGGTAGTCGGCAATATCGATTGTTCCTGATAACAACGAACAGCAGATTCCGTCGATCTGGTCCTGGGACATCGACAACTGAACGCTCAGCTCCTTGATATGAGCCAGACGCTCCTCCAGACGCATCTCATAGCCGGAAAAGCGGTCGGTGGTCAGCAGGACGGCCAAACGAACGATGTTTTGAAGAACATCGTCCTTATCAGGATCATTCAGACGGTGGTGCTCCGCTATTGAGCTAACAACGTAGTCGGGAAGGTTCCAGACTTTGGCCAGATGACGGGCAACTTCACAGTGGTCAATGCCAAACACCTCGACCTCAGCATCGACAAGGTCTGTAGCACGAACTTTCTTACTTACGATCTTGCGATACTTCTTCGGATAATGGTTCAGGAAAAAGAGGACTCCAATGTCGTGCAAAAGACCGGCTATGAACGCCTCGTCAGGAGACTTGAACTCAATTGTTCTGGCGATCTTTTCGGATGCCGACGCAACTGTGAGCAAGTAGGAAAAGAAAGCTTTCGGATCAACCCCTGATTCCCGGGCAACTTTGTCAGGATGGAAAATCGATGACGACAGAGCCAGACACTTCACCGTCGTTACCCCCAGTACGGAGACGGCTTGGTTTACCGTTTTTATGTCCGAAAAGCGGTGATAAAATGAAGAATTGGACAGCCGCAAGACCCTGCCTGTCAGTGAAGGGTCTTTCAAAATTATCCTGGCCAGTGAATCGGGTGAGGAATCTTCTTTGCCAACCTCCTTCAGGACTTCGGATAAGACCTGCGGCAAAGACAACAGCTTGTTGTTGGTGCGAATATTCTCAATTATCGAAATTCTATCCATTAGCTGAAATCCTCTTGGTTATCTGTTTTATCGGAAATACGAGATAACAATTAACCCTTTTGACAAGGAAAGCTCAGGACGGGGTGTACTGCCGGGCAGATGGCCACCGCTTGCTGCGGGAACCATCAATGCTTATGTTCGCTTTTAGATGATTAGGCTTTGTCACTATGATTATCATGGTACGGTTTCATCTGCTGCTTTATCCGCCGGACAGGATGAAACTTGGCCTGGTTGTTGGTGAGGTCAAATCTCGATCGGCCCGATGATTCTTTACCGGAATACCACAGCCCGCCAAAGGCGGGTGGGGTACCGCTGTCTTGCCACCGCTCACGATGGCTTAATAAAAGCCGCGTTGCGGCCAAAAAGTGATCAAATCTGGCCGATTTGACGTTATAATATTATGAGAGAACGGCCAGGTCGATAAACAGGTTAGATACCGGAGAGGCTTGCCTGATGCGCGCTCATAAGGACATTCATATTTCCGACAACGCCCTGGAGGTACTCAAGCGGCGCTACCTTATCAAGGATAAGGCGGGCCGGGTTATCGAAACCCCCCGGGAACTGCTGATTCGGGTGGCCAAATTTATCGCCGAGGCCGACCGCAACTACGGCGCCGATGACGAACAGGTTGATGCCACCGCCCAGGGCTTTTTTGACATTATGGTCAATTTAGAGTTCCTTCCCAACTCACCGACCCTGATGAACGCCGGGCGGCCGCTGGGGCAGCTTTCGGCCTGTTTTGTTCTTCCCATCGGCGACTCTATGGAGGAAATCTTTCAGGCCAACAAGTATGCCGCCCTGATTCATAAATCCGGTGGGGGGACGGGCTTCTCATTTTCCCGCCTGCGGCCGCGCAACTCCCTTGTCGCTACAACATCTGGTGTGGCCTCGGGACCGGTTTCGTTTATGAAGGTCTTTAATGCCGCTACCGAGGCCGTCAAACAGGGGGGAACCCGGCGCGGAGCCAATATGGGAGTGCTTCGGGTAGACCACCCCGACATTCTGGAATTCATTTCGTGCAAAGATGATCCGGGCGAGATCACCAATTTTAACATCTCGGTCGCCATCACCGATGCCTTTATGGAGGCGGTGGAGAAGGGTACGACATATCCTTTACATAACCCACATACTGGTAAAACCCACGAAGTGGACGGAACGGAGGTTCGTCTTGATGCGCGGGAAGTCTTTGATTTGATCATCGACCACGCCTGGCGCACGGGTGAGCCGGGAGTTGTTTTTATCGACCGGATGAACCGGCTCAACTCAATGTACCCATCGGAGGAGATAGAAGCCACCAACCCCTGCGGCGAACAGCCGCTTCCGCCGTATGACTCCTGCAATCTCGGCTCGATCAATCTTAGTAAGTTGGCGCTGAGTCCCCTTCCGGTGGACTACACCATCTCCGACGCCTCCAGCGGCGTTAACTGGGAGCGACTCGGTTCGGTGGTACGGGTGGCTGTCCATTTCCTCGACAACGTCATCGATCAGAACAAGTATCCTATCGACGAGATAGAACGCCAGACCAAGAAGAACCGGCGCCTGGGCCTGGGTGTGATGGGCTTGGCCGATATGCTGGTGATGCTCGGCCTCCCTTACAACTGTGAAGAAGCAATTGTGTTGGCCGAAAAGGTCATGGCTTTCATTCAAAACGAAGCGCGCAATCATTCCTCTGAATTGGCCAAAAGCCGGGGCAAGTTTCCCAACTGGGAAGGCTCAGTCTATCGGCAGGATAATGTCGCTATGCGCAACGCCGCCCTGACAACTATCGCCCCCACCGGCTCGATCTCGATTATCGCCGGCTGCTCCTCTGGTATCGAGCCGTACTACGCCATTGCCTTTGAGCGCAATGTCCTGGACGGCGCCAGGCTGGTTGAGGTCAATCCGCTGTTTGAGCAGACCGCTCGGCGGCAGAGGTTTTACTCGGACGAGATTATCCAGCGCATCGCTTCCCGGCGTTCATTGGCAGATTTCAAAGAGATTCCAGAGTCGGTGAGGGGGGTGTTTCTCACTGCCACTGACATCTCGGCCGAGGATCATATCCGTATGCAGGCTGCGTTCCAAAAACACTGTGACTCCTCAGTCTCGAAGACGGTTAACTTCCCTCAGTCGGCCACCAACGCCGATGTCAAGGAGGCCTTTGAGCAGGCCTACCGGCTGGGTTGCAAAGGAGTGACGATATACCGGGATAGCTCCCGCCCTGACCAGGTGCTCTCTACCGTGGGCAGGACCGCTGCCGGCGTTTTAACGGCCACAAGGGTTCAGCAGCGGCCAGCGCTTCTGAGCGGCATAACAGAGAAAATCAAGACCGGTTATGGGAACCTGTATGTAACTGTAAACACAAAGGACGGCCGCCCGTTTGAGGTTTTTGCCCATATCGGCAAATCCGGCTATACTACCATGGCCGACACCGAGGCGATTTGCCGCTTGATCTCACTGGCCCTTCGCTCTAACGTGCGGGTGGACAACGTCATCCGTCAACTGCGAGGGATTGGAGGCTCCAGCCAGGTTTTTTCCGGAGGGGCCAAAATCTTCTCCATACCCGATGCTATTGCTCAAGTTTTGAACAGGCATTTCGAGCAGTCGGAGCACGGCTTGAGGACTTCTGATTCGGTCGAAATCTGTCCCGAATGTTCTGGGGCGATGGCGTTTGACAGCGGCTGTTTTACCTGCCCATCTTGCGGTTATTCCACCTGCTAATTCTTCCGATAGAACAAAGATGAACCTTTGTTGTTTTGTGTTTAAGACGATAGTATGACACCAGATGATTTCATACCGGTAGGACGGACCTCCCTGGTGAAAAGGGGGGTGACATCCCTCCAAGTGCAAACCGAGTATGCTTCTCGGCCCTATCCTCGCGTCACCACTACGGTGCTCAATAGCGGCCAGGTGATCCAAAAGGTAGAAAGAAAGCTGGAACATGCTGTAGAATCCCTCGAAGAACAACGCCCCATCGAAGCTGCTATTCAGCAGCAGCACAGTGATGTTCTTGCCCTTATTGAGAAAGGAGCGCCGGTGGAAAAGCGTGGGCTGGTAGAGCACAAACCTCATGAAAGCGCGCCTCACTCAATGTACGACCGGCTGACCTCCGTTGTGGGTCTCCAGCGTCTCTACCGTCTTGGCGACGATGGCGCTTTTATCAGCAATAGCGCGTCTGAACAGTTCAGAAAGATTTTTGCCCCGGTTTTCAAGGACCTTCAGCAGGTTATCGATGTTTTCCCGCTCATACCGGGAGGAAAGGGAGTGCGACAGAAAGGGGTCTGCGAGATCGAACACGACCGTCTCTATTTGGTATCAACCGGCAACGAATGCTACTTCGTAGCCGTGCAGCCCACAGATGAGAAAATCGACTACGAAACAACCCTCAAGCAGTTCCTGGTTGATTCCAGCCAACCGTGAAAAGTAATATTATTTTCTAATTGAGATATAACAAATCGTAGGGCAGAAGTCCCTGACTCCTGTCCGCCTTCGGCGGATCTCAGGGAGACCTTCCCTACAAATGCCTGTCGGCAGTGGCTGGTGTCGGCGCCTTGGAGTGGGATGAGCAAGGGGGGCTAAGATTATATACCCCACAGTTGTCGTTCGATAAAGCAGGCAATATCTGAAGTCGAAGGATACATCGCCTCGTCCTTGCCCCGCGGTTTCTGCCGCTGGTCCTTCAGGGCCCGGCCGTTAACGATAACGGTGGGCGATTGTACCGGCTGCTCCGACTCGATAATTCTTGCCAGTATTCCCCTTTCTCGTACGAACTTCTTTACGAAATCCCTTGCCTGAGTTTGACGCGGATCCTTGCTTGAATATATCAGGCCAATTTCCATCCTGACCTACCCTTGCTTTATATTACAAAATAATTCACCATCGAGGTCAAGTCAACAAAAGATTTACTGTTTTATACATACTCCTCTGTCAATTGCTGTCACTCCACTTGCGGCAATTGAGAAAAGTGAGGCTTCCGACAAAGAATACGTATTGAATTTACCCTTTGTTTACAATACTCTATTCGACAGGCAGCAAAAGATCACAGGCTCATCGGAATTGCCGACCCAAGTCCTTTTCCCTGCATAAGATAAGGCGTATTATCCCTATCACAACGAGACGCCGGCGATAGCACTCATATCGTGGGTGGCTCGCCAAAGGCGAGTCCACATCTGCCCTGGCGTGAAGCCCAAAAGACCCTGTCCATCGGGAGGGTCACCAACTCTTTCCACTTACACAATTGGCAGCCCGGCATCGTCTATCATTAGATTTGACAACAGATATGCAATGGGTATATTCTGCCGTGCCTGATATGCTAAAACATCTGAAAATCCGGTTCCTGCTGACGCTTCTGCTGACTCTGGTCGCTGACTACCAGCTCGCGTCGGCTCAGACGTCGGATGACATTTTTCGTGTTGACAGGATAAACGCTCTCATCACCTTCGTGCTTTTTTCCATTGCCATTTTGCTCTATATCAAATGGGCGAAAGAAGGTAAGCCGTTGTTTATTCGTAAGATTGCAGGTCTGGATGCGGTCGAGGAAGCAGTCGGTCGGGCGACCGAAATGGGGAAACCCGTGCTCTTTATTCCCGGCATACAGGAAATCGACGACATTGAAACGATCGCCGGCATCTCGATTTTAGGTCGCGTGGCAAAAATAACCGCCCAGTATGATACCCCGCTGGTAGTACCGGTGCGTTATCCAATGGTGCTGGCAGCTGGTCAGGAGGTGGTGGAGCAAGCCTACATCGAGATGGGAAAGCGCGATTCGTACAATAGAGATATTGTGCGCTATGTTGCCGGAGAGCAGTTTGCCTTTACCGCAACCGTCAACGGCATGATGATGCGTGACCGACCGGCAGCGAACATCTACATGGGCGCCTTTTTTGCCGAGTCGCTGTTGCTGGCTGAAACCGGAAACGCCGCTGGCTCGATTCAGATAGCCGGCACGGCACGGCCGGAGCAATTGCCCTTTTTCATTGCCGCCTGCGACTATACTCTGATGGGCGAGGAACTGTATGCCGCCTCGGCCTACCTCTCTCACGAACCGTTGATGCTGGGCGGACTTAAAGGGCAGGATTTGATGAAAGTCCTTATCGTCGCCTTGATCATCATCGGCGTGGTGCTGGTGACCTTCGGTTTTGGCGATGCTTTCCGCAATTTGTTTAAGGCCGTGTAGATGAGAACCATTGTCCCGGTTATTGTTGCCTTCCTGGCCGGCTTTGTCATGATTATATCCTTCTTTTTCAATCCGGAGAGGACATTTTTTGGCCGGATTGAATCAGAAGTGCTGGTCTGGGTCACAATTGTTGGTGGCTTTACGCTTCTCCTCGGGGTGGTATCGATAACACGGGTAAACTGGCATGCTGTGCGAATTAAGAAAGAGGGATGGGTTTACAATCTGCTTACCCTCCTTTCTATTTTCGTGATGGCCATCCCGGCCATACTCCCGGCTTCGTGGTCGCAGCTTTTTGGTGATGCCGAAGGCTCAATATACGACTGGCTGTTTTTCCATGTCGATTATCCGATGATGGCCACAATGTTTGCTATGCTGGCCTTTTACATTGCCTCGGCGGCCTATCGCGCCTTCCGCGCCCGTAACCCGGAGGCCACTCTGCTGTTGGTTACCGCCACCCTGGTTATGCTCTGGCGAATCCCGATGGGCGAGGCGTTCTTGATACAGGTTGGAGATACTCTCCTGTTTGGTTACAATCTTCCCGAATCGATTAATACGTACATAATGAATGGCGCCAACCTGGCGGTGCAGCGCGGGATTCTTATCGGAGCCGCGCTGGGGGCAGCCTCGATGTCGCTTCGGATAATGCTGGGAATTGAGCGCACCTACATGGGAAAGGGATGACCTCTTGAATTTCTGGGATAAATTAGGCACCCTGGATCGCCGCTGGATCTATCTGCTGGTGGCTCTCTCGGTCATATTTCCTTTGATCGTGCCGATGTCGTTCAAGATCAGCATAACGCCGGAGGCGCGGCAGTTATTTGAAGCAGTGGACGCATTGCCGGACTCATCGGTCGTGATGCTCACTTTCGACTATTATCCCTCCACGGTCGCGGAGACCGAACCGATGGCCACCGCCGCCCTGCACCATCTGTTTCGCAAAGACTGCAAGGTGGTTACCATGACCACAATTCCCCTCGGCGGGCCGTCGATGGCCGAACGGGTAACCCGCACTATCGCCCGAAAATATAACAAAGTATATGGGACAGATTTTGTCAATCTTGGTTACAAGGCCAACTGGGTGGCAGTCCTCAAAGGGATGGGTACTTCGATTGAAGCCATCTATCCCGCTGATAACTCAGGCGCTCCACTCTCAGAGTTACCACTGATGGCCACGGTCAAGAACTACCACGATGTAAGCTTCATCTTTGTTGTCGCTGACAATGACATTGTCCAAAACTGGGTCTCAATCGTCAATGCGCAATACGGAACTCCAATAGGCGCTGGTGTTACGGCTGTCGGCGCACCGAAATACTATGCTTTTGTCGGTTCGGGGCAGCTAACCGGGCTTCTGGGTGGTATGAAAGGCGCCGCCGAGTATGAGCTGCTGGCAGATGCGCGAGGTTTGGCGGAAAAAGGAATGGGGATGCAGTCGCTGGCTCACCTGGTAATTATTTTGATGGTCATTGTTGGTAATATTGCCTTTTTCGCCGGTCGATGGTCGCAGAAAGGAAAGGTTAGGTGAGCTCGGTAGAGATTATCCAAATCTGGGTAGCCGCCTTTTTCACACTGGCGATCTTTTCCTTTCTCTATAAGGATAACCCGTTCTATAAGCTGGCCGAACATATCTTTGCCGGTCTGTCGGCAGGGTACTATGTTGGTCTCATCTGGAAGGCGGTCATCATCCAGCAGTTGTGGGACCCGATGCTGGCTGGAAGCTGGTGGCTGGTCATCCCCGGGATTTTGGGGGTGCTGATGTTCGCCCGTTTGTGGCCGCGCATTTCGTGGGTGTCTCGAATTGCGCTGGCCTTTGTCATGGGCAATACCGCCGGAATATTCCTGATCACACAGCTTCACGGCATCGTCCTACCGCAGATGCAGGCCACGATGCTGGCTCTGGGTGGAACCGAGGGTTTCTCGTCCGCTTTGCTGGCTATAATTGTCGTGGTTGGGGTGATTTCCACGTTGATATATTTTTATTTCTCCAAAGAACACACCGGCGTGCTGGGTGTTACCGCCAGGGTGGGCATCTGGTTTATCATGGTATCGTTCGGCGCTCACTTCGGGTATACCGTAATGGCGCGTATCTCGTTGTTGATTGGTCGGGTCTATTTCCTTGCCGACCATTGGCTGCCGTCGT
>Ga0209979_1001692_pt1 | contig 23307 bp, 18 predicted proteins | sample AnhtaG_FD_183114 | JGI IMG/M metagenome (GOLD analysis project Ga0209979, IMG submission 183114) | Deep subsurface microbial communities from Anholt, Denmark to uncover new lineages of life (NeLLi) - Anholt_01485 metaG (SPAdes) (version 2) | ecosystem: Environmental > Aquatic > Marine > Oceanic...
TGGCCTGCCGACCTGTCTGGGCCAGGCCCGGGGCACGATGTCCAGAGGGAGGTCCAGCCCCGGGAGTTCGGGTGGGGGGCTGCCTGACGCGTGAGTAAGAACGGATGTAATATTGGCACCCCACAGGCCCAGAGCACTCCCTCAAGGCCCGGTGGCCCGTGGCTCGGCTGCGCGGATCGAGCGTTACGCGACATCAGGGAGGTGAAAAATCATGGCCAAGAAGGAAAAACCTGGGAAGAAAGCTGGCAGAGCGGCCAGTCGGGTACTGCGAGGCAAGGGCACCAAGAAGGACGCCAAGAGCGCCGCCGGAAGCGCACTCACGCAGCGTCCTGACAGGAAGAGCAGAAGCAAGAGATAGGAGCCCGGCAGCGCGGGCCTTAGACCCTGTGGGATGGCAAAACCGCATCCGTATCTGGAGGGTACTCGCGGGGCCGGCTTGGCCAGCTTCCCACCTCAGACCTGACCCCCTGCCTCGGAGTCAGATGCTCACCCGTGTGTGTTGGGGTGGGCCGGTGAGTCATCCAGGCCAGGAGGGTGCCTGGGGAGTATATGGCCCACTACAACGGGGCGCGGCCTCACCGCGCCCTCGGTCTTGAGACTCCAACGGGGCCGCCTGTTCGGGCCTCTCCACCGCGGGCGGGTTGGATCATTACTCGACCGGTGCTAGGTGGCTTGCACCACGAGCACGAGTGGGTAGCAGCGTAATGGAAAGAGACGGATCGAATATTGGCACCCCACAGCCGTCCAAAAGTCCCGTGGCGGCCTCTTGGCGGTGCCAAGTCGGCAAGCCAGTGGCAAACGGAATTGGAAGCTGCTGCGGTGGGATGGGGAGACCGCCTGCGAAGGAAGGCTTATCAGCACCCAATTGGGATTGTCCGACCAAGAGAAGGTCGACAACATTTTGTTGCGCCGCCAGCGTAGTGTGGCAATCTCAATTGGAGGCAGGGGGCCGGGACCCGTTTCCAGGGGCAACCTCCCGGACGCCGCCGTACTTGACATCCATGCCAACCTGATACACAATCGGTTCGTCCGCGAAAGCTTCAGAGGCAACGCGGTAGAAAGGCAGGGTGCAATGCTCTGCCCACTCAGGCCGACCCCCGCCATCCTCCAGCCGGGCCAGAGCGACAGGGAGACCGGGGTCGAAGTCATCAAGGCCTCATCGATGCCTCAAGGGCCGACGTGGGCGCATTGGCGCCCTCCCCGAAAGTCACAACGGGGCCAACGGGAAGGGCCATCCAGCAGGATAAGGAGAGGTCGGGGCTAAGAAGGGAGAGGAGCGATGTCAAGGCTCTCGGTCCTGGCGGCTTTACCGGTCATCGTTCTGGTGCTGGCGGCCTGCGCCGGCGAGGAGGCCGGCCCCATCTCGGGCACTCCGGGCGCCATGTCTCCGACCGGACCCGTCGAAATCCAAATGTGGCACTCGGAACCGGCCGCCAACGAGGAGACCCTGAAAGGCATGGTCAACCGTTTCAACGCCTCCCAAGACGAGGTTAGAGTGCGGCCTATCTATCAGGGCAGTCCCGACGACCTGATAAACAAGCTCATGGCTTCCGCTGGCTCGCGCCAAGTGCCGGCCATCGCCTTCACGACTGAACCCTTCATCCAGAGGCTGATCGACAGCGGGTTCGTAGCTCCCGTCCAGGACTTCGTGGACCGGGAGGACTATGAGTTCTCGGACCTGGACGAGAGGGCTGTCCAGTCCTATGCCGTGGAGGACAAGCTCTGGGGGGTGCCCTTCTGCGTGGACGTACCCCTCCTGTACTACAACAAGCTGGATTTCGAGGAGGTGGGTCTGGACCCCGAGAGGCTGCCCCAGACCCTGGAGGAATTGCGCCAGTACTCGGAGAAAATCCTCAAGCGAGACGCCTCGGGGAACGTTGAGCGGAGCGGCGTCGCCATACACATCACCCTCTGGACGGAGCAGGTGTTCGCCCAGCAGGGTGACCTGCTGGTGGACATGAACAACGGCCACGACGGTCGCGCCACCGAGGTTCTTTTCGACAACGACACCGGCCGCCGGTTCTTCCAGTGGTGGCATGACATGGTGGAGGAGGGGCTGGCTTTGAATGTGGGTCGTAACCCGTCCGGTGCCGACAATTACCTTGCTGTGGCCGGGCATCGCGCCGCTATGACCTTCGGGTTCGCCGGCGCCTTGCGCTCCATCGTCAATGTCCTGGAGGAGGGCGTGGAGGGAGTGGAGATCGGCGTGGGTCCTGTGCCCGGCTTTGCGGACGGCAGCGGCTCTACCCTTCTCCTGGCCCACGGCCTCTGGATCCTGAACCTGCGACCGCAGGAGGAACAGGAGGCGGCGTGGAAGTTCATCAAGTGGCTCCTGGAGCCGGAGCAGCAGGCTGAGTGGTTCGCCGGGAGTGGCCAGCTGCCCGTGAGCCGGTCTTCGGTGGAGCTGCCCGCGGCGCGAGAGGCTGTGGCCCAGTACCCCCTGTTCGAGACGGCCCTAGAGCTGTACCTTGGGGTGCCGGCCGACCCCGCCTCGCTGGGAGCCATCCTGGGTCCCTTCCCCGAGGTGCGCGAGGCTATGCAGGACGGGGTGGAGCAGATGCTAGTCGGTGGCAAAGACCCTATCGAGGCGCTGGAGAACGCAGCCGAAGGCGCCAACCAGGCCATCGAGAGCTACAACGAGCGGGTGGAGTGATAAGATACTCCCTCCACTCGGCGAAACGACGCTCCTACTCCTGCATGTGCCCCGTGGCCTCGGCCACCGTCAGTTCCAGGGCCTCGTCGGCTGCTGCTAACGGTCCGCAACTGGTGGATTCAACATTCGTTGGGCGGCCTTCGCGGATATCTTCCGGAGCCACGGCCCGCGCAAGAAGAGTTGTGACCCGGTGCCTCGGAATCAGATGCTCGTCCGTATCTGCTGGTTTGGCACGCTGAGCTAACCGGGGCCACCATGCCCGCCCCGCGCATGGCTTCGTCCATGAGCTGGCTGGTGGGCGGCTGCTCCAGCTTGCCCTGGAGGCCCTCGGCGGCGTCGCGGATGAAGCGGCGACGGACGGCATCCCGGAGGGTCTCCGCGTCGGGGACCGGGCCGCCGAGCTCCTGCGCCAGGCGGCGGGCGATCTGTGGATAGACCTCGGCCTCGATCTCGGCGTAAGAGCCGATGCCCCAGAGGGTGTGGCCCGGGTCGAAGATCACGGTTCGGATGGGCTTCCGCATCACCATGGGCTGGACGGCCTACTCCACTGGCGTGTCGTTGGCGATGTCCCTGTTCACCGTGAGGAGGGCAATCTCTCCAGTCGGGTCGACGGCCGCCAGCAGTATCCCTTCCGACCGGATGCCCCGCATCGTGGCTGGCTCCAGGTTGGCCACCAACCGGAAGGCCGCAGCCCGACCTGACTCAAGGCGACCTAGCCTCCGACTCGGCGTTCACGACTTCGACCCTGGTCTCCCTATCGCTCTGGCCTGGCTGGAGAATGCCGGGGGCCGGTCTCAAGTGGAAGTAATCCCCGGCCAGCTCCACAGGATTGATCGGGCTAGCGATAACGTTCCTGTAGCCCATGCCGCCCTCAAACTGGAAGTTCTCCCAGGCGTGGTAAATGATGACCTGACCGGGGCGGACGGCAGGGGAAAGCTTTGCCCCTATGAAGAAATGACCGATATCGTTGTAGACCTTGACCCTATCGCCATCCCCGATGCCCCGCGTCTGGGCGTCCTCCACTGACATGAACATGGCGGGCTGTCCCCTTTCCAACTCCAACATCAAAGGGTTATCCCTGGACGAGGCGTGGATGCTATACCGGTTGTGGCCACTGGTGAGCACCAAAGGATAATCCCCTCCGGACTTGGGAGGGTCTTTGTGGACGGGGAGTTCCTCCCCAAGCTCCAGGTAGAGGGGTTGGTCGATATAGAACTGGATCCGTCTGGTAAGAGTGGGCCAGGGGACCTTCTTTTCGATGCGCCAGGTATGGGGGGTTATGGTTTCGTCTGGATTCACGTCAGTGGCGTTTCCGAAGTTGGCCGGGTGCCCACCGAGCCCCGTGAACCGGGCAAACCCCTTTTTCTGCAATTCTTCCCAGCTCACCTTTCCCAGGTTGGTGGACAATTCTATGATCGTTTTGGCGACCTTCTCCTGCTCCTTCTCGGTAAATTTCCTCTGGAAAGTCATCCTATCGTGGATATTGTCCAGGCGCCTCTCTTTCCCATCCCTACCTCCGAAGGTCAAGACCCCTCTCTCTTTGGCCTTCTGCTGGATTTTCGTCGCGAGCAAGACCAGAATCTCCCATTCTGGTTTCGCCTCCCCCAGGGGAGGGACGGCGGCATTGGTGGCATGGGCGAAGGGAGACAAGGGGGTATTCCATAGGCTGACATCAGCCTTCTCATAGGAGCTGGCTGCGGGAAGGATGTAGTCCGAGTAGAGGGCAGTGGAACTCATGCGGAGGTCAACAGTGACGATGAGGTCAAGCTTGGGCCAGAGGTGTTCCCTGAGGCGTTGTGCCCCCCGCACTCTCCGCAGGGCGTTGCCGGGCACGGCGAAAAAGACCCTTGGCTCCTTCTCAGGCGGAAAAGGTTGCCACTCCCTTCGGCGGGCCTCCTCTATGTATTCGTCCAGTTCCCGCTTCAGATACCCATCCCATTCCCTGCTCCTGCCGCTTATCTCCTTCAGTCCGCCATGGAGGTACCAGAACAGAACCGAATTGACGCCCTGAGGGGCAAATAGTTTCCTCGCCAGTTCGTAGAAAATCAGCTCATTGGTGTAGCCCTTAGCTTTCATCGTCAGGAAGGAAGGAAGCAGTGGGACCGTCATCTTGAAGGCATCCAGTCGGCCCAGGCTTCGCGCCAAAGGAAGGCGTAGGCTCCCATCAATGTAGAGCAGGGGAAGGGTGTCGTATCCGGCCCCCTTCTTACCCATCTGGCCGCAGAGGGCGAAAACCAGGATTTGGGCGCGCATCATGAGATCGCCGTGATAGTACTTAGACAAGGCCGCGCCGGCCACACCGGAGGCCGCCTTCGCCTTAGCGACCGCGAAAGCCAGGCTCCGTATGGTATCCGGGTGGACGTCGCACAGGCGGGACGCCTTCTCGGGGGTGTATTCGTCCTGCAGCTTTCCCCTTAGGAGCTGGAAGACGGGCTTGACTTTAACCTTCTCCTCTCTCGTTTCCACCTCATATTCACCCTCCAGGGCCGGGAGGGTTTTCTTCAGCCTCAGGGTCGTTCTGGGGGCTTTGACTACCTTCTTTGTCCGCAAGTCATAAAGGTAGAAGACATCATCGTGGCCACGGGCCTTGATGTCAGATTCCCTTAAGAACCTCCCGGTGTCCTGCCTCACGAGGAATGGCAAATCGGTTTGTTCTCTCACGAAATCGGCATCGTAGAGCCTTTCAGAGATGATGACCTGGGCCATGGCTAGGGCCAAAGCAGCGTCGGTCCCGGGCTGGACGGGGATCCACCAATCGGCGTGGATGGCGGAGGCGTTGTGATCGGGGCTTATGGCGACGACCCGCGCCCCCCTATACCTCGCCTCATTGAAGAAATGGCAGTTGGCTACCTGAGTGTAGGCCGGGTTTCCTCCCCAGATAAGGATGAGATCCGAATAGAAGTAGTCGTCCCCTGACTTCCCAGCGACAGGGATGCCCATGGTTACCACGGCCCCCTGCTGGTCATCGCCCAACTCGCAGTTAGTATCCAGGATAGTGGCGTTCAGCAGATTAGCGAAACGGCTGAGGGCCATATCGAAGACCGCGGAGGCAAGGCTTCCACCCGGATCGAAGATGACGGAGGCGGGGCCATGACGGGCTAGCGTATCCACGACCCTGTCGGCGATATCCGTCAAGGCTTCATCCCAGCTCACCCTTTCCCACCTTCCCTCCCCTCTCTCCCCCGCCCTCTTCAACGGATACTTGATCCTTGCCGGATGATACATCTGTAGTGAATAGCAGGCGCCACTTGGACAGCCCCTGGGGTTGAAATCGGGGACGGAGGGGTTTGTCTGGGGGTATTCCCCGGATTGCTCTTCCCTGAGGACCAGGCCGTCCTTCACATAGAGGTTGAAGCAGCAGTTTCTCTGACACCAGCAGTTGAGGATGTGGGTACCCTTAACTACGCTGTCCCATCGCCATCGTCCCCTATAGATGTCCTCGATAGCTCGGTAATCGGGCGTTTCGTCACCTGTTGCACCGTCAGCGTTTTCTACTTTAGAAGCCCTGGGGTTCATCTTGCCATATCCGAAGTCGGCCAAGGAGGGCACCGGTGTTTCCCGTTTCAGCTCTCGACGAAGGATAGATTGCTTCCAACTCCATCCCGTGTCAACCTTAACCTGCCCCCGAAAACGAATGCGCAGTCTATGTTAGTGTGCTCATGCCTGCAGCCATGGCAGCAGGCCGGAGCGTGGCGAAGCCTGACTGGCGTGGCTGGATCGCCTCCGGTGCCGGAGGATCGTAGCTTAGTGAACTGTGGGGGCGAACCGCGTTGTAGTGCCGCCGCCACCGCTCGATAAGCACCTTGGCCTCCAGCACAGTATCGAAGACCTCCACGTTCAGAGGCTCATCCCTAAGCTTGCCGTTGAATGACTCGATGTAGCCGTTCTCCCAGGGTGTGGGGTGCAATATTCCATCCGTATCTGGAACGTTGACACGCGGAGCTATCTAGGTCGGCCTTCGTGAGGTAACTTGTCGTTTCCTGCGGCGGCATGGTCCGGGCTACTACCTCCTTCGCTGCCCCTTTTCCCTGTGGGGCGCTCCAGGCTGTCAACATCACCTGGGCCTTGAGACGAGAGCATCGCGGGCACCCAGGTAGCACGGCTGACAGAGAGCACACCATGGACGAATAGTGTGCGGTCTCTCGACCTCTCCGTAGCCCGGAGCCGGACATCAGGGGCGGCCTTCACGGCCGCCCCCTCGTGCTTGGAGTGCAGGCTGCGGGAGGCCTACGGCGGACTTGCGCCGCACGACTGGCCGGACTGGGCCAGCACCAGCAGCACGTCCACGATGATGGTCACCGCGCCGTCGGGCGGACCCGAGCGGGTAGCCGTCGAGCGGTCGTAGTCCTGCCCGTCGTCCACAGCGTCCCCGTTGATGTCCTGGTCGTAGCACCTATCGTCGGCGTTGCCCGGAATGCGGTCGGGCCCGCTGTTGCACAGACCGCCGTCAGAGGTACCGGAGTACTCGCCGACGGCCAGAAGGTCGTCAATGATGGTGATGGCGTGGTCCCTATCGTCGGTGCCGCTTCCATCGCCGCTGATGTGGCCGCCGCTGAAGAGGGTGGGCACGGGCACGTCGTACCAGTCCCACTCGTCCGCGGGGTCGGCTGGCGGGCTGAGGCCCGGCTCTGCATCGTCCCAGCAGGCGTCGCAGTCGTCGTCGCCGGGGAACACGCACACACTGGCACTGGTGATGTTGGAGAAACCGGAGTCGAGGGTCATGGTGGGGAAACCGGGCGTCACAGTGTCCCCGACCGCGTTGGAGGCAAACACCCTGTAGTAGAACGTCTGCTTCGTGTTGCCGATAGGATCGGTGTACGTCGTCACCTTTCCAAGCGGCACGGTCACGAGTCCCGTTGTGAAGCTGACATTGTTTGCCCTCTGGACTGTGAAGCCGGTCGCATTCAAGGAGTTTTCTGTCCAGGTCAAGATCACGCGCCGGTTGTCACCATTACCAGTCACAGTAGCAACCAGGTTGGAAGGTGCTGCCGGCGGAACCGCAAACGCAAGCGCATGCATCATGTCCATCTCTTCATGGGCGAGAATGTGGCAGTGATACACGTACTCCCAGCCAAAGTTGACGTAGTGGTTGATCACGGTAACCGGGTTCCCCAGCGGGTCAAAGAATCCTGCGGGTGGCGGTGGGTTTAGCATGGCCCCCTCAGGCATCGTCGGGTCAAGCAGGCGGACGCTGTTGGGAATCTGATTCAGGAAGGGGACTTGTGCAAGTGTGGGAATGTTCGGCCTCATCGCGATTACCGTCTGCTCCATCGGGTTCACCCTGAAGGTCTCTTTCCAGCCCAGCTCGTTGGGGTCGGGCGGTATCATGGCCCCGTCCCAGGCAACCCGGTTGATGAGCTGCGCGCTGAACAGGTGGGTGTGTATGGTGTGGGTGTCCACGCCGTTGTGGTTGATCTTCCAGATCTGGGTGCCATCATCTAGAGCACCAATCGGAACCGTGCTGAGGTCTGCGGTGCCCCGGACGAGTTCGACGGGCGGGCTTGCATAGCCGTAGAGCTGGAACTGCTGGGCCGCGGCCGAACTGGTCGGCAGCTCGAGTCCGAGCATACCGCTCATCCGTCCGTACTCGGTGTCGTAAGCTTCACCCATCTCGTCCTGGATTGACTTCGGCTCGAGCGGGAGCGTCACAGCCGGAAGAAGAGCTCCGGTTGAGTCGATCGGCTGGAAGGTCTTGGAGAACTCAGCCAGTTGTACGTATTCCTTTGTGGGATCGGCCGGGAAAGTCGCGTTGTAGGCGGAGTTGTAGGCAGCCTGGGGCATAATGATGTCGTCCTGGGATGTCTCAAAAACGCCCGGCTTCGTAGCGGTCTTGGCAAACACCGCCTGGAGATTCGCAAGAGTAACGTCGGGTGTTGGTGTCGTTACGGCTGTTCCCACCCGGATCTGCATGATGGTGCGGATGTTGGGACCGTAGCCCGCCTGTGTCGAGGGAGCACCGCCCGTGTCCGTCTGGTCCGGATTGCCCGTGTAGTAGTCGTAGCGCGGGTCCAGCGCCGGGAAAGCCGCCGGGGCATCGTTGTAGAGGATTAGGGTCTTGCCGGCGTACTGGGAGAAGTCAACGATGACGTCCACGCGCTCCGCTGTGCCCAATAGCAGCGAGTGCTGGTCGACGTTGCCGAAATTGAAGGCGGTCGCGTTTAGGTTCCATGTGATCGGCTGGCTCGGTATCACTACCGGCGCTGGCAGGAAGCCGCCTTCGGTACCTATCTGAATCCAGTCCGGTCCCTTCGTTAACGGGTCGGGCACGCCACTCGGCCAGTCGGCCGGAATGCCCGGGATCCCTGTGGCAGGAACCATTTTGACTTCGGTATTGGCTCTGCCATCGGCGGTGACGACGGCGGGGTCGGCCTCATAAAGCTGCAGGTTGAAGAACCGGTCGTCGGCGGCATTCAGGATGCGGAAGCGGTAGGCCTTAGGCTCCACATCCATGTAGGGGTAGAGCGTGCCGTTGACGATAGGGGTGTCCATGAAGGCCTCGCCCGGCATGGAAGGGTTAGGCGCGGCGGGCATCAGTGGAGGTTCCCAGGGTGCGTTGACGGGGTCGTAGTAGGGGTTCGGGATCGGCCCGTATGTTATGTCGGTTGTTGGCGGCCAGAACCAGGGACCGTAGTGCCACCGGCCGAAGGCGTTTACCCCGCCCGGGTCATACGGGTTCTGGGCCGGCACATAGACGTGCGGGTACCAGAGGTCGCCGGTGTTTGGCATCGGGAACCCCGTGTTCGGGTCCAGTGCTCCGGTCCCCCAGGCCCAAGTCGGGTCCGTGGCAAGAACTGTGGCGCTATCCACGAAGGTCCTGTCCTGGATGACCAGCGGAACTCCGAGATCGGGGAGAACCTGAAGCAGGTCGGGGTTGACACCGGAGTTGTTGGTGCCATTGATCAGGTCTTGCTCGACCTGGTCAGTTATCAGGTAGCCCGCGGCCTCGCCGACATAGACATTGAGGCGGGTGATGCCGTAGGAATGGTCGTGGTAGAACATGAGCCTGGCGCTCTGAGCGTTGGTGTAGTAGAGGGTCGTCGCGCCGTCGCGGGGGTCATCGACATTCGCCATGTCAGGGGCATTGACTACGCTGACGCCCTGCGGGTACTGGGTGTTTTCTCCAGCGGGGGTAATCCACTGGTGCGGCGTTCCATCGCTGATCCATACGGTATTGTTGCCGTGCAGGTGGACGTCAGCGCGGTTCTGCGTATAGCTTTCCTTCATCCCCGGCATGTCCAGGGGACCCATTCCCGCCCCCATGACGGTGGTGTCTACGGGAATGAAGAGGTCGCCAGCTTCGCCCACGGGAAGCCTGTTGGTGAACTTGATGCGCACCGGCACGTCACGCGTGGCAACAATGACAGGTCCGAGAAAATGGGGGATGTCCACAGCGACGCCATTTACTTCCTGTACGTAAGCACGGTGTGTGGTAGGAGGCAGGTCGGTATGCATCTGTTCCGTATACTCAACGAGCGCGATTTCGTAGTAGTCGGAGCCCGGATAGGTTGTAGTATCGGGCACAGCAACCGGGATGTACTGCCCGAGCAGGTTTGCCGCGACAGGCCCCAGGCCCGGCAACGCATCCATGAACTTCCTGATGCCGCCGGTGAGGGTAACGGGATCTAATGTCGCCGTGGCAGTGGCGCCTGTGCCAGTAGCATCTGAGATGCTGACGACGGGAGCGTAGTACCCGCTTCCCGGCGTGTTGACGGAGATGCCGGTAATCACACCACCCGTGACTGTCGCTGCGGCGGTGGCGCCCGTGCCTAAGCCATAGGCGTCGGTGATGGTGACGACCGGAGCGGAGTATCCAGTGCCTCCGTTTCCAAGCGTGACGGCGACGCCACCTGATGGCAGTGGGCTGTAGGCCCAGTTGGCAATGCCGAAATAGTCCGGAACCAGGTATCCGGTGCTAGGGTCAGGCACGAGAGTCGCACTTGCGGTCACCCCTGCGGCCTGGGCCTCGGCAACAGTTGCCTTGAAACGTTCTGCTGCCGCCTTTCTCTCCGCTGGGGTTACTTTTCCGTGATAGTTCGGGCCGTGGCCCTGGCCGTTGCCATTCGGTGGCCCTTGCGCTACCGCGTGGTCGCCCGGCCAGCCAAGGGCAGCGGCTGCCAATAGCAAAACCAGAAAGACTAAGAATCTGGGCCTATGCACGGTATTATCTCCTTTCTTAATCGATATACCTTCCCGCTCGGGGTTGGAGTGCAGGCGCTTGGCGCCCTACGGCGGCGCCTGGCAGCTATGACCTGACTGCGCCAGCACCAGGAGCACGTCCACGATGACGGTCACGGCGCCGTCCGGCGCATCGGACCAGGTCGCGCCGACCCAGCGGTCGTACAGGAGCCCATCGTCCTCCCCGTCGGAGTTGTTGTCCTGATTGTACTGCCTGCCGATGCTGTTGGGCGGGCCGCCGTCGGACGTGCCAGTGTACTCCAGCACGGCAAGGACGTCGTTGATGATGCTGACGGCCTTGTCCCTGTCGGCCAGCGTGCCGCCGTTGAAGGCGGTAGGGACGGGCACGTCGTAGAAGTCGTAGGGGTCCAAGGGGTCACGAGTGCCGCCCAAGACGGGGTCTGCTCCCAACTCCTCGCTGTCGGCGCAGCCGTCGTTGTCGGTGTCGGAAGCTGTGAATGTCCCGGTGTGAGTATCGGTATTGACTTCAATCGTACCTGCCGTGGTTGTGCGGGTATGCACAGGTGGGTCATGGATGACCGGCAAAGTGAAGCCACTACCAATCTCGCCGGGATCTGGCCGGGTGCGAGAAGGCAAGCTATTGTCCGATGCGGAGAAAAACAGTTCTCCCCAGCCCATCGCATCGAACCCGTAGAGTAGCGTCGACCACCACGCGTAGTCAAACTTGCTCTGATCGAACCCTGGATCGTTCGCTGATACTGTGGTCACTGTCGCCATCCGTGTGTCGAATTGGTTCTTGAAGCTCAGTGCTTTGTCGGACTTGGTCACCCAGTCCGCCGGATCTTGGAACTGACTCACTATGATCTGGAAGCTCTCGTGGAGGTAGATATCATCGGCACCGAGATGCGTCGGTGCGGCCTCCGGATTCATCTGTATCGTGGAGTAGGTGCCGGCGAGGTAGCCGGTAGTGTAGAGCACCTCATTCACCACCTCTGCCTTGAAGACATCATCTGGGTCCCAAGCGTTGATGAAGACGCTGAGCCCCTTGCCATGCACGTAGTCCACGACCTCATTCTGCCGCTCGCGGGAGCAGCCAAACCCGTATTCTGCTTCATCGAGAAAGATTCCCGTGACTCCCATATCGGCCCAGGAATCGACACGGCTCTTGATCTCCGCCATAGTGAGTGGCGCAGGTACAGGGTCTTCTGGTGGGCAGAGCCACGCTGTATTCTCGCCTCCGATTGAAACGTAGCCGTAAGCCACCGTCTCATTCGGCGGTGTTTTCAGCCTTGCGATGATCTCTACAGTATTGTCGTGATCGAAATGGCTGTTCTGGTCACATCCGTAGTAGGGGATCTGTCCTGGTTCCCCGGTGTATTGCGGAAATTGCAGCGAATCCCCGAATACGACGATATCGTATTCGCCAAAGACGGCTGCTGCCGCATCGAGATCTCCCGCCGATCCGTTGACCAAGCTCGGAAACCCATAGTAGATGGCGAGTTCGTCGGGCAGAAGACTACTCTGGGCCAGAAAGCTTGCAGTCACTGGTGGCCATCCCAGCATCCCCTCGAGGTACGAGTCCCGGTAGCGATGAATCGAAAAGTCTCCCAGGCTGCCGCTCTCATCGTGCTCATACATCAGACGGCCAGCGGTGTGCACGCCGATTCGCTCGGTGTCCCCAAGAGCCGAGATTGCTCCGCCGACTCCGAGCAGGCCCAGGAGGACCGCCAGGGCGACGACCAGAACCAGTCGGCCCAGTGCGCTGAGGAAGCGGGTGCGAGCGACGTTTCTGCCAGCCACAGCTTACCACCACCTCCACGAGGACGCCGAAAGGGTAGGCCCAGGCTGACGCGTTGTCAAGGCGCGCCCAAGCCGCTCACGCCCGCCGTCTCACCCGCAGGTTGTCTCCAGGACTCGCCCTCCTATGCGCTCATGCCAGGTCCGTCGCCACAAGGCCCACGTACATGCGCGTCACGGCGAGCGAGGGGCGGCCCGGCACGCTCTTTTGTTTTTCCCTGAGGCATGAGCGGGGTATCTGATAGTAGATTACTCATGTGATAAATTGATCGTTATGCGGTACGGGGGGGGGTGGGGCGGGTAGGGTAGGGCGGCGCGGCGCGGTGGCCTCTGTGTAGTACCAGCGGTGCCGCATTTTGTGGTGGGCAGCCCGGTGTGGGTGTCGGAAGTGCATATATCGCTGCCCTCATCCCTCAACGTCCCGCAGCAGCCTAGGGTAGCCGAGAGCGCCGCGTCACAACGGCGAACCTAGCGAGTACGAACGACCTGCCGAAATGAGGAAGCGGGAGGAAGGAAGCGGCTGAGCTAGAATCGGCAAGGCTGCGACCAGTGTAACTTTACTGAACATCCATAGTGCGATCCTACCCCAGCACCTCAGCAGGCTCGTGCGCGCCAGCACACGCTACACGCAGCCGTGCGCGCCACAGACGCCTCGCGCAGCGCGCAACCGCGCACGTGCGTCGGCGATGGCCTGGGGGCGTAGCCACCTCTCCGTCAAGGACGAACTCAAGAAGCAGCCTGGCCCATGGCAGGTCGGCTATTAGGGCGATTCCTGCTTTCTAGCAGTGCCCTAGAAGTTTCCCGCCCGACAAATCTGGCCCACGAAGGCAGCCGCTGATACTGCTGTGGCCCAGAGCCCAGCACCGATAAGGAGATTGAGCCAATCGGCTTCGGGGTCCCTGGGTGGTGCTTGATACGCATAGTCTCCGCCCTGCTAAGCCCCCCACCTGTCCCCCCCATCTATTGAATCTCCTCTAACCCCATGCGAATCTAACCTTGACGTTTCAGAAAGGGTAGGTGGGGCGTGGAAAGGACTTCGATGACATCTCCCACCGGACAACCAGCAGCCTGCGATGGCCCGACTAGGCGCCTTCTCGGCCGCATCGGCGCTGCTGCCCAGCAAGCGCTCCACGATCCGAAGGAGTACACCAAGGCCGCCAGGCGGGCCTTCCTGGCGCGCTTCTGGCCGCGTGATCCCCACCTCCCGCCACAGGCGAGGCCCGGCGTCGGGCCAGAGCTGCGCTCCGGGCTCATATGCTGGGCCTGGCCTACCGCTCGGCGAAGGTGCGTCGGGCGCGGTCCTCGCAATCGAATGGGGGTGGTGGCGGTGCGTAACCAAGACGAAGCCGCCGGGCCGGGCAGCAACGGCGGCAAACCAGAGACTGGAATCGCAGCAGATCGTCTCTGGGACCATCTTACCCGATGTCCTCAGCACAGCGCAACCGCCAACCGCCTCTTCTGGGATGATCTCCCTCTGTCGGCGGGCGACGCCATACGCGGCCATTGGTACTGCAAGTCGGTGTTCCCTGGTGCGCCGGCACCGCTGGAGCGCTTCGCTCTCGGCCCGAGCGCCCTGCTCGTCGCCCAATCATGGGCGATCCCCGACACGCCCTACCTGCCATCGACAAGCTGGTGGCGAAAGCTACAACGTGTCTCAGATCGTGCCCTGGCCCGGATAGTCTCCCGCGTCTCGGGGCTAGTGGAAGGCCGACCGGCCGTCCTCGACCGGAACTGGCGGCGCGCTTGGCGCGAGCTTCTGCTGCCTGGCCTCTTGGCCGAGGTCAAGCGCCGGAGGCAGCAACGTTCGGTGGCCTGCTTCGTAGCAGGACCACCTCTCGACGTTCTAGAGACAATGCGCGGCCTCACGCATGAGGACGGCCACCGGCACCAGGGCGAAGTCTGGTTTCATTGTCCCTTCCACGCCGATAGCACTCCTTCCCTCAGCGTGAACGTGGACCGCCAGGTGTGGCACTGCTTCGGGTGCCAGCGGGGTGGTGGCTGGAAGACACTTCGGGAGATGAGCGAATGAGCGACGTGTTGGAGGTCGCCCAGCAGCAGGCCGAGAGCGCCATCGCCAGCGATTACCAGCGGCCAGCCCCGGAGGATGGGGCTAGCGTCTTGGACGACCTAGCGGCTTTCATCCGCCGCTATGTCGTCCTCGCTCCGGAGCAGGCGGACGCTATCGCCCTTTGGCTGGTCCATACCCACGCCATTGAGGCGGCCGCCGCCACGCCTTACCTCGCGATCACCAGCGCCGAGAAGCGCTCAGGCAAGACGCGCCTCCTAGAGGTCTTGGAACTCCTCGCGCACCGCGCCTGGTTGACGGGCCGCTGCACGGCTGCCGTCCTAGTCCGCAAGCTGGACGCTACAGCGCCTACCTTGCTTCTGGACGAGGGTGACGCAGCGTTCAAGGGGGAGAAGGAATTCAGTGAAGCCCTGCGAGCGATCCTGAACGCAGGGCACCGGCGTGGTGCCGTAGCCTCAATCTGTGTTCGTCAGGGCGGCGACTGGGTAGATCGCGACTTCCGCGTCTTCGGCCCCAAGGCAATCGCCGCCATCGGACGGCTCCCAGACACAGTCCTTGACCGCTCAATCCCGATACATATGAAGCGACGGGCACCCGGAGAGCAGGTGGATCGGTTCCGGCGTCGACACGCGGAGAAGCTCGCCCAGCCCCTTCGGGAGCGCACAGAGCGATGGGCCGCCTATCTGGACAGCCTGAAAACCGCCCAACCAGTGATCCCGGAGGCTCTGGACGACCGAGCGGCGGACTCGTGGGAGCCGTTGCTGGCCATCGCTGACGCTGCTGGTGGCGAATGGCCCACACGAGCCCGCAACGCGGCGTTGACGCTCTCGGCAGGTGAGGACCGAGAAGACGACTCGCTGGGCGTTCGCCTGCTCGCTGACGTAAAGGCCATCTTCGAACGCGAGGCCGTTGACCGCCTGCCCAGCGCGGAGCTCGTCAAGGCCCTCAACGCCCTGGAGGAGGCCCCGTGGGGCGACCTGCGCGGCCGCCCACTGGACAAGCCCAAGCTGGCGCGGCTTCTGCGCCCCTACGGGGTCAGGCCGACAACCATACGCGTGGGCACGGACACACCCAGGGGCTACCCCATCGAGGCGTTCGCTGACGCCTGGGGGCGATACATCCCCCCTATACCTCCTGTGACCGCAACAAGCAAAACAAGTGCAACAAGCCCTGGCCGCGAATCAGATTCAGAGGCATCCCATGTTGCGGGTGTTGCGGATGTTGCGCCTCCTGGGGGACATAGGAGGAGCATCGCCCCAGGCGGTGAGCTAGCCAGGCCGAGCGCCGAGGGGTGCATCCACAGGGACACAGCCGAGGTCGCAGAGCGCTGGCGGCAGGCCAAGCTACAGGCCGCCGACGTTGCGGACTGTCGGTGTTGTGGAAGCCCTGTGTTTCTCTCGGCGCAGCCTGAGACCTGGGACGGCCTTTGCCCTGTCTGCCGCGACGGGCGGCCTTACCGAGATGGTGTGGGGCACCTGGTGCGCCAGGCGCTAGAGCTAGGGGCGAAGCGAGTGGCGGAGGACAGCAATGAGCGCAGGTAGCGACAGGCTAGAGCCTCTCGTCCTGAGCGTCCCAGAGGCCGCTCGACTGCTGGGCGTCTCCCGCAACCTGGCCTACGAGCTAGTGCGTGAGGGCCGCCTACCCCACGTTCGTCTGGGCCGTCGTGTCCTCATCCCACGCGTCGGCCTCGAACAATGGCTCGCCAAGGAGGCGGGGCTAGCCCAGCCTCCGCCCCCGATGGTATCCTTGCCGCCACAACGTCACTAGAAGGAGGGGCGCCATGGCTATCTGCAAAAGGGGCAAGGGCTGGCTGGTCACCGTGGAGGTGGGGCGAGACCCTGCCACGGGCAAGCGTAGGCGGGCCTATCTGACGGTTCCCACAAGGCGGGAGGCGGAGCGTGAGGAGGCACGGCTGCGCCACCAGGCGGCGACGGGGCTGGACCTAGAGCCTACCAAGGTCACCCTAGGCGACTACCTGGAACGGTGGCTCGGCACTGTGCGGCCTAACCTGGCCCCCTCCACCTATCGGCGCTACGAGGGCCTCCTGCGCCGCCAGGTTATCTCCTACATCGGCCCCGTCCCACTGTCGAAGCTGCGTCCACTTCATGTGCAGCAGTTGTACGCCCGTCTACGAGAGGCTGGCCGCATCGACGGAGCGGGGGGGCTTTCCCCTCGGTCGCTGCTCCACGTTCACCGCGTTCTGTCAGGGGCGCTGGGACAGGCGGTGCGCTGGCAGATCATCCCCCGCAACGTCTGCCAGGCCGTGGAGACACCCCAAGCCCGCAGGAGCGAGATACGAGCCTTCTCGCCGGAGGAGGCTCGGCGGCTCATGGAGGTGGCCCAGGCAGAAGACAGCGCATACGGCGATGCCGTGATCCTGGCCCTCTACAGCGGCGCTTCGCCTGGGGGAGCTATTGGACCTGCGCTGGGAAGACGTGGAGGCGAGGGCGCAATTCGCCGGACAGCGCCCTCTTCTGCATAGATTTCGTATTGGCGGGAGTGCGTGGGAGTCGAACCCACCCAGGACAGCGCTTACTGCCCCGCAACGGTTTTGAAGACCGCGAGACCCACCGGGACCCATCCACTCCCGCAGGAAACAGCCAAACCTCGCAGGGCAAGGGTCAGAGCCTCAGAAGCCCGCAGTCTAACCCTACCCGGACATGCCCCCTAACCCCTTGGCTCTTGATCCCTGCCCCTTGTCTCTATTCTACTCCTTGAACGTGCTCGTGATGTAGTGGTCGGCGCGGATCGCTGCGGTAGCACCATCCCCCGCCGCGCTGACCACCTGCCGCGCCGAGTTCACACGCACATCCCCCGCTGCGAACAGGCCGGGGATGTCGGTCTCCATCCAGTCGTTGACGAAGATGTGGCCCCCCTCGTCCGTCTTCAGCAGGCCCTTGAGGTAGTCGGTGTTGGGGTGCAGGCCGATGAACACGAACACGCCGCTCACCTCCAGGGTGGACTCCTCGCCGGTCTTGACGTTCTTCAGGCGCAGACCCTGCACCTCGTCCTGCCCGAGAACCTCGGCGACCACGCTGTTCCAGACGAACTCCATCTTGGGATTGGCGAAAGCCCTCTCCTGAAGGATCTTGCTGGCCCGAAGCTGATCCCGACGGTGGATGGCGTACACCTTGGAGGCGTAGCGCGTGACGAAGAGCCCTTCGTCCACAGCGACATCGCCCCCGCCCACCACCGCGCAGGCCTGGTCCTTGAAGAAGGCGGCGTCGCAGGTGGCACAGTAGGAGACGCCCTTGCCGGTGAACTCTGCCTCTCCCGGCACATCCAGGTGGTTGTAGTCGGCGCCGCTGGTGATGATGACCGCCTTGGCCAGGTAGTCGCCCTCCGAGGTCTTTACCAGGTGCATGCGGTCCTGGCGCTCCAGGCCGGTGACCTCAACGTACTGCATCTCCGTGCCGTACTTCTCGGCCTGCTGCTGCATGGCCTGGGCCAGGTCGAAGCCGTTCACGCCCTCGGGGAAGCCCGGATAGTTCTCCACCAGGTCAGCCAGGGCGATCTGCCCGCCGGTCACCCCCCGCTCCAGGACCACGGTCCTGCGGCGGGCCCGCCCTGCGTACAGCCCGGCGGCCAGGCCGGCCGGCCCGGCACCTATGATGACAATGTCGTATTCCTTGACCACGGCATGCCTCGCTACCTGCCGGGGCTGCCTCCAAAGGCAGCCCCGCCTGCGTGTCCTGACCTCGGCGCCACCTAGAGGAGGCTGTCCAGGCGCTTTTTCAACTCGGCCTTGGGGCGGAAGCCCACGATCTGATCGACAAGCGAGCCGGCGTTGAACACCAGCAGCGCGGGAATGGCGCGAATGCTATAGCGGGTGGCGGTCGCGGGGTTCTCGTCGGTGTTCAGCTTGGCGAAGTTGACCCTTCCGTCGTACTCGTCGGCCAGCTCCTCCACGATGGGGGACACCATGCGACAGGGTCCGCACCAGGGCGCCCAGAAGTCCACCATGATAGGCCGCTCAGAGCTGAGCACCTCCGCGTCGAAGGTGGCATCGGTCACTTCCTTCGGCTTGGCCATAGGTTCTAGCTCCTTCCTGTAGAGGGATGCGCAGGTTCTGCGGGAGCGCCCCGCGGAAGCTACCACGAGGGTCCGGTCGCGCTGACGCGGCCGCTCAGCGGCGGTCGGCGGCCAACCTGCGACTGGTCCATGTTCCTGGCAATCTCCATTGTACTACAGGATGAGCCGGGGTTGGGGAGAGGGCGCCTATCCGGCCTCGGCGCAGCGAGGGGCAGGTGCGCGGCCTTCATCGCATGCTGCACGAAGGCCCCATGTGCGAAGCTGAACCTGGAGCGGGCCTAGCGCTTCAGCGCGCTGCGTAGGGCATCCAGCATGCCCGTGGCGACTGCCTCGTGGGCGATGCGCAACGCGCTCTTGATGGCTGCAGCGTCGGCGTGACCGTGGGCAATGATGACCACGCCGTTGACCCCCAGCAGGGGGGCGCCTCCGTGCTCGCTGTAGTCCATTCGCTGCCGCATCTCCTGGAAGGCAGGGCGCAGGACGAGGGCGGCCAGGCGGTACTGCGGGCGGCTCATTATGGCCCGCCGGAGCTGAGAGAAGAGGAAATCGGCTACCCCTTCGCCCGCCTTGACGGCCACGTTGCCGGTGAAGCCGTCGGTGACCACCACGTCGGCCACCCCCTGGTGGATGGCGTTCGCCTCCACGTTGCCGACGAAGTTCAGGGAGCTCTGCCTGAGGCGCTCGTGCACCTGGAGGCTGAGGTCGTTCCCCTTCGTGGCCTCCTCCCCGATGTTCAGGAGGCCCACCCGCGGCCGATGCATCCCGTGCACCCGCTCCATGTAGACGGCGCCCATCTGAGCGAACTGCACCAGGTACGAGGGCTTGCAGTCGGCATTAGCGCCCACGTCCAGCACCAGGACGCTGGAATCGTCATAGGGGACCACTGCGCCGATGGCGGGCCGCTCGATGCCCTGCACACGGCCCAGCTTGAGGAGTGCCGAGGCCATCACCGCCCCGGTATTGCCCGCCGAAACCGCGGCTGCCGCCACCCCTCGCTTCACCAGGTCCGTGGCCACGTTAACAGAGGCATCTTTCTTCTGACGCACGGCCTGAGCGGGGGCCTCATCCATGCCGATGGCCTGGCTGGCCGGCACCACCTCCAGCCCGCCAGGGAGAGGGGCGTGACGCGCCAGTTCGCCCTTCAGTATCTCGGGCGGACCGGCCAGGGCCACCTCGATGCCCAGCTCCCGGCAGGCCAGCACCGCCCCTCGCACCGTCTCCGCGGGTGCGTGGTCGCCTCCCATGGCGTCCAGCGCGATGAGCATCAGGCCTCCTTGGGCCGGCGGGCTACTACCAGCATATTCTCGCTGTCCGCAGCGTACGGGCCCAGGTCGTAGTCGCCGTAGAGCTGGACCAGCTCCAGGCCCGGGCGCTCCAGCAGGTGCTCCATCTCGTACCGGCCCACCAGGCGCAGATCGAATTCAGTGATCCGGCGCTCGACGAGTGTACCTGTTGGAGTCATGCGGTCATAGACGTGCGTCTGGCGGAGGACCTGGCAGGCGCCGTCCAGCCGCACGCTGACGAGCTTGGTGACGGTATCGCCGGTGGTGGGGTCGGTGCGTGACCATTCGAGCGTGGCCGGCGTGCGCGAGGCGGCCCAGTCGATGGCGGTGAGGGAGCGGAGGTCGGCCACGAAGAGGCCGCCAGGCGCGAGGTGGCGGCGGACCGATGCCAGGCAGGAGACCTGATCGTCGGTGGTTAGCAGGTGCTGGAAGCCGCCTGCTGGACATAAGGCGAGGTCGAACTGCTGGCTCAGGTCAAAGTCGCGCATGTCCGCCTGGACAAGGTGCAGTCGGCTCGCCAGCGAGTCGTCGGCCTTGGACCGGGCGCGCTCCAGCATGGCCGGGGAGCTGTCGATCCCCCAGACGACGAAGCCGGCGCGGGCCAGTTGCAGGGCCACGCGCCCCGTGCCCACGCCTATCTCGAGGACGGGCAGCTCGCAGCGGCGGGCGAAGTTCTCGTACATGGGGAGGTCGGCGGTGAACCCCCCGAAGTCAAGGTCGTAGAGGTCGGCCAAGTCGGCGTAGGGGTCGTCGCTCACGCCCTATCGCCTCCGCTGGAAGGCCCGCTGCATGCGCTCGCGCAGATCGGCATCGGTCAGCACATCCACCGCGGTCATGGCCATGGCCTTGGCCGCGTCGAGCAGTCCCCGGTGGCCCTCTTCGGAGGCAGCCCGTTCGGCGAAGGCGGGTGAATGGGCCCCCACCTCCAGCGGGGCGATGGCTACCGAAGGGTGGATGGCGGGCACCGCCGCGCTGACGTTGCCCATGTCGGTGCTGCCGGTGGCGCGCCGGGGGCGCCGTTCGCGCAGCCTGCGGCCAAGAGCGATCAGGTTCCGGCGGTAGGCCTCGGCCAGCGGCCGGTTGGTGTGCATAGCCGCATACTGGGCCTCACCCCAGCGGTACTCCAGGCGGGCGCCGGTGGCCTGCGCTCCCGCCTCAAGGCAGGCGATGACCCTCCCCTTAAGCTCCTCCAGATGCTCCTCATCCTCCTCCCGAACCAGGAAGCTGGCCGCCGAGTGGCCGGGCACGATGTTCGAGGCGCTGCCCCCATCGGTGATGATGCCGTGAATTCGGGCGGTGCTGCGGATGTGCTGGCGGAGGGCGTTGATGGCGTTGTACGCGGTGATGAGGGCGTCCAGGGCGTTGATGCCCGCCTCGGGGCGGGCGGCGGCGTGGGCCTCCTTGCCGAAGTACTCCACCTCCAGCTCGGCGCAGGCCAGCGCGTCGGCGAGGACAGCGCTGCGAGAGCCGGGGTGGGTGAGCATGGCCGCGTCCAGGTCCCGGAAGGCGCCCCGGCTGGCCATGATGACCTTGCCCCCGTACATCTCCTCCGCCGGCGTCCCGATGACGGCGATGCTGCCGCCTGTGGCGGCCAGGACCCCTTTCGTGGCCACGGCCGCGCCCGCTGCGCTGACGCCGATGATATTGTGACCGCAGGCGTGGCCGATGCGAGGCAGCGCATCGTACTCGCCCAGAAAGGCCACCCGGGGCCGCGCCTCGCCGGCGATGGCGCGGAAGGCCGTGGGCAGGCGGCAGAAGCGGCGCTCCACCCGCAAGCCCTGCTCCTCCAGATACTCGGTGAGCCAGCGCGAGGCCTTGCGCTCCTTGAAGCCGGTCTCGGGGTTCTGGTGGATGCGCAGGCTTAACTCGATGAGCTCGTCGCGGTGGGCGTCCACCTCGGCGATGACACGGGCCTTGAGCTTACCGACGTCGACCGGCATAGAAATGGTTCGAAAGGAATGTCCTGGGGCAATGATAGCGCTTGGTTGTCCTATGCTACCCCCGAGGTGGTGGCAGCGCAACCGTGCCCTGCGCATCCCCCTCGGCTAGACCAGTCGCCCGGCACCTTCACCATGTCGGGGCCGACCTCACGCGCCGCATCCTAGGGACGCCCCGCGCCGGTCGTGCGGACCACATCGGCCAGGAAATCCAGGACGATGCGGTTGAAATCCCGGGGCGCCTCGATGGCGGCGGCATGCCCTGTGGGCAGAACCTCCAGCCGGCTGCCGGGGATAGCCGCCCGCACCGCCTGCGCTGCCTCCATGGCCATGAAGCTATCCCTCTCTCCGGCGATGATCAGCGTAGGGCAGGAGAGGCGGCTCGGGTCCGGCGCCGCAGCCGCCGCCAGCGCTCCCCAGAGTCGCGCAAAGCCTCTAGGGTCGTTGCGTAGCTTCACCTCCTTGTAGCGCTGGAAGGCCTGGAGGTCGCGCTCCTTGAACCCAGGGGAGAAGGAGTTGGCCGTCATCTGCTCTGCCACCGTCTCCAGGTCTCCCTTCTCCAGGAGGGAGACGAGGGTCCGCCGCCGCTCCTCCGCCTCCGGGGTTCGCGGGCCCGCCCCCACGCCGCTGTTGGCGAGCACCAGGGCGCTCACCATCTCCGGGTGCGCCAGGGCCAGCTCGAGGGCGATGCGGCCGCCCATGGAGTAGCCGAGCACGAACGCCCCCTCCACCCTCAGCGCGCGCAGGAGCTCGTAGAGGTCTTCGGCCAGGAGGGTCATGCTGAGTTCGCCCTCCGGAAACTCCGTCTCCCCGAAACCCCGCACGTCGTAGGTCAGCACGCGGTACTGCTGGGAGAAGGCGGGAACCTGGTTGTACCACATGTGGAGGTTGTCGCCCGCCCCGTGGATGAGAGCCAGGCAGTGCCCTTCCCCAGCCAGCTCATAGTTCATGGCGATGCCGTTGGCGTGGATCTTCACGGCCCACCTCCCTTGTTAGCCTTGCTGCTTGCCTACCGCTTGTGAAAGTCGGGCTGGCGCTTCTCCATGAACGCGCTGACCGCCTCCTTGAAGGTGGGACGCGCCAGCGCCGCCGCGAACTCTTCCTGCTCGCGCCCCTGGACCGTGGGGATGTCGCCCTCGGCCAGGTTCTGCCAGGCCAGCTTCTTGATCGCGAACAGCGACTCCGTCGGGTTGAAGGCGATCTCCTGGGCGGTAGCGACCGCCTCTTCCATGAGCTTCTCGTGGGGCACCACCCGGTTCACCAGGCCGATGCGTCCCGCCTCCTCGCCGCCGATGATCTTGCCGCTCAGCATCAACTCCAGGGCGTGGCTCTGCCCCACGATGTGGGCCAGGATGTGTGTGCTCGCCAGCTCGGGGATCACCCCCACCCGGATGAAGCGCATGGAGAGGCGCGCCTGGTCGGAGGCGATGCGCACGTCGCAGG
>Ga0209979_1001694_pt1 | contig 23281 bp, 22 predicted proteins | sample AnhtaG_FD_183114 | JGI IMG/M metagenome (GOLD analysis project Ga0209979, IMG submission 183114) | Deep subsurface microbial communities from Anholt, Denmark to uncover new lineages of life (NeLLi) - Anholt_01485 metaG (SPAdes) (version 2) | ecosystem: Environmental > Aquatic > Marine > Oceanic...
TGCGTCCTCAGGGTTCACGATGCGGAAGTAGATCACCGCATCGACCTTAACCGTCACGTTGTCGCGGGTGATGATCTCCTGGCTGGGTACGTCCAGGGTGATGACACGGAGGTCGATCTTCTGCATATTCTCTACGAAGGGGATGATCAGGAAGAGGCCCGGCCCGCGTGTGTCCACCAGGCGGCCCAGGCGGAAGATCACTCCCCGTTCGTATTCCCTCAGGATCTTCACGGCCACGAAGAAGAACGGGAAAACCAGGAGCCATCCCAACCGGGTGAGGATCCTGGCTAATCGGCTGCCTTCCATCGGCTGGCCAGTAGTCATCGTCTGCTCCTTTCCTATTTCCTTACCATCAGCTTGAGGCCTTCGACTGCCGTGACGACTACCTCCTCGCCCTCCTCCGCGCTGCCGTCTTCTAGGGTAGCCGACCAATATTCTCCATCTACGAACACCATGCCGCTGGGGTCCAGGGGCGAACGGGCCACCCCGCGGCGACCGATGAGGGTGTGGCTCCCTACCACCACCGGCTGGCGGCGGATGCGAATAATTGATGTTACCACAAACAGGAAGAAGGCGCCTGCCGCCCCCGCCATGCCATAGACCAGCCACCTGTTCACCTGGAATTCGGGCGGGTTGCCCCAGGTTAGCAACAAGCCACCCAGAACGAGAGCCACTACGCCGCCGATGCCTAATATGCCGCCACTGGTCACGAAGATCTCGGCGGCGAACAGAGCGAAGGCCAGGAAGATGAGGATGAGGCCCGCCCAGTTGAAGGGGAGGACGCTGAGGGAGAAGAAGGCCATGATCAGGGCGATGGCCCCGAAGACCCCGGGGAAGATCTGGTCCGGGTTGATGATTGCGAAGAAGAGGGCTATCGACCCCAGGCTGAGGAGGAGGAAGGCGATGTTGGGGTCACTGATGATGTCGAGGATCCGCTCGGCGAAGTTCATGTTGTTGTGGACAATAGGGGCGTCTCTGGTGGCGAGCGTGACGCTGCGGTCAACCAGTTGCACCTCACGCCCGTCCACCGCCTCCAGAAGGGAGGGGAGGTCGTCGGCTGTCAGGTCCACCACGTTGAGGTCGACTGCCTCGGTCTCCGTGGCTGAGACAGCCTCGCGCACGGCCTGCTCTGCCCACTCAGCGTTGCGCCCACGATAGTTGGCGATGCTCTTGGCATAGGCCACGGCGTCCTCGGTCACCTTCTTGCCCATGGTGCCCTCGATGTCCTCGCCGCCGGCCCCCACCGGGCTGGCGGCGCCGATGCGGGTGCTGGGGGCCATGGCGGCGATGTTGGCGGCCATGGTAATGAATGTCCCCGCCGAGGCCGCCTTTGCCCCCTTCGGTGATACGTGAACGATGACCGGTATGCGGTCTTCCTCAATACGCTTGACGATGTCCTCCATGGAGCTCATGAGGCCACCGGGGGTATCCAGCTCGATGACGACCGCCACCGCCTTGGCGTCTTCGGCCTGATCGATGCCCCGGTCGATGTAGCGGGCCATGACGGGGTTCACGTCACCGTGGGCTTTCAGAACGTGAACAGCCCCCTCCGGCCCGCCGGGGCCGCCGCAGGCGACGGCCAAGACAGTCAGGGCGACAAGCAGGAGGAGCAGACGGCGCACAAAAACCAGGCGCCGCCTCCAGGGCATGACCAGGATACGATCCCTCATGAGCGAAACCTCGTCTGTCGTCATTATAGCCGTTTGGCCGCTCAGTTCCTACTGCCGCCGCCAGTTCCGGAGGAGCGAGCGGGAATGCAGTACTGCCACGGTTTGCGCTATGATTTGCAGGTAATGCTAGCAGATAAAAGGGTCCCTTGGCGCCTTTTCCTGGTGGCCTTGATAGCGGCCGTAGCCTGTTGCGTCGGCTGCCGCACCTCTCCTGAGGATGCAGCGCCGGGCAGCAGCGAGGAATCGGTAGGGTCGCCGACGCCTCTGCCCACGACCGAGAGGCTAGTGACCCCAAGCCTCTCTACCCCGACAGCGTTGCCCGCAAGCCCTCGTGCCGAAGAGGTGGAAGCGCCTTCTCCTCGGCCCAGCCAGGCGGCAGCGCCTTCCCCTGAGCCCAGCCAGTCGGCGGCGGCCGTCTGGTGCGCAGATGAGGAACTGCTTACGGGGCCCACCGATGTTCCTCTGTCGTCGGCCTACGCGCCAACGCCATCCCATCGTGATGCTGCCCTGGAGGAGGTTATCCGGAGTAGCCTCGGCGATGAGGTGGACAGCTACGGAGTGGTGGTCAAGAACCTGGTCAGTGGGGCCGTAGCGGAAGTCAACTCGCATAAGCCTTTCGAAACCGCGAGCCTCTTCAAGCTCTGGGTGATGTACGAGGTCTATAAGCAGGTGGAACTGGATCTGGTGGACATGGGTGAGGAGCTACTGGTGACGCCGTACTATGCTTCCTGGGACGCAGGGAGCCTACCTGTTGAGGTATGCGATACGCTGACGGTACGCCACGCTTTGTGGGCCATGATCACCTATAGTGACAACACGAGCGGCTTCTTGCTGCTAGACAGGGTGGGCCCGGGGAACATCAATCGTGACCTGCAGGCGTTGGGGCTGACCGAAAGCGCTTTCGGGCAAGAGGATGTGATTAGCACAGCGGCGGATATGGCGCTCTTCTTGGAGATGCTTGTCTTGGGAGCGGACGTGAGCAGGGAAGCCAGCCGAGAGATGCTCGACCTTATGCTAGCCCAAAAGGTGCGCGATCGCCTGCCAGCGCTGCTGCCCCCTGGCACGGAGGTAGCCCACAAGACGGGCAATCTGCCCGAGGTTACTCACGACGTGGGTATCGTTTACGCTCCGCAGCCCACCTATGTCATCGCTGTCCTGTCCGACAGGGGTGGAGAGTCCGAACCCATCGCCGTTCTCTCCCGCGCTATCTACGACTACTTCAATCGTTGAATGGCTCTGGCCGCTGCGGTAGAATGGGGCCAAATCTGAGTAGAAGAGGGTTGTCCATGCTCGAAGAGTCACCACGTTGCCGCGGGATGCGCGACCTGCTGCCCGCCGACATGGCCCGCTTTCGGCGGGTAGAGGAGGTCTTCCGCACTGCCTGCCTGGCCTGGGGCTATCAGGAGGTGCGCACCCCCACTATCGAGCACCTCCACTTGTTCACGGCTGCTGGCACCCTCTCCCCCCAGATGCTGGGGCGGGTCTACTCATTCCTGGACTGGGATGGCTGGAGCGGCGAGCGGGTGGTGCTGCGGCCCGATGCCACCATACCAACCGCTCGCCTGTTCGTGGAGCACCTGCAGCGGGAGAAGCTGGCCAAGCTCTTCTACATCCAGAACGTGTTTCGCTTCGCGGAGGGGGACGAGCCACGGGAGGGTTGGCAGTGCGGCGTGGAGCTTATCGGCGATACTCAGCCGCGCGGCGAGGTGGAGCTTATCCTTCTGGCCTGCCAGACGCTGGAGCGGCTGGGCCTGGGTCCGGTCGAGGTGCGCCTCTTCCATCCCGGCATCGTGCGGTCCGTTCTCGCTCAGGCCGGCCTGGAGCGCGCCGACCAGGTGCGCGTCTACGATCGCATTCTGGACGGCGACCTGACAGCTTTGGCCGAGCTCGAGGAGCGACTGCCCTCCCTGGGAGCGCCTCTGCGGCTGCTGTTCGAGGGCGAGGGGGCTGGCAGCGCTTATCTGGCTAATCTTGGCAGTGCCTTCCAGAAGGCGGTGCCCCAGATGGCCCGTCCCCTGGAGGAGCTGGCCACGCTGGTTGACACCCTCTCGGCCCTGGGCTGCCGCTGCCAGGTGGCTGCGGCGCTGGTGGGCAGCTTTGAGTACTATACGGGGCCCGTCTTCCAGTTCGTGGCCAACGGTGAGAGGGTAGGTGGGGGTGGTCGCTACGACGGCCTGATCGCTCTGGCGGGCGGCCCCGATGTGGCGGCCTCCGGCTTTGCCCTGGACGCGACCAAGCTGGCCAGGCTGCTGCCTTCGCCGGGGGAGGACACTCCCCGGCAGGAGGCCATCTGTGTGAGGCCCGCCTCCGACCGGGCAGATGTTGTGGCGACGGCCTTCGCCGCTATCGGCCCTCTTCAGGACCTGGGCCTGCGAACCGAGGTGGCCCTGGTCCGAGATGCGCCTTCCGCCTGCCGTTGGGAGGTGACGGTGAAGCCCTCTGCGGAGGGTATCGGCTACTCTCTCCGCGATTCGACCAAGAAGCGGCGGCGGACCTTCGCCAAGCTCGACGATCTGTTGGCCGCCCTGGAGGCGACGGGCGGTGTCCCTTAAGCTGGCCCTCCCCGCTGGCCAGCTAGCTCGGCCCACCGACGAGCTTCTGAGGCGGGCTGGCCTGATCGTCCGCGGCTACACCGACGGCTCCCGCTCCTACCGACCGAGCCTGGACGGCCGTCAGGGCGTGCTCCTGCGGGTGTTCCGCGAGAAGGACATCCCCATCCAGATCGCCTTGGGCAACTACGACCTGGGCATCTGTAGCCTTGCCTGGCTGAAGGAGCTGCTCATTCGCTTTCCCAGCGAGGCGGTGGTGCAGCTAAGGGCCCTGCCCCTGGGCCCTTCGAGCTTGTACGTGGCGGCAGCGTCCGATAGCGGTCTGACCAGCCTGGACGGCCTGGCGGGCATGACTGGCCTGCGCCTGGTCAGCGAGTACCCCAATCTGGCCGAGGCACTTGCCCTCAGCGCCCGCCTGCCCGCCTATCGGGTCTTCTCGCTGTCGGGGGCGGCGGAGGCCTATCCCCCGGAGGACGCAGACCTGACGGTCGTCGCTGCCGGCAGTGAGGAGGAGGTGCGAGAGCAGGGATTGAGGCCGCTGTATCGCCTGCTGGTGGGCTCACCTTGGCTGATCGCTCACAGCCGCAGCCTTGAGGGGAAGGACCTGAGCCCGGTGCTGGGCCCCCTCATGGCCCTGAAGGGCGGTCGGCAGTCGGAAGGCAGCCTCGAGTGGCCCTCGGCCCTGGCCGCGCCCCCACGGCCGCCCTTGGCGACCGAGCGACCGGCCGGCACTGTGCGCTTGGCGCTGCCCGATGGGCACCAGCAGCCCAGCGCCGCCGCTATCCTGCGAGCAGCCGGCCTATCCTGTCGGGGCTATGACCAGCAGGGCTGGGTGCGCAGGCCGCGGGGCTCGGTGGAGGGCCTGGAGGTGAAGGTCATTCGGCCACAGGATATGCCCCAGCAGGTGGCCCTGGGCAATTTCGACCTGGCCATCGGTGGTCGCGACTGTTTGATAGAGCACCTTCTCCAGTTTCCTGGCAGTCCAGTAGAGGAGGCGATGGATCTCGGCGGCGGCCAGTTCGACCTGTCGGCGGTGGTCAGTGAGGACATGCCCGCCGCCAGCCTGGCCGAGGCGGTTGAGCTTTGGCGCCGCCAGGGGCTTAAGACCATTCGGGTGGCCTCGGAGTTCCCTGCCATCGCCGACCACTATGCCCGCCAGAACCACTTCTGGCGCTACCAAGTGATACCCATTAGCGGTGCCTCCGAGGGGTTTGTCCCCGAAGACGCGGACTTGCTCATCGAGGGCATCCAGACGGGCAGAACGCTGGCCGAGAACAAACTCAAGGCCATCGATCGCTTCCTGCGTTCCACCACCTGCCTCATCGCCAGCAAGCGACAGCCGCCGCCTGTCAAGGCGGAGCTCCTATCGCAGCTCATCGAGCGCTTCCGCCGGGCGGGCTCGTCTCCACCTGCGGCGGGCAGGTGATAAAATGGCGGTTGGAGGTTGTCAGACCGAAGATGCCAGCACTGGCCCTGCATGCCGCCGTCGTCAGGCGTATCGCCGACCAGCTCCGTCACCGGGCCCTCGATGCGGAGTCGGGGAGTCTCTATCTGGGCTCTACGGCTCCGGACATCCATATCTTGATGCGCTGGGAGAGGGAGCGCACTCACTTCTTCGACCTGCAAAAGTTCGAGGAACAGAGCGCGGTGGCCGCTATGTTCGAGGCATATCCGGCTCTGGCCAACGCGGCCGAGCTCAGTCCGCCAACGGTGGCCTTCGTTTGCGGTTACATCTCCCATCTGGTGATGGACGAGATATGGATCAATGATATCTATCGGCCCTTTTTCGGCCGGTCCTCGCCCTTGGCTGGCGACCGACGAGCGGGCATCATGGACCGGGCTGTGCAGTACGAGCTGGACCGTGAGGCTCGCGCCGACCGGCAGGCTATGTCCCACATCGTGAAGGAGCTTGCCCTGCCGATCCTTGACCTGGAGGCGGGCCCCATCGACGGGGGCGCGTTGGGGCTGTGGCGCGAGCTGATGGTGGAGGCGCTGAACCACCCGCCGGACTGGGAGCGGTTCCGCTTCTTCGGCGGTCGCGCTCTGAAGGTGGCGGGCATCGATACGCCCGAAGCCTTCGCCGAGTTCGTGAAGACGCTCCCCGATCTGGTGGCCGAGGCCACCGATTACCTCGGCCGCGAGCGCCTCGATGCTTTCCTGGAGAAGTCACAAGACCAGGGTCGGGAAGCTATCAAGGAGTATCTGGATTGAGGGTGGTTCAGGGTAGTGAGGAAGGCCGCCGCCTGCTGGCCCGCCTGCGTCGTCCCCTGGGAGAGGCCGAGTTGCCGCCAGCCGTCCGCCGGGAGATACGGCGTGTCTTCGGGGCAGACCTGGACGCCCAGGCGGTGGTGGACCGCATCCTGGCCGACGTGCGGGAGGGCGGCGATGCCGCCGTTCTACGCTACAACGAGGCGATCGACGGCGTCCAGGCGGGCGCTGGGCTCTCCCTGAAGGTGTCGGCGCAGGAGATAGAGGACGCCTACGCTCAGGTGGACGAAGAGGTGGTGCGGGCGCTGCGCTTTGCCGCCGACCGCATCCGGGCCTACCACCAGAAGCAGCTTAGCCACTCTCTGGCCGGCTTCGATGAGAGCGGCCTCGGCCAGGTAGTGCGGCCGCTGAAGCGGGTGGGCATGTACGTGCCCGGCACCACGGCGGTCTATCCGTCGTCGGTGCTCATGACCGCGATCCCGGCGCGGGTGGCGGGCGTTGCCGAGGTGTACATGGCGACGCCGGCGGCTGCCGACGGCAGCGTCTCGCCCCTGAAGCTGGCGGCTGCCGACATCGCTGGCGTGGACGGCGTCTTTCGCGCGGGTGGCGCTCAGGCCATCGCTGCCCTGGCCTTCGGCAGCGAGAGCATCCCCCGCGTGGACAAGATCTGCGGCCCGGGGAATATTTTCGTGGCGTTGGCCAAGAAGGCGGTTCACGGCCTGGTGGGCATCGACGGTATCTTCGGCCCTACGGAGACGCTGGTGGTGGCCGACGACGGTGCTGACCCCGCCCTGTGCGCCGCCGACCTCCTGGCCCAGGCCGAGCACGATGCCCTGGCCAGCCCTATCCTCATCACCACCTCCGACGCTCTAGCCCAGGCGGTGATGCGAGAACTCGAACAGGAACTGCGGTCGCTGGAGCGGCGCGACATCGCCGCCGCTGCCCTGGAGGGGCAGGGACTGGCGATAGTGGTGGAGACGCTGGAGGAGGCGCTGGCCCTGGCCAACGAGTACGCCCCTGAGCACCTATCGCTGGCGGTGAGCGACGGCGAGCGCTACCTGGGCCAGGTGGCTAACGCCGGCTCGGTATTCGTTGGCGGGCTCTCGGCGGAGGCCGTGGGCGACTACACGGCCGGCCCCAGCCACGTTATGCCCACGAGCGGCAGCGCTCGCTTCTCCTCGCCTCTGGGGGTGCACGACTTCCTGAAGGTGACCAGCGTCGTATCGCTGGACGAGGGGGCGCTGGCTGAGCTGGGGCCGGCGGCAATGGTCATCGCCCGTGCCGAGGGGTTCACCGCCCACGCCCGGGCCATCGAGCGGCGGCTGGAGGGCGGGCGCTGATGTCTGACTCCGCCCGAACGAGGATGGACCCCCTGCGCCTGGTGCGGCCGGAGCTCCTGGACTTGCTGGGCTACGAGCCGATCGAGCCGGTGGACGTGCTCGCCAAGAAGCTCGGCATCCCGGCCGACCAGATCGTCAAGCTGGACGGCAACGAGAACCCGTACGGCCCCTCGCCGCGGGTCAAGGAGGCCCTGGCCGATTTCGACCTGTACCACATCTATCCCGACCCTGAGCAGCGGCGGGTGCGTCAGGCCTTGGCCGACTACCTGGGCCTGGACAGCGAGCACATCGTGGTGGGCAACGGCAGCGATGAGCTGCTGGAGCTCATCGCCTGTCTTTTTCTCTCCCCTGGCGACGCGGCCGTGAACTGCGTGCCCACCTTCGGCATGTATGCCTTCGTGTGCCAAGTCCGGGGTGCTCGCATCGTTGAGGTGCCCCGCCGCGAGGATTTCAGCCTGGACGTGGCGGCCGTGGAGAAGGCGGTGAGGGAGGGCGCCAAGGTCGTCTTCCTCGCCTCGCCCAACAACCCCAGCGGCAACACCATCTCGGCGGCCGAGCTGGAGGCCGTGCTCTCCACCGGCGCTCTGGTGGTGGTGGACGAGGCCTACGTGGAGTTCAGCGACCGGAGCTTCGTGGGGCTGGTGCCCCAGCAGGACAATCTCATCGTCCTGCGCACCTTCAGTAAGTGGGCGGGCCTGGCTGGCCTGCGGGCTGGCTACGGCGTCTTCCCGAAAGGCATCGCCGAGCTCATGCTCAAGGTCAAGATGCCCTACAACATGAACGTGGCCGCCCAGGTGGCCGTCCTGGCCTCGCTGGAGGACCGGGAGACGCTACAAGAGCGAGTGCAGGCCGTCGTCCGTGAGCGGGAGCGGCTCCTGGACGAGCTGGCGGGCGTGCCCTTCCTGCGGGCATTTCCGTCGAAGGCTAACTTTATCCTCTACCGCACTCAGGGCATAGACGCCGGCGAGCTGTGGCGCCGCCTGCGCCAGCAGGGCATCTTCGTCCGCTACTTCGATACGCCTGGCGTGAAGGACTGCATCCGCATTACCGTGGGCAAGCCGGAGCACAGCGACCGGCTCCTGGCAGCCCTGACGGAGATAGGAGGGAGCCTTGCCCCCTGAACGAAGAGGCAGCGTCCGCCGTCAGACGAAGGAGACGCAGGTGACAGTGGAGATGAACCTGGACGGCAGCGGCCGGGCCGACATCACCACCGGCATCGGCATGCTGGACCACCTGCTGGAGCAGTTGCCGCGACACAGCCTATTCGACATAACGATACAGGCCAGCGGTGACATCGAGCGCGACCCGCATCACCTGATCGAGGACGTGGGTATCGGCCTGGGGCGCGCGTTGTCTGAGGCCCTGGGCGAGCGACGGGGCATCGTGCGCATGGGCCACGCCGTCGTGCCCCTGGACGAGGCGCTGGCCCTGGTGGCGGTGGACCTGAGCGGTAGGGGTCACGCGGCGGTGGAGCTACCTTTCAGCACTGATCGGATAGGGGAGCTGCCCACGGAGATGATCGCGCATCACCTGGCCGCGTTTGCTCTGGAAGGGCGGTTCAACCTGCACGTGCGGGTGCTGGCCGGAACCAACGACCACCATAAGGCGGAGGCAGCGTTCAAAGCCCTGGCGCGAGCCCTGGGCGACGCTACCCGCATCGACCCGCGCATCAGCGATATCCCCAGCACCAAGGGGAAGCTGTAGGGCTAGCCGGCTGCCCTTCGCCGGGATTCTTCGCTTCGCTCAGAATGACAACCGGCACCGCCGTCACCCTGAGCGGAGCGAAGGGTCTTGGCTCAACCGGTCCGGTGTCGCGGCAACTCGGGGCTAGTACACGCTAGCCCGTTGTCTCCTCCAGCTGGAAGCGGAACTCCTCGATGACAGGGTTGGCCAGGAGCAGGCGACACATCTCCGCCACCTGTTTCTCCGCCTGAGCCCTGTCGCTGGCCTGGAAGCGGATCTCCATGTACTTGCCCGCCCGCACGCTCTCCACCTCGGCGAAGCCCAGGGAGTGGAGGCCGCCCTTGATGGTGAGCCCCTGGGGGTCGTTGACCGTGGGCTTGAGGCTGACGTAGACGCGGGCGAGGTAGGCGCTCACGGTACCAGGAGCTCCCGGCCCGTCAGCCTGCGGAAGGCCTCGCGGTACTTGTCGGCCGTGCCCTCCACCACGTCGTCCGGCAGCACGGGCGGCGGCGGCTCCCGGTTCCAGCCGGTGGCGATGAGCCAGTCGCGCACAAACTGCTTGTCGAAGCTGGGCTGGGGCTGGCCCGGCTGGTAGCCGTCGACGGGCCAGAAGCGGCTGGAGTCGGGGGTCAGCAGCTCGTCGATGACGATGAGCTCGTCGCCCAGCCAGCCGAACTCCAGCTTGGTGTCGGCGATGATGATCCCCCGCTGGCGGGCGTAGTCGCGGGCGGAGCCGTAGACGGCCAGGGTGCGGGCCCGGATGACGCTGGCCGTCCTCTCGCCCACGATCTCTACCACCTCCTCGAAGGAGATGTTGATATCGTGGCCCGTCTCGGCCTTGGTGGCGGGCGTGAAGATGGGCTCCGGCAGCTCATCGCTCTCCCGCAGGCCGCTGGGCAGGGGGATGCCGCAGACTTTGCCTGTCTGTTGGTACTCCACCCAGCCAGAGCCGGCCAGATATCCCCGCGCCACGCACTCCACGTCCAGTCGCTTGGCCTTGTGGATGAGCATCGAGCGGCCGACGAGGTCGGGCGGGATGGCGAAGGGCACGCCCTCGACCTCGGTGCTGTCGATGAGGCGAAGGAAGTGGTTGGGTACGACACCGCCTGTCCGTTCGAACCAGAAGTCGGAGAGTTGGGTGAGGACACGGCCCTTATCGGGGATACCGTTAGGCAGGACCACGTCGAAGGCGGAGATGCGGTCGGTGGCCACCATGAGCAGGCGGTCGCCCAGGTCGTAGGTATCGCGCACCTTGCCGCGGTGGAACAGGTTGGGCAGGTCGGTCTGGACTAGAACTGACATCCGGCTGCTCCTTTCATCCTATCGGGCCTCGATCTTGGTTACGGCCGCTGGAGAATCATCAGATACGTTCAACTACAGTCAGTCTCCCTTCACTTTAGATACGGAGAATGTTCCCATCGCTTTGGCGGTGAGGCGCCCATCGTTTCTTATTTCCGACTCCAGGGCAGCGATTCTCTTGCTTCTGTGGATTACTTTCGTTTCACAGGTGAGGGTGCCAGAGGTCACCGCTGCAAAATAGGCGATCTTGATCTCGACGGTCGCACATAGCTCATCGTCGTCTAAGTCCGTGTAAAGCGCCGCGCCCATGCCGGTATCTGCCAGCGAGTAGACAACGCCTCCGTGCAACACCTTGTGAGGGTTGAGGAGCTTCTCGGCTACTTCTAGGGAGCACCGACTGTATCCTTTGCTGCACTCGGAAAAATTCAAACCTATTAGTGCACCGAATGGGTTAAACTCTGCTGATTCCAGAGGGAATTTCTTGGGCATGAGGTCCTCGCACGTCTAGGCCAGTCCCAGCCTGCGGAAAGACTCGTCCACGTAGCGCACAAAGTATCCGTAGTCGAACAGCGCCGCCAGCTCCTCGCGGGAGATGTGCTCCATCACCTCGGCGTCCTCGTACAGGGCGTCGAGGTAGGGGCTGCGCTCCTTCCAGGCGCGCATGGCGCTGCGCTGGGCCAGCTTGTAGGCGTCCTGGCGCCTCAGTCCCTTGTCGACGAGGGTCAGGAGCACCCGCTGGGAGAAGATAACGCCGTAGGTCGACTCCACATTCTCCCGCATGCGCTCAGGGAAGACGTCCAGGCCGCGCATGATGAAGGTGAACAGGTCGAGCACGTAGTCGAGGAGGATGCAGGCGTCGGGCAGGACGATGCGCTCGGGGGCGGAGTCGGTGAGGTCGCGCTCGTGCCAGAGGGCGACGTTCTCCAGGGCGACGGTTGTGTAGCCGCGGAAGAGGCGGGCGAGGCCGGTGATGCGCTCGCACTTCTCGGGGTTGCGCTTGTGGGGCATGGCCGACGAGCCGGTCTGGCCGGCGGCGAAGGGCTCGGCTACCTCCGCGACCTCGGTGCGCTGAAGGTGGCGGATCTCGGTGGCGAACTTCTCCAGCGAGGCGGCGATGATGGCCAGGGTGGTGATGAAGCGGGCGTGGCGGTCGCGCTGAACGATCTGGGTGCTCACCGGCGCCACGTCCAGGCCGAGGCGGCCGCAGACCGCCTCCTCCAGCGCCGGCGGGACGGTGGCGTGGCTGCCCACGGCGCCGCTGATCTTGCCCACCGATACCTCGGCCTTAGCCTCGGCCAGGCGACGGGCGTGGCGGCGCATCTCGTCCAGCCACACGGCCAGCTTGAGGCCGAAGGTGATGGGCTCGGCGTGGATGCCGTGGGTGCGGCCCATCATCAGGGTGTCCTTCTGCTCGAGGGCACGCTCCTGGAGGACGGAGGTCAGTTCGGCGACGTCGCGCTCCAGGAGCTCGGCGGACTCCTTGAGCAGCAGGCCGAGGGCGGTGTCCTCGACGTCGTAGGAGGTGAGGCCGTGGTGGATGTAGCGCGACTCCTCGCCCAGGGTGTCGGCCACCGAGCGGAGGAAGGCGAGCAGGTCGTGGTGCATCTCCCGCTCGTACTCGGCCATGCGCTCGGCGTCGTAGCGGGCGTGACGGATCTTCTCCATCGCCTCGCGGGGGATGACGCCCTGGTCGGTCCAGGCCTGACAGACGGCGATCTCCACCTCCAGCCACTTGTCCAGCTTGTTCTCCTGGGACCAGATGCGGCCCATCTCCGGGCGGGTATAGCGTTCGATCATCTAGCGGTACTCCTCTCGCGGCGGCGAGAAAACGTCGACGAGCAGCGAACGCTCCAGGGCGGTGACCTGGTGGGGGACGTTGGGAGGCACCAGCCAGCTATCGCCGGCGGCCAGCTCCCGCCGCTCGTCGCCCAGCTCGAACAGGACGCGGCCGCTGATCAGGTAGCCGATCTGCTCGTGGGGATGGCTGTGCAAGGGCACCACCGCACCCTTCTCGAAAACGACATCGATGAGCATCAAGCTCTCGCTGGTGCTCAGCGTGCGGCGGATGACGCCGGGCATCATCTCCACGGGCGTAGCATCTGAGCGATGGGTAAGCATCCTGCGCTTCTCCTTTCAGCGGGGCCTCCGCCAAGATGTTACGTCACCAGTGCCGCGCGCTGCAATGGGTTTTTCAGCCCTGGCTTAGCTCTTGGCGATAGTTTTCGAGGGCCTGCCGCACGTCCTGGTTTCGCAGGGCGAGGATCTGGGCGGCGAACAGGGCGGCGTTGCGGGCGCCGTTGACCGCCATGCAGGCCACGGGCACCCCCGGCGGCATCTGGGCGATGGAGAGGAGGGAGTCGAGGCCGCTCATGCCGCCCGAGGTGATGGGCACGCCGATGACGGGGACAGTCAGCGCGTAGGAGGCGAGGACGCCGGGCAGGGCGGCGGCCATGCCAGCGGCGGCGATGATCACCTCGACGCCGCGCTCGCGGGCGGCGAGGGCGAACTGGCGGGCCTTCTGCGGCGTGCGGTGGGCGGAGATGACCTGCGTCTCGTAGGGGATGCCCAGCCGCTCGAGGGTGCTCAGGCACTCCTCCATGGCGGCGGCATCGGACTTCGACCCGAGGATGACGGCGACGGGAGGCATTCGCGTCCTATCCGCCGGGGGGAGAGGGGCCGAACGCTACCTCTAGATCCCGAATCGCTCGCATATCTTGTATAGCTCGGCGTGGAAAGCGTCAGCCTCGCCCAGCTTCTCCTGGACGGCCCGGATCTCGTAGGCGACGGATCCAACGACAGCGCGCACCTCGGCGATGCTGGTGCATCGGTCCAGTTCGGCTCTCAGCCTATCCAGGTGCGACGCGAGGTTGTCTGCCTTGCCCGCTACGGCCTGCGACGCCGACATCTGCTGCTTGCCCTGGTCAGAGTCGAGGTACGACCCCAATTGCTGCTTCAGCGATTGCAGGTCGTCCAACTTGCCGATTCCTCCTTCCCGGCGTGGCTCGGCCGCCAGTCTATACTGCCCCCGTTCCTGCTCCGCCACCGCTTCCTGGCTGGGCGCGGCGATGTCCCTGCGGTAGTGGCAGCGGCTGAAGTGGATGTGCTGTATGTTGCGATAGGCCTTGCCCCGCGCCTCGCTCAGGCTGGCGTCCAGGGCGGCCACCGTCAGCACGCGCCCGCCGCTGGTCACCACGCCACCCTCCTCGTCCAGGCGGGTGCCAGCGTGGAAGACCAGCGCGTCCTCCTCGACGCTGCCCAGGCCGACGATGGGGAAGCCGGTGTCGTACTCGCCGGGGTAGCCGCCGGAGGCCATCACCACCCCCACGCAGGCCTCGTCGCTCCACTGCACATCGACCTCGTGCAGGCGGTCGGTGGCTACCGCCCACAGGATGTCGGCCAGGTCCGACTTCAGGCGAGGCAGGGTGACCTGGGCCTCGGGGTCGCCGAAGCGACAGTTGAACTCCAGCACCTTGGGCCCGTCGTCGGTGACCATCAGGCCGCCGTAGAGCACGCCCCGATAGGGCCGGCCCTCGGCCTCCATGCCCCGGACGGCGGGCTCCAGGATGGCGGTGCGTATGGTCTCGGCCAGGGCGGCGTCGTACCAGGCGGGCTGGCTGAAGGAGCCCATGCCGCCGGTGTTCGGCCCCTCGTCGCCGTCGAAGACGCGCTTGTAGTCGCAGGCGGGCACCATGGGCACCACCGTGCGGCCGTCGGTGAAGGCGAAGACGCTGATCTCCCGCCCCGACAGGTGCTCCTCGATGACCACCGTGCGGCCGGCCTCGCCGAACGCGCCCTCGCTCATCATGCGATCGATGGTCTGAAGGGCCTCCTCCTGCGTCTCGCAGAGGATGGCGCCCTTGCCGGCGGCGAGGCCGCTGGCTTTGACCACCGGCACCTGGTCGAACTGCTTGAGGTAGTCGCGCGCGTCGTCGCGGGAGGTGAAGGAGGCGCCGCGAGCGTGGGGGATGCCGTAGCGCTGGCAGAGCTCCTTGCAGAAGGCCTTGCTCCCCTCCAGATGGGAGGCGGCCTTGCTCGTCCCGAAGGCGGCGACGCCCTCCGCCGCCAGGCGATCGGCCAGGCCCAGGACCAGGGGCTCCTCCGGCCCGATGACCACCAGCTCGACCTTGTACTCGCGCGCGGCCTGGGCGATGCCGTCGAGGTCGTTGGCCTTTATCTGCGGCAGGTTGCGGGCGATGCGGGCGGTGCCGGCGTTGCCCGGTGCGACCAGCAGGTCATCGACGCGAGGGCTCTGGCGCAGCTTCCAGGCGATGGTATGCTCGCGGGCACCGCCGCCGACAAGAAGGATGTTCATGGCTCACCTACAAGCTTCAGCCACGTCATACGACCGCCAACGGCATTGTACAACCGCCGGTCCGCTGTCCATAGTTCGCAGCCTTCGATTTCTGCCAGGGCCAGGTAGTGGGCGTCATAGGCTTTGCGCTGGTTGAGGGCCTTGGCGATCTCCCAGGCCTTGGTGTGCAGCTCCTGGGGCCAGGCACGCGCGATGGGCAAGAGCTGGAAAGTGGAAAAGGCGCTCTCGGCCTCTTGGCTGGTGATTTGCCGTTGAATCAGCTTCTCTCGGAGAACAGACGTCACTTCGATGAATAGCAGCGGCGGGCCGAGTAGCTGGTCTCCTCTTCGCAGGAGGCCATCCCATATGTCCATAACAGGTGGGGTTCTTTCCGGGGGAAGCAGCCAGGCGAGAACGAGGCTGGCATCGAGGCAGATGCGACTCACTAGTGGCCCTCGCGTGACTCTTCGATGAGTCGGCTGATATCGAAGCCGTGGCCGAGGCGACGGCGGATGGCCTCTCGGTTGGCGTCGATCTTCTTGATGAGGGCGTCGATCTCTTCCTTCGTGAGTTTGGGGGCTTCCATGACCACGCCGCCCTCCCTTATTCGCTGGCCCGTCCCTCGGGAAGGCTGGTAGCGTATGGGGAGCGACGCCTCCTCCACGAACCACTGGCCGCCGATGCGCTGGCCCTTGAGCTTGCCCTCGCGGAGGTAGCGGCGGACCTGCTCCAGGGAGCGGTCGAGACGGCGGGCGGCCTCGGCTACGGTGATCATGCCGTCGAGGGAGACCATAACGGCTCAATGATAGCAGGGAATGTTGTTGTTGTCAACAACGACACGCCTTGGCCGCGGGCGATGGTATGCTCGCGGGCACCGCCGCCGACGAGAAGGATGTTCATGGCGCTAGCGGTCTGACCTCCTAGATTTGCCCGGGGATGCGACCCCAGGAAAAGAGCGGATGCGCGGCGCCGCCAAGGCTCGCGTCGTTGAGACGATTGGCCCTTTCAGGCCACGTGGCCTTGAAAGTGGGTACATCTTCGTTAGCCATGTTGGCGATGGCTTCCAAAAGTTTGGGGTCAGTTGACAGCTTGGAAACAAACGCTGCCAGAGTGCGCAAGCTTCCGTGTATGAGCTTGAATCCTGGGTAGAGAGGCGGCCACTCTTCAGCCTGTCTCGTTTCGTAGAGCAGGGCTGCTAGGAAAAGGAACAGAGACAGGCCGTCGAGGTAGTCTTGCTGGCTGGCAAACATCCTCGCTACATCGGTGTTGTTCCAAGGTTCTTCCTTCAGATACCGCACCGCCAGATCAGCCCAACCCAGCAGAGCGTGTGGCCAGAACATATCTCTCCGGCCGACCAACGGCAGGGTCGCTGGCTGGCCGGTGGCTTGCACGGTCTCCAGCGGGTGCGTCAGCAGGGTCGTGAGAACGTTGAATGACATGTTCTCGCTAGCCTTTGCTCCCCACGTGGCGAGCAGGCGGAGGGACAGAAGACCTGGCGCTCCCCTGACGGGTCTCAGTCGTGTGCCAGGCCGAATCTCCTCAGACATAGTAATCCAGTCCTCGACGATTTGAAGCATGTCGATGAGCCCTGGCACGTCTTCCGCCTCGACGAGCGCGAGTCCAAAGGCCTCGATTAGCTGAATATCTCCGGCGAAGTTCTCCACGTATGGCAAACAAACCTCGTAAACCTCGTCGCGCTGTACCTGGTGTTCCACGGCGTCACGGTTGAGATCGTCTATCCGCGACAGCCATTTTTCGTGAAAGAACCGCCTGGTTGCCGTCACTACCGCGCGGAGGGTGGTCTTGTCGTGGCTCCTTGCGACCGTCCGCCCCAGCGCCAGCGCGTCCAGGCCCTGGCTCTCGGGCCCGGCAAGCGGTCGGGCGACTGCCAAACGAGCACGGTCGCTGTCTTCCGACCAGTCCTCTCGTCCCCCCAAGAGTCTAGCCCGCTGCTCCTCGGAGCTCATCCTCTGGTTCGTGGCTCCGACCCGTACAAGCGGGACGTTGAACGCGTAGAACAACTCGCCCGGAGCGTGCCTCGGCACTGTCACAGCGACAACCTCTTTCTCTCCTAGGGCAAGTCGGTCAATGATGGGCGAAAGGGGTGGGTCGGTGCCGGCTCTTATGTTGTTGCTGAAGCGGTCTAGCCTGTTCGCGCCGATCGGAGTACCGGAGATGCTTCCATCGGGTGACACGCCGAAGAAGACCGTGCCACCGTCCGCGTTGGTGAAAGCGCAGAGAGACTCAATAGCTCTCCGCTCTTCAGCAAAACTCTTTTTGAACTCTACCTTCTGGCCCTCTCCCTGTCGGACTAGCTCAAGGGTCTCCTCAGGGGTCACTGTCGTGGCTACTCCCACTCGATCGTCCCGGGGGGCTTGCTGGTGATGTCGTAGACCACGCGGTTGACCCCCGGCACCTCGTTCACGATGCGGCTGGAGATGCGCGCCAGCAGGTCGTAGGGCAGGCGGGCCCAGTCGGCGGTCATGGCGTCCTCCGCCGTCACCGCCCGCAGGCAGACCACGTGGCCGTAGGTGCGGGCATCGCCCATCACACCCACGCTGCGGCTGTCGGTGAGGATGGCGAACACCTGCCACAGCTTTCCGTAGAGGTCCGCCTTCTTGATCTCGTTCATCACGATCCAGTCGGCCGCCCGCAGGGTCTCCAGCCTGTCGCGGCTCAGCTCACCGATGACCCGAATGGCCAGGCCCGGCCCGGGGAAGGGCTGGCGATAGACCATCGTCTCGGGCAAGCCCAGGGCCAGGCCCACCTGGCGCACCTCGTCCTTGAACAGATAGCGCAGGGGCTCGACGAGGGTGAGGTCCATCTTGCTGGGCAGGCCGCCCACGTTGTGATGGCTCTTGATCTTGGCGGCGGCGTCGGAGCCGGCGGCGCTCTCGACGACGTCGGGGTAGGTGGTTCCCTGGGCGATGAAGTCCACCCGCCCTAGCTTGCGGGCCTCGGCCTCGAACACGCGGATGAACTCCGCGCCTATCATCTTGCGCTTGGCCTCGGGGCTGCCCACGCCGTCCAGGCAGGCCATGAAGCGATCGATGGCGTCTACATACACCAGGTTGATCTTGATGTTGCGGCGGAAGGTCTCGACGACCCGCTCCGGCTCCTCGCGGCGCAGGAGGCCGTTGTTCACGAAGATGCAGACGAGCTGGTCGCCGACCGCCCGGTGCACCAGGGCGGCGGTCACGGCCGAATCGACGCCGCCGGAGAGGGCGCAGATGACGCGGCCGTCGCCCACCTGCTGGCGAATGCTGCGGATGCCCTCCTCGATGAAGTTGGCGGCCGTCCAGTCGCCGCGGCAGCCGCAGACGTTGTACAGGAAGTTGCGCAGGATGGCTTTGCCCTGGGGGGTGTGCACTACCTCCGGGTGGAACTGGAGGCCGATGAGGCCGGAGTCGTTGCCCATCACGGCCACCGGCGAGTTGTCGGAGTAGGCCAGGGAGCGAAAGCCCTCCGGCAGCTCCACCACCCGGTCGGCGTGGCTCATCCAGACTGGCATACTGGGGGGAATGCCTTCGAAAATGGGGGCATCGCGGACGTCCTGATGGATGATGCTGTGGCCGTACTCCTGCCTGTCGCCGGGGGCCACCCGACCGCCTAGCTGGTGGACCAGGGCCTGCATGCCGTAGCAGATGCCCAGCACCGGCAATCCGCTCTCGAAGACGTAGGGCGGTGCCAGGGGAGCGTTCTCGCTGTAGACGCTGGCCGGGCCGCCCGAGAGGATGAAGCCCTTGGGCTGGAGGCGCTCTATCTGCTCCTGAGGGGCGTTGTGCGGCAGGATCTCGCAGTAGACGTTGCACTCACGTACACGGCGGGCGATGAGCATGCTATATTGCGAGCCGAAGTCGAGGATCACCACCGCCTCCGGGTGGGCAGGGGCGACGGGTGGCGTGGGCGCGACGGGCTGCTCGCCCTCTCGCTCGCGGGCGATCTCCAGATAGGTGGACACCTCGATGTCGTCGCTGGTACGAACGTGATTGCCAGGCCGGTCGCTCATGGTCTTTGCCGCGCCCCCTGTGGGTCAAGATTAGCATCGGGCCGTCGTCAGCGTCAAGCGGAATTGAGCTAAAAAGTGTTGACGCTCTAGCAGATTGTGAGCTGATCTGGGTGCGTGCTATACTGCATGCTGCCGATATGGCGAGGATGCTGAAGGCTGAAGCGAAGGGCTCTCTGGCGGAAGCGGTCGCTGTCCTCAGGGGCGGTGGGCTGATTGCCTATCCCTCGGATACCGTGTATGGACTGGGGGCAGCCGCCGGCGATGAGCAGGCGGTGGCGAGGGCTTTTGCTGTTAAGGGTAGGCTTTCCCAGAAGGCCCTGCCTCTCCTTCTGGCCGATGTCGAGGATATGGCTGCTTTGTGCGCAGAGGTCTCCCCCATCGCCAAGCTCCTTGCCGAGCGCTTCTGGCCGGGCCCTCTGACCCTCGTGCTGCGGCGGTCGCCCGCTTTCCACAGCGCTGCTCTGGGAGGCGGGGACAATGTGGCCCTGCGGGTGCCCGATCATTACTTCCTGCGCGAGCTCGTCCGCGCCCTGGGCGAGCCCATCACTGGCACCAGCGCTAACCGCTCGGCCAGGCCGAGCTGCCGCACGGCCTACGAGGTGCGACGACAGCTGGGTAGCGCCGTCGACTTGATCATCGATGGTGGCCCCAGCAGGGTAGGGCGGGAGTCGACGGTCGTTGACATAACAGGAGAGACGCCTAAGATTCCACGGGAAGGCGCGATACCGCGAAGGGAGATCGAGAGGGTCGTGGGCCTGGTGTCCACTGCCTAGCGGAATGGGTTGGGTAAAGAGCATAGGCATCGCGGTTGCGGTCCTGGTGATCGCTGCCGTCGGCGGGTTGGGTTGTGGCGGAGGAGGGGGAGGCGCGGTCGACCTGTCGGATGTGGAGGAAGTGGTGGCGGGCGCGCTACGGGTGATCGCGCCGCCGGGAAAGGTAGGCCATCTGAAGACGGTACAGGAACCTCCGGAGGTGGAGGAAGCGCGGGTTCAGGAGTTTTGGGTGGATGCCGATAACGGGCGGTCCCGGTCGGAATCTCGCCCCGCGGAGGGTGAAGAAGGCTGGTTCAATGTGACGGTGGGTGAAGACTGGAGAATGGCGACGTACCAGTCCGACGTGGAGTTCTTCCCCATCCACATCACCGCTGTCGACCGCGAGGAGGCGGCCGCGCGAGGCATCGACAACTTCGCCTACTACGGCGCCGGGTGTCTTGGCTTCCTGGCGTGGGCCGATGAGAGGCGGCTAGTGGGCGAGAGCGCAGTAGAGGGCCGACCGGTCGTCTTGGTTGAGGCTAGATGGTTCTGGGAGCCGGGCGGCGACTGGCCGGAGGGCGTCACTCTTGTGACGACCGTGGCTCTGGACAGGTCGAGCCTCTTGCCGGTGCAGGTTCAGCAGAACATGGTCGAGCCTAACGGCGAAGAACATCCCTATGGCCCCTTGAAGTGCGAGATCGTGGAGTACGTGTCGCCGGACGACCTGCCAGCGGACTTCTTCTCGCCCGATGCCCTCTTCGCGCTCTATAGCCCTGTGCATGAGAAGCTGGCGGAGGCCAGCAAGCTGGATTTCGACCTGTACTGGCTGGGCGAGAAGTACGAAGGTGCTGCCCAAGGGCAGCTGGACTTGTACCTGTGGCGTGTGGAGATGGAGAGGGTATCTTGGCCCGAGCTGCGCTATGCCTCGGAGACTATGGACGGCGGCGCAGAGGTCGTGACCATCCGCCAGGGACCGGCGGGCCGAGCACAGTTCGGCCCTCCGCCGGAAATGGCAGGCCCCATCGAGCAAGAGGAGGTGACGGTCCAGGGACAGCCGGCCACACTCTACTTGAAGACCGACCGCCTCTCGCCTACCTACGAGTTGACCTACCAGTGGCTGGTGTTCACCCTGGGCGAGACGACCATCGAGATCTACCCCACCCCCATGTCCAAGGAGGGACAGGAGGTAAACCCCTTGAACAACAAGGAGGCCATCGTCGCTCTGGCCGAGGGCCTGGTGCCCGTTCCGGCTCAGCCATAAGGGGGTATGATGCGCATCGCCATTGGCAGCGACCACCGCGGCTTCGCCCTGAAGGAGGCCCTTAAGGAGCTCCTGGGCGAGCTGGGGCACGAGTGGGTGGACTTCGGCTGTCACGGTGAGGATGCGGTGGACTATCCGGACATCGCCCGGCCGCTGGGCGAGGCGGTGGCAGCAGGGGAGTACGAGCGGGGCATCCTCATCTGTGGCAACGGTGTGGGGATGAGTATCGCGGCCAACAAGGTGAAGGGCGTTCGGGCCGCCCTCTGCCAGAACAGCTTCACCGCTCGCCTGGCTCGGCGGCACAACGACGTCAACGTCCTCTGCCTGGGCTCCTGGTGCGTCGGTCGCGGGCTGGCTGAGGAGATAGTGAGGGTCTTCCTGAGCGAGGACTTCGAGGGCGGGCGCCATGCCCGCCGCCTGGAGAAGATCAGGGAAATGGAGCCATAGGAGGTGCGCCTTGGGGATAGGGAGGACTCTTCGCTATGTCGTACTTGGGCTGGCTCTGGGCGCCGCGGTGGGGGGAGTGGCCGTCTACTCCCTTCTGCGGCGTAGTGTCCCCTGCAGCAAGGGCTCCGTTCGCCTCAGGGGCTTGGATTCCCCCGTGGAGGTCATCCGCGACCGGTGGGGCGTGCCTCATATCTACGCTGAGAGTGTCAGGGACGTTCTGTTCGCCCAGGGATACGTTCATGGCCAGGACCGACTGTGGCATATAGAGCTGGCCCGGCGGGCGGCCTCGGGCAGTCTGGCTGAAGTATTCGGGCCGGTGGCGTTGGATGCCGATCGCCTGCTGCGGCGGGTGGGGCTGCGTCGCGCCGCTGAGGCTGAAGTGGAGCAGTTGGCCGAGGCGATGCGCGAGAACCTGGACGCGTATGCGGCGGGGGTGAATGCCTTCATCGAGGGGAACAGGAATCGCCTGCCGCCGGAGTTCCTTCTCATGCGCTTCCGGCCGGAGGCCTGGACGCCCGTGGATAGCTTGGCGATCGGCAAGTTCGTCGGTTGGAGCCTCTCTGGCAACTGGGACACGGAGATCGTGCGCTCCTGGATCGTGGAGCGGCTGGGCCCTGAGGAGGCCGCTCGTATGGAGCCGGGCTATCCAGCGGGGGCGCCCCTCATCGTTCCGCCCGGGGCTGAGTGCCGCGGCCTGGGAGTGCCGCTGCTGGAGGAGCTACGCAAGGTGCAGGAGCTGGCCGGTGCCAGAGGGGGCGGCAGCAACAACTGGGTGGTGGACGGCCACAAGTCGGCGACGGGCAAGCCGCTGCTGGCCAACGACCCCCACTTGCCCCTGCAGATGCCCTGTATCTGGTACGAGGTGCATCTGAACGGCGGTGGCCTGAACGTTATCGGTGCCTCTCTCCCCGGCGTGCCGGGGGTCCTCATTGGCCACAACGATCGCATCGCCTGGGGCATCACCAACACCATGACCGACGGCGACGACCTGTTCGTAGAGCGGCTCAACCCCGCCGACCCTCGTCAGTATGAGTATGGGGGCAAGTGGGTGGACGGCGACCTTGTGCGGGAGGAGATCCGCGTGCGCGGTCGACGGGAGCCGGTGGTGGAGGAGGTGCTGGTGACCGGCCACGGACCGATAATCAGCCCCAGCATCCCCGGCGAGAACCGGGCCCTGGCCCTACGCACGATAGTGGCCGAGCCGAGCCAGCATGTGCAAGGGCTTGTCCTTCTGGGTCGGGCCGGCAGCTGGGAGGGCTTTCGCGAGGCCCTGCGCGAGTGGTCGGCGCCCGCTCAGAACTTCGTCTACGCCGATGTGGAAGGCAACATCGGCTATCAGATGGCTGGCCTGGTGCCCCTGCGGGCCAAGGGCCAGGGGCTGGTGCCCTCGCCTGGCTGGACGGGGGAGTACGACTGGAAAGGCTTCATCCCCTTCGACGAACTGCCCTCCGTCCTCAATCCCCCCACGCACTACGTGGCCACGGCCAACAACAAGATCGTGGATGACGATTATCCCTACTTCCTGGGCGCTGAGTATATGGAAGGCTACCGCGTCCAGCGCATCATCGAGCTGCTAGAGGCCAGGGAGAAGCACTCCCTGGAGGACTTTCGCTCCATACAGGGCGACATCTACTCCATCCCCGGCCGGGAGCTGGCCCAGCACCTGCTCAGCCTTCAGCCCGCCAATGAGGACGCCAGGCGGGCCCTCAACTTCCTGCGGGTCTGGGACTGCCAGCTCTCGCCGGACAGCGTGGCGGCCACCATCGTGGAGG
>Ga0209979_1001695_pt1 | contig 23243 bp, 16 predicted proteins | sample AnhtaG_FD_183114 | JGI IMG/M metagenome (GOLD analysis project Ga0209979, IMG submission 183114) | Deep subsurface microbial communities from Anholt, Denmark to uncover new lineages of life (NeLLi) - Anholt_01485 metaG (SPAdes) (version 2) | ecosystem: Environmental > Aquatic > Marine > Oceanic...
CTTATTAATTTTGTGATTCCAAAAAGGGGCAAGTCCTCCCAATTACTACAGAACCGATGAAAGTCCCTGGTAGGAAAGAAACTTGCCCCAAAATAATTTCTTCTTTCTTTCATCGGTTTACTCTAAATATACTACTTTTGCGAAAAAATTCAAAATATTTTCGAGATGAAATTTTGGCTGTTTTTCTTCTTTTAAAACTAGTCTTCAAAACGAATTTGATAAAAAAATGACATCTCTGAACAAGAATTTCAAGGAAGATCTTTTTTGAAGAGTATATATGTGATATGGGAATATTTAAGAATTTCAAGTCAAACTTTAGAAAAATTTATGAAACAGAAACAAATCTCTTTCATCAAATTAGACAGAAAAGTCTTATTCAAAAAATCAGATATTGATAAATTTATCGAAAGAAAGAGAATTTTAGCAAAGTCTGAAATTCCCTAACAGAAAAAACAGACCTCTCCCCGTGTAACAAATATGTAACAAATTGTGCTTAAAAACGCCTAATTGTGGTTAAGGATGACTAAAAGGAAAAGTGGCTTCTACCCCTGAAAATCGTGCCTTCCAGGGTAAAATTTGAATCACTAACTTTGGTTTAGGAATCCCTTGCTCTAGTTTTGTGATTAAACTTTTCCCTAGAATTTCCGTGTGGACACGGTGTGGACAAAATGACCCAAAATGACTCAGTTTAAGTGACTCAGGCTAAAAATAAAAAACCAGGAAAAGTACTAAGTACCAGGGGAAAACAGGAAAATAGTCTGGTGGAGCTGAGGGGATTTGAACCCCCGACCTCTTGACTGCCAGTCAAGCACTCTCCCAGCTGAGCTACAGCCCCACCCGGTGGCTTTATATGTTACAAAAAGTTCGGATTCCAGTCAAGAACAAAACTAGTCTGTTCCGTCTATTACGTCTATTCCGTCTGTTCCGAAAATCCATTCTTAAGAAATACAAGGGGATGTGATAAAACGAGACAGGTTTTTTCGGCCCGATAGGGACATTGGCCCTACTTTTGGAAACATCAACGTATTTTCTGAAAAACTGACTAAACTGACCTAACTGACTAAACGGACCTAACGGATTTAAAATAATTCCTACAAGTCCAAAGAGTTTTGTTAACATTTTTGACGAAACATGTTAGAATATATATCAGAAAAGGAATAAATCATGCCAGATAAAAAAATACCACCCAAACCTTATAAAAACATCATTTTCTGGATCGCTGCCGGAGTCACAATCATCGTCCTCTGGAGTCTTCTTCAATCTCCAGGGGCTATAAAAAAAGAAGTAAACTTCAGTGAATTCCTCAATGATGTTGAAAAAAATAATGTCAACGAAGTTACTATCTACGGAAACCAGATAAAAGGAAAATATACAGACGGAACCCCTTTTAAGAGCGTAGCTCCTTCCCAATTTGACGACTTAGTTAAGATTCTCCGCGATCATAACATCACCATAATTGTTAAAGACACCTCCCGAAGCCCATTGTTATCTTATCTTTTCACCGGGTTTCCAATCATCATCCTCATCTTATTCTGGGTATTTTTTATGCGCCAAATGCAGACAGGAGGCAACAAAGCTCTCTCCTTCGGTAAAAGCCGGGCAAAACTTTTCTCCGGATTGCAGAAAAAGGTGACTTTCAAGGATGTCGCAGGGGTGGAAGAAGCCAAGGAAGAGCTTCAAGAGATTATTGGATTTTTGAAAGACCCTAAGAGATTTCAAAAATTAGGAGGGAGAATTCCCAAAGGAGTCCTCCTGGTCGGAGCACCTGGAACAGGCAAGACTCTCCTTGCCCGAGCCATTGCGGGCGAAGCAGGCGTTCCTTTCTTTTCTATCAGCGGCTCTGAGTTCGTTGAGATGTTTGTCGGAGTAGGCGCTTCCCGTGTAAGAGATTTATTCGACCAGGGAAAAAAACAAGCTCCCTGTTTGATTTTCATTGACGAGATCGATGCTGTCGGGAGAGAGAGAGGAGCAGGCCTGGGTGGAGGTCATGACGAACGCGAGCAAACTCTCAATCAGCTCCTTGTAGAAATGGACGGGTTCGACGCCAACGAAGGAGTTATTCTCATAGCAGCCACAAACAGGCCCGATATTCTGGACCATGCTATTCTCAGGCCAGGAAGATTCGATCGCAGAATCGTTGTTAATATGCCGGATGTCAAAGGCAGGGAGGATATTTTAAGAATTCATGTAAAAAATATTCCTTTAAGTAAAGACGTGAACTTAAAAGTCCTGGCACGTTCAACCCCGGGCTTCTCTGGAGCAGATCTGGCAAACCTTGTCAATGAGGCAGCTCTTCTGGCCGCACGCTATGGCCAGGACAAAGTAATCATGAAAGACTTTGAAAGCTCCAAGGACAAAGTCCTCATGGGAGTAGAAAGAAAGAGCATGATCATCAGCAATGAGGAGAAAAAAAACACAGCCTATCACGAGGCTGGCCACGCCCTCATGGCTTCTCTCATCCCTGAAGCTGATCCCATCCACAAAGTTACAATCATCCCAAGAGGCCTAGCCTTGGGCCTAACTCAACAACTTCCTCTCGATGACCGCTATACTTACTCCAAAACCTACCTCGAAGCCCAGCTGTCTGTTCTTCTAGCGGGAAGAATCGCAGAAAATATGTTCCTGGGAAAATCGACCACAGGCGCTGCCAATGACTTCGAGAAAACCACTGAAATTGCCCGGAAGATGGTCTGTCAATACGGTATGTCCGATCTGGGCCCCTTATCATTCGGTGAGCGCGATGACCTGATCTTCCTTGGAAGGGACCTGGCTATGCACAAGAATTTCAGTGAAAAAACTGCAGAACTTATCGATGTGGAAGTAAAAAAAATCGTTAACAGAAATTTCGAAAGGGCAAAAGAACTCATGGAAAAAAACAAGAACTATTTGGAAAAGATTGCAGAGGCTTTGCTTGAAAAAGAAATTTTAAACTCTGACGAAATACAAGCAATAATGAAGGGGAAAAAATTAACTCATAGAAAGAAAACTGCTCCAAAAACAAAACCTAGGAAAGAACGAATAAGAAAAGTGTCTAAAAAGGTTCAACCCTCAATTAAAACAGATCCAGTGAAAGCGTAAAGAGGTGAGAAAGAAGTCCATTCTTCAGGTCAGGGGAAATAGATTATTGCTAGGCCAGAAAACCTGGCTGATGGGTATCATCAATGTCACTCCTGATTCTTTCTCAGACGGGGGCCTCTATTTTAATAAGGAAAAAGCAGTAGATAGAGGATTGGAACTTGCTGAAGAGGGTGCGGATATTATAGATATCGGAGGAGAAAGTACCCGCCCCGGATCAGACTTCATCTCTACAGAAGAAGAACTGATGCGCACTGTTCCTGTGATCTCTGCCTTAAGGAAAAAAACCGATGTCTTAATTTCTGTGGATACAACAAAATCTGAGGTCGCCGAAGCCGCCCTGGGCGAAGGAGCGGATATTATTAATGATATCAGCTCCTTCCGGTTTGACCCAAAAATGCTGTCTCTTGCGGCACAAAAGGACATTCCTGTTATCTTAATGCATATGAAAGGAACACCCAAAAACATGCAGCTTAATCCCTTTTATGAAGATCTTCTAGCTGAAATAAGAGGATTCCTTGAAGAAAGAATCGCAACTGCTCAAGCATACGGGATAAAAAAAGAGAAAATCATCATTGATCCTGGGATCGGATTCGGCAAAAGCCTTAAGGATAATCTTACATTGATTAAAAGCCTGAAATTTCTGGAACCCATCGACCGGCCCATCCTGATAGGAATTTCTAGAAAATCTTTTATCGGAAAAATTTTAAGTCTGCCTCCACAGGAAAGAACCGAAGGCACTATAGCTTCTGCGGTTTTAAGCATCATTAATGGAGCCCATATCCTGAGGGTTCATGATGTTGAAGCAGTCAAAAGAGCCGTGCTTATTACTGAAGCCATAATAGACGAGAGCATGCATCCCTTTTCTTTTTCAGATAACGAGGAGAAAAAGAGCAGCTATGTTTGCTAATATAATCAATGCCTTAGCCAACTTTACTCTTGGAGATTTCCTTGATATTCTTCTTGTGACTATAATCCTCTATTCCTTTTTCCGGCTGATAAAAGATACAAAAGCCTTCCAGATGGCTATTGGCTTGGGGATAGTTGGTATCCTCTTTCTCATCACGCGATGGGGAAAACTGGTCGTTTCCCACTCCCTCATTAAAATTTTCACTCCCTTTTTGATTATCGCCCTCATTATCCTCTTCCAAGTAGAGCTAAGAAGATTCTTGACAACAATCGGCTCCCACTCTTTCAGAAGACCAATTTTTTTTAAAGCCCTGACAGAACGCCTGGAAGATGTCTTCCTGGCTGTCGATTACCTAGGGTCCAAAAAGATAGGAGCTCTAATTGCAATTGAAAAGGAGATATCTCTGAAGAGTTATGCTGACCGCGGCACAAAAATCGATGCAGTTATCTCTAAGGAGCTTTTAGTCAGCATCTTTTTCCCCCATTCTCCTTTGCACGACGGAGCTGTTATCATCCAGGAAAACAAGATCCTGGCAGCTGGCTGTCTCCTACCTCTTCCAGCCTCCCACAACTTGGGTGAAGAATTTCTGGCCCGTACAAGGCATTTAGCAGCAATAGGTCTTTCTCAAGAAACAGATGCTCCAGTAATAGTCGTTTCAGAAGAAACAGGGACTATTTCTCTCGCTACGAAAGGCCGCTTAAAACGAGGATTGGATAAAGAACGAATAAAGCAATATTTGCTCGATTACTTAAAATAAGATGAGAAGATTAATAAAAAATCTATTTTTAAAAAATTGGGGACTCAAACTCTTCTCCTTTCTTATTGCTCTGGTCCTCTGGCTCACTCTTATTCCCCCAGAGAAAACTTTCTCAGAGAAAACCATAACCGTTCCTCTGGTACTTCATAACACTCCATCTGAAATGGAGATAGTAGAAAAGCCACCAGCTACTGTTGATGTAACAATCAGAGCTCCCAACCGTCTTCTCGTCCAAATTACCTCCGCCACTGTCCATGCAGCTCTAGACCTCAAGAATGCCCGCGTAGACGTAGAAAATTATTCTCTGAGTAAGAGTATGATAACTATACCAGAAGGCGCAGAAGTTAAGGACATCCTTCCGGGTCAGGTCAAACTAAAATTAGAGAGGACAAAAGAAATCCTGCTGGATGTGGAAGCAAACCTTACCGGAGAAATGCAGAAAGGGTACAAATTAGTAAAAGTAGAGATCCTTCCTCCTCAGGTTCTCATTAAAGGTCCAGAGAGCAAGGTAAAAGACAAATATAAGGTGAGAACGAGCCCTATCGACATTTCATCTTTGACTCATCCTATAGAGCTCAAGGCTGATTTAATTCTTCCTAATTCTGACCTGAGATTGGCTTCCTCCGAGACAAAAGTAATAGTAAGGATAATCATTCAGGAAGAAAATCCTGAAGAGAACGAGAATAAGAAAAAGAAGAAGTAGAAGATATTTTCTTCTTTTTTGAAACCACAATATTTTTGGCTATAATTTACTCTTATCATAAGGAACTGCCTCAGCAATGAATAAACTTTTCGGAACAGACGGAATAAGAGCGGTTGCAGGTCAATTTCCCCTTGATTATCCCTCAGTTTACATTTTGGCCAAAGCTCTGACTTCGCTTCTTGAAGAAGAAAGACTTCCTCCCAAAGTGATTATCGGCCGTGACACAAGAGAGTCAGGAGCATGGCTTGAACAAGCCTTATTCCAGGGAGTCAGAGATAGCGAGGGAGAAGCGGTCTCGGTCGGTATCATTCCCACATCTGGGGTTTCTTTTTTAACAAAAAAACATTCTTTCTCTGCAGGGATAGTAATCTCTGCTTCCCATAATCCCTACCAGGACAACGGCATCAAAATCTTTTCCTCTCAAGGCATTAAAATCCCAGATACCTGGGAGAAGAGACTGGAAAATGCAATAACATCATCAAGAAAAGCCGCAAGGATAGAACACATCGAAATCACCCCGTTTTCATCCCTGGATCATGACTACAAGGGCTTCCTGAAGAGCCTATTTACTCCTGTAGGCCTTCAACGAAGAATCAAAGTTGTCCTAGACTGCTCGAATGGGGCAAGCTCTCTTTTTGCTCCCGAGATTCTTTCAGATTTAGGATTCGAAGTCGTTACTTTAAACGCTTCCCCAGATGGAAAAAACATCAACTTAGAATGTGGTTCCCTACATCCTCAATATTTATCAAAAAAAGTCATAGAAAACACAGCAGATATCGGAGTCGCCTATGACGGGGATGCAGACAGAGCCATATGGGTCGATGAAAATGGCAGGATCTTGAATGGTGATCATACTCTTTTTGTGCTATGCCAGTTTATGAAGGAAAAAGGAATTTTAAAATCGGATTATGTTGTAGCCACAACGATGAGCAACATGGGCCTCGAAAAAGCACTTGAGAGATTCCATTTAAGGCTCTTCCGCACACAAGTCGGTGACAAATATGTTCTTGAACAAATGATAAAATTAAAAGCTAATTTGGGCGGGGAACAGTCAGGTCACACGATTTTTCTGGATGACTGCCCAACAGGAGATGGCATCCTTACAAGTATAAAAATGCTCGAGGCAATGGTAACGTATAATGCTTCCTTATCTGAACTGGTTGCAGACTTCAAAGAATTTCCTCAAATCTTAAAAAATATCCAGGTTTCACGAAAAGATGATTTTGCACATTTCCCGGAAATCATGAACACAATGGAAGACATAGAAAACCGTTTAGGAAATACGGGACGATTGAATGTCCGCTACTCCGGCACAGAACCCTTAGCCAGAATAATGATAGAAGGAAGAGACCAAGACGAAATAGAACAATATGCACAGCAAATGATCAAAGTCATTGCTAAACATCTAAGTTAGGAGTGAGGAGTTAGGAGTAAAACAAACTCAAATCTCAAAACTCAAGAACATAAAAGTAATAATTTGAGACTGAGAGACTAGGAAATTATAAATTAATGAGATCAATTAATTGCTACTAATTTCCTTTAAGATCACTTAATCTCTATAATTATTCAAGTAAAGAGTAGAAAAAAATAGTAAAAAACGAAGAAAAGCGAAATTCTGGGGCATTTTTTCTTGCTCCTTACTCTTTACTTTTTACTCTTTACCGAAAGTAGGAGGTAATAATGAGGCTTTCCGTTAATATTGATCATTTTGCGACATTAAGAGAAGCCAGGCTAAGTAATGAGCCCGAACCGATCCTTGCAGCACTTCTGGCAGAGCAAGCAGGGGCAGAGGGAATTGTCTGCCATATCAGAGGGGACAGGCGCCACATCAAAGAAAGGGACCTACAAATGCTTCGTCAGGCGATCAAAACCAAACTCAACATAGAGATGGCTGCAACAGAAGAGATGAAAAATATCGCCTTAGAGATAAATCCCGATGTTGTCTCTTTGGTCCCAGAGCGCGAAGAAGAATTGACCACAGAAGGAGGCCTTGATGTTATTTCCAATGAAAGACATCTCGGGCCTCATATCCAGGAACTACAAAAGGCAGGAATAAAAGTCAGTATTTTTGTAGATCCTGATTTAGAGCAAATCAATGCCTGCAGCAGAGTCCAGGTCAACCTCATCGAGATAAACACAGGAAAATATGCAGCCCTTAAACCAGGGGAAGAACGCCAGAAGGCTCTGGAAGAAATAAAAAAAGCAGCTTCACACGGGCATAAATTGGGTCTTGAAATTCACGCTGGGCATGGACTGGATTACAAGAACATCTTTCCTGTGGTCGAAATTCCTGAAATAGCCGAGTTCAGTATAGGCTTTTCTATTATTGCCAGGTCTGCCATTGTCGGCATTGATATGGCAGTCAGGGAAATGGTAAATCTGATTGGATAAAATAAAATTCCAAATCCCAAATCACAAATTCCAATTACCAAAATCACAAACAAATCAGTTTAAGGTTTAAACCTTAAACCAATATAACTTTCGGATTTCGAATTTTCTTAGGAATTGGAGTTAATTATGGATATTCAAATAAACCTTGATCGATTGAAAGAGGATATTCTTGAGCTTTCCCAGATCGGCCGTGATCCGAATGGGGGAATAAGCCGGCCATCTTTCAGCAAAGCTGACCTTGAAGCCCAAGAATGGCTCAAAGAAAGGATCAAAGATGCAGGACTCTTTGTTCGACAAGACGGCGCAGGAAATATTTTTGGTCGTATTGAAGGCCAGGGTAAAACAGTCATGGCTGGTTCTCATATCGACACTGTGATTAACGGCGGCATGTTTGACGGCTCTATAGGCGTCCTTTCTGCATTGGAGTGTCTAAGAAGAATAAAAGAGGAAGGGCTCCCTTTTACCAACCCTCTGGAGGTTGCCTCATTTACAGATGAAGAAGGAAACCTGGTTGGCGACTTCATGGGAAGCCGGGCTTTTGTTGGACCTTTAGACCGGGAATTGTTGGAAAAAGGGTTGACCCAGTTTGGCTATCCTTTCAAGGAGATTTTAGAGAGAACACAATTTACCATAGACAGCATCATGGAAGCACACAAACAGAGACCTGAAATAGAGGCTTTCCTTGAAATTCATATAGAACAGGGGCCTGTGCTGGAAACAGAAAACAAGCCAATTGGAATCGTTGACCGCATCGCAGGCAAGAATTACTGGCTGTGTTCCTTCTTTGGCAAAGCAAGCCATGCAGGAACAACGCCTTTTGAACTTCGCCATGATGCATTCTTAGGTTTAGCAGACTTTGCCCTAAAGAGCACACAGTATGTTGCAACCAAACACTATGGTAGCATGCTTACCATCGGAAAAGCTCTTATCCACCCAGGAGCATTCAGCATTGTTCCAGGCCGTGCCGATTTTTCTCTCGATTTCAGAAGCACAACAAAGGAGACTCTCGAAGGCCTGGAAAGGTCTCTCGTTGATCTTGCTGAAGATGTCTCATCAACCCGCGGGCTTAAGTTCACCTCAAAGATTATAGACAAAACAGATCCTGTAACTATATTGCCGCGCATTGTAAATCTGATGAAGGAAGAATGCGAGAAGCTCGGATACTCCTATATGACACTCCACAGCGGAGCCGGCCATGATGCTCAAATCATCGCAAGTGTAGCGGAATCAGGAATGATATTCATCCCCTGCGAAGACGGAATCAGCCACTCACCTGAGGAAAAGATCAACTGGGAGGATCTAGAAAAGGGAGCAAACCTCCTGCTTCATACAATTTTAAGGCTGGCAGGCTAATAAGTAAAGAGTGAGGAGTAAAACAAACTCAAAACTCAAACAAATTAGTTTAAGGCTTAAACCTTAAACCAATATAGGGTTCGGTCATTGCTATTTTGTTGACTGTTTGGGATTTGATAATTGAAAATTGAATAGTTTTTCTTAGTCATTAAAGTCTTCGGGTTGAGGACGGAATTTTCGTTCGGCTTTTTTCTGAGAATGTTTTCTTTTTTCCTCAAGAATCTTCAGCTTTGCCCTCTTTGAACGTTTTCTTTTCTGGCGGCGGATCTTTTCAATCCTCTGCTGCTCTTCGCTCCTCTTTCCCAGAATCATTGTTTCTATTTTATCCGCAAGAATTTTCCGGGCAATATAGCGGTTAATTGCCTGATACCGTTCCCTTTGACACTTGACCTCAATTTCTGTGGGAAGGTGTTTCAGATAGACACAGGTTGAAGTTTTATTTACTTTCTGACCGCCTTTTCCGCTCGAGCGAATAAATTTCTCCACAATATCTTTCTCGAAAATACCCAAACTCTCCATTTTCTTGAGCAGGGCTTCTTCTTTTTTCTTACTTACTCTGAATCCAGCCATTTTATCACTGCTTTATTCTTCACCTTTTATCTTTCTTTTATTTTAGCGTTTTATATTACTTTTGTTAATAATAAGTTATGAGATAGAAAACTAACGAAACAGTTTACCTGAGAAGCGGAGAATCGGCGATAAAAAATAACAAACTGATATACTGACATACTGTCATACTGAGAAAAAAATATGAAACAATAAATGGAAATGCAGTTTAGCAGTATGTCAGTTTGACAGTATAGCAATTCTTTCATCAAAAGATGAGTGCAGTCCCCACCTGTCTTGCCTGTCTTTTTGTTTGTTTGACTGATAATTTAAATTCATATAAACTCAATACTTCATTATGTTCAAAAAATCTCTGCAAAAGGAAAAATAACATGAAACAAAGAAAAAATAATCTGTATATGCCTCTTGCTCTTACTTTATTTTTACTCTTTTCCATTTCTACCATCGAATCATCAGAACAAAAACCCCTGACAATCGCAGAATCCAGCAACTTCACAGCAACTTCCCGGTATGCTGATGTCATTGGCTTTATCAGAGAACTTCAGCAGCTGAACTCCATGATCAGAGTTGAAACTTTATGTATAAGTCCAGAAGGAAGAGAAGTTCCACTTCTCATACTTGGAAATCCCGTTCCTTCTTCTCCATTAGATCTCAAATACGACAAGAGAACAGTTGTTTATATCCAGGCAAATATCCATGCCGGCGAAGTCGAAGGTAAAGAAGCCGCCCTCATGGTCGCCAGAGATATTATTCTAAAGGAAAAACCGCCATATCTTGACAAACTGGTAATTCTTATCGCTCCTATTTTCAATGCTGACGGGAACGAGAAAATAAGCACATCAAACCGGCGAAACCAGGTAGGTCCGGAAAAAGGAGTAGGCGTTCGCTACAATGGTCAAAATCTCGATCTAAACCGAGACGGCATGAAACTGGAAAGCCCTGAAGTCCAGGGACTGGTTCGCAATGTCCTGATGCGCTGGGATCCTGTCCTTCTCGTTGACTGCCATACTACCAACGGTTCCCTTCACAAGGAACCCGTCACCTATGTCTGGTCTCTTAACCCCAACGGAGACATCTCAATTATCCATTACATGAGGGAAAAAATGATGCCCTCAATAAACAAGAATCTGCGGGAAAAATACAACACACTCTCTGTCCCTTACGGGAACTTCATGGACTTCAGAAATCCGGAAAAAGGCTGGCGGCCTTCAGGACCTCAACCACGCTACATTACCAATTACATCGGCTTGAGAAACCGACTGGCCATTCTGAATGAGAACTATTCCTATGCCGATTATAAAACCAGAGTGTTGGGCTGCTACAATTTTCTCCTTTCCATCCTTGATTACTGCCACATTAACAAAGATGAAATTCTCCAGCTTGTCAAAAAGGCAGATCAAAAAACAATTCAAAGAGGCCTAAATCCATCTGAGGCCGATTCCTTTGCTCTCACCTATGACCTGCAACCGCTCAAAGAGCCTGTAAAAATACTCGGCTGGGAAATGGAGATTACACCGCGGGAAGGGGGCCGGCCGCAGGCTAAAAAAACAGACAAAGAAAAAACCTACACTGTCCCCTATTTCTGTGATTTTATTCCTAAAAAGTCAATTCGATTGCCCTATGCCTACTTCATCCCACTCGCTGAACCTAAGATTGTAAAAAAACTTCTCCAGCACGGCATAACCGTAGAAAAACTCACAGAACCCATAACTTTGGAAGTAGAATCTTTTAAGTTGAAAGAAATCAAGAGTGCTGAAAGACTTTATCAGGGCCATCACATGAATTCAGTAACGGGCGAATATGCCCTGGAAAAAAGAGAGTTTCCAAGAGGAACGCTCATTATAAGGACAGCACAACCTCTTGGAAACGTAGCCGCCTATCTACTGGAACCAGAAAGTGATGACGGACTAGTTGTCTGGAATTTTTTTGACCGCTACCTTGTCCCCCAATGGCGCCGCGAACCACAAACATGTCCTGTCTACAAGCTGTTAGTACCGGTAAACCTTATCAAGGAAACTGTAAGATAATCAGCTCTTCTTTTTTTTCGCAATCAGAAATTTACCACAGTTTTCGCAGACATAGATATCATTACTTCCTTCAATGGCAGAACTCATTCCTGTGGCCACATTAATATTGCAGCCCTGGCATGCACCTTCATCTAATTCGGCAACTGCAAACCCATACCTCTCCATAAGTCTGTCAAATCTGTTCAGAAGAGCTCTGTCGAGCTCCTGTCGAATCAAATCAGCCTGCATCACCAATTCCTTTTTTTTCTCTCTGGCAGCCCTCTTTTTCTTCTGTATCTCGATTTCCTGAAGCTTCCAGAGAAGACTTGCCTGGCTGATTATTTTATCATCCGGACGAGACAGGCTCAGTTCAATCTCGGAGATGACTTTGTATAATTCTGATTTATTTTTGGCTTCAAAGAGTCTTTTTCTAAATCCTGGTCTCCTTAAAAATTGAGCCAGCCCTGCAAACAGGTGGTTAAAAAGGCCAGGAATAGAAGGATTCCAGATAATTAGAATAATGATATGGACATTCTTATTATCGATCGAATCAAAATCAATGCCCTCTTTAGACCTCCCAATAACAACCGCCATGTCCCCGTCTGTATCGATCCTGGCATGGGGCAAAGCCACGCTGTGACCGATAGCTGTTGACTCAAGCTGCTCTCTATTTATAATCCGTGTTAATATGGGTTTTTTATTCTTGATGAGTTTTTGTTTGGCTAAAACATCCAGGAGCTCCTCTAAAGCTTGAATTTTATCATTGGCTTTTAGATCAAAGATTATCTGGGAGGGATTTAAAAAGTCAGAAAAATATGATCCTTGTAGAAAATTTTTAATCTCCATCGATGTTTTATTTTAACACAAAAACCGCCTTTCAAAAAGAATTAAAAAGCAAAAAGATAAAAAGTTTCAATTATTCTTTTCTCCTGAAAGAGCTGGATGATTTGAATTGGGGAAGTTCTTCAGTCTCGGAAAGCAAGGATATGATTTCCTGGGCCCATCGGGTTATCTGCACAGTCCCGTTTAGATCCCAGTCCTCCTCTATTTCGTCAGCGACTTTATGATATTTATGTCTTCTGTATTCCTCGTTTTTTTCCAAAATATAACCCTTGTTCTCTCCTCTCGAAGTTATGCCTTCATGGAGCCAGATTGCAGGTATACCCGCACGAGCAAAGCTCAACTGGTCAGAGCGGAAGAAGTAGCCCAATTTGCCCAATCTTTCTGGAATATAGTCGAGGCCCATATTTTCAGCAGCCTCCCGGCAGAAATCATCCAGATCTGAATGCTTTCCACCTATTGCATAAACCTCTTCTGTCTCACCCCAGACATTTGTCATTTCAAAGTTGAGGTTGGCCAGAGCAGAAGATTCCGGGAACGGGAGATGACGGGCAAAATAATCTGAGCCCAAAAGCCCTTCCTCTTCAGCCGTTACAGCCAAAAACACAAGATTCAATTTCAGTTTTTCAGGCCGTTGGGCATAATACCGGGCAAGGGATAATACAGAAGCTGATGCCGAACAGTTATCCACAGCACCGTTATAAATCTGGTCGCCTTCTCTATTTGGATCCCGGCCCAAATGGTCGTAATGAGCCGTAAGGATTATGTATCGATCTTTCCTTTTCTTGTGTTTTCCTCTGAGGAGAGCTGCCACATTCTCTGTTGCAACAGAGCGATATTCAGGCTTCTGGCGGACCCTCACTCGAAGACCAAGAGGAACCGGTTTAAAATCCTCTGTCTCAGCCTGAGCTGCAAGTGCTGTCCTGTTCAACCCTGCAGCAGCCAGAGCCTTCTCGGCTGCCTCAGCATGCAACCATCCCTGAAAAAAAAGGCGGTTTTCTTTATCCTCGAGAAAAAAGTTTTCTCCAGACCAGGAATTTCGCACCACATCCCAACCGTAAGCCGCACCTTTGGTATTATGGATAATAAGGATTCCTGTAGCACCCAGCTCGGATGCTTTTTCAAATTTATAAGTCCAGCGGCCGTAATAGGTCATATCCTCACCTTCAAATATTCCATCCGGATAATTTCCTGGTTCGTTGACCTCTACTAAGAGAACCTTTCCTTTAAGGTCTGCTCCTTTGATATCATCCCATTCTCTTTCCGGTGCCTGTATAAGATAACCACAGTAGACAAGCTCTCCTTCGACTCCCGCAGGGCAATCTTCCCGTTCTGAATTCACTACAAAATCCTCATAGATTTCATAATCTATCTGGGTATTTTCGGAAAATATTTCAAGGCTTGCATTCTGGTCGGGAAGGCTTCCTTTCAGGATTAAATGCTGGCGAAAGCTTTGGCCGAAAGCCGGCTCGAGGCCCAAACTTCGAAAGTAATTTTCCTGGTAAAGAGCTGCTATTGCCAGGCCTCGGCTTCCCACAGACCGGCCCTCAAGAAGATCATCTGAAAGAAACCTGATATGCGCTTCAATTTCCTGGGGAGTGATGGATCTTACAGGCTCAGTTTTTCTACAACCCCAGAATAATGCTGAGACAAGTAAAAAGACTGTAAATATTTTGTAATTTTTCATTATATCTCCTTTCTCAATTGAGTTAGGTCTTATGCTCAGATCTCATCTAAATTTTGAGAAATAATCCTCACGAAGTCAATATAAAAATAATTGGCCCAAATTCCAAACTGAATCTAGTAAGCCGTAAGTCGTAAGCCGAGAAAACTGAGATACTGACATACTGCCGTACTGCCATACTGCCAAACTGACGGAGAATAAGAAAATGGATAATGGTTAATGGGGTTTTTTTATGTGTCTTGCTTGTCTTGCCTGTCATGCTTTCTTCTTTAACAGACTAACTGATTAACCGACTAACAGTCTAACAGATCTATAGGTTTCTTCAATTCCAGTGATACCGACAGCTTTCGCAGCAAGATTCAGGCCAAAGGAAGCTGCTTTAAAAGGATCATGGCCCTCAGCAAGTCCTATAACTGTTCCTGCGCAAAAAACATCGCCGCATCCTGTTGTATCAACTATAATTCCTGACTCGATAGATGCGATTTTTTCCGACTTATCCGGAGTAAGCACAAGAACTCCCTCCTTGCCTAGGGTAATAAATACAGCTTTCACACCAACTTTAAAAGCCATCTTACCTAAGTCCTCGATTTCTCCCTCAGAAGGCATATTATCGAGATGACCAAGCATAGAGGCCATCTCTCTTTTATTTGCCTGTAAATAGTGAACTCCATTTGCCCACTCTTTCCATTCTCTCAGATGAATATATTTCCGAGGAACATTGAGTTTTTTATCCAAAGGGAGGGAATGGATATCAAACCAAACAGGACAATTCGCTCTTTCCTTTATTTTTCGCCAATCTTCAAATTCGATATCGAACCCGGAATTGAGGACCAAAACAAGTATTCCCATCCCGGGCAAGTCTTTGATGACTTGAGAAAAATTTAATGGAGGAACAACAGATTCTAAGACTTCGACTCTCTCTCCTTTTTCAGGATAATAAAGATGGACATTGTTGCCAGGTCCAGGAACATGGCGTATGCCCTGTCTTTGAAGAGTGGGCCATTTCTCGATGATCTTTTCCACATCCTGGACTAATTCCTGGCCGAGGTTGGTGTAAAGAAACACTTCCTTCTTCAGGCCGCATAGAACAGCAGCCTGATAGAGAATACCGCCCAATCCCTCGAATTTACTCCCTGATTCATACGTGATCACATCATGTGTAATTGTTCCTATAAGTCCAAAATTTCTACGCAATTCTTTCCTCTTTTCTTTTATAACTCCCATTTATAAAATATGCAATTTTTATAAATTTTGAGTTTGTCCCAAAGTGACGGGATTAAAGTGTATAGCGCAAGAAAAATTCTTCAATTGTAATTGCGAACGACCGAAGAGAGCATGGCAATCTGCTCCGCGCGTCATTGCGAGCAACTGTAGGGAGCATGACAATCTCAAAAAAGCCCGTCATTGCGAACGCAGTGAAGCAATCCCAATGTGTAGCGCTACAAGATGAGATTGCAAAGCCTGTTCCGAGCGAAGCGAAGGAATCTCCTATGTTCCTCGCAATGACAGGGCAAGACAATAAGGCAAGACATATAATCGGTCTGTTCGGTCTATTCAGTCTGTTCCGTTTTTCCACCTTAAATCCTTTTCTATTCTTGCCTTCAACCTTAAACCATTATTAAGTTTTTTTCGGCTTACGATTTACGACTTACGGCTTATTAAACCTAGTTTTGAGTTTTCTTGCTCTTTACTCCTTACTCCTTACTCCTTACTCCTCACTCCTCACTTTAATTAGTTTTGAGTTTTTTTGCATTGTTTATGATATATTATTGAATCTGGCAATTAGGGAAAAAGAATGGATGAATTAAAAACTAAGGCAAAAAAGTTAATCAATGAATTCAAGGGTAATAATTACATCTATGGAACCGGATGTTTAGAGAGAATCAATGAGATCACATCTACTTTTGGGAAAAAAGTCCTGTTGATAACAAGCCTTCACAAACGAGATCCTGATAACTATAAAAAAATAATCCATTCCTTAACAAAATCAGGAATAGAAATAATAGGACACACTTTATCTGCAAGACCGAACTCGCCTATAGAAGATGTCCTCATGATTAAAGAGGCTATTCTGGCATCAAAGCCGGACTGTGTGGTTGCGGCCTCAGGAGGTTCCGGAATCGATGCAGCAAAAGCTGCCATTGTCCTGGCAAATTTAGGAGGAAACCTTGAAGATTATTTTGGCGTGGGAAAAGTAACTGAAAAACTGAGCGAATCTCGGAAAGAGCTTCTCCCCTGCATTGCTGTCCAGACAGCTTCTGGCTCAGCCGCGCACCTTACAAAATACTCCAATATTACAGATTTTAAGACTTATCAGAAAAAGATCATCGTTGATGAAGCCATTGTTCCTCCCAAGTGCCTTTTCGATTACAGCCTAACAAAATCAACGTCAACCTCATTCACATGCGACGGGGCTTTTGACGGCCTGGCCCACTGCCTAGAAGTCTACTACGGGGCAAGCTCTCAGTCATTCGAGAAAATCCAGGATATTGCATTGACTGGAATAGAGCTCATCATAGCTTTCCTGGAGAGCGCGGTGGATAATCCGAGTGGCCTCGAGGCCAGGGAAGCTCTCGGCCTGGCGACTGACCTCGGTGGTTATGCCATCATGATCGGCGGCACAAACGGTGCCCACCTCACGAGCTTTTCTCTTGTGGACATTCTCAGCCACGGTCGAGCCTGTGCCATACTGAATCCTTATTACACAGTATTTTTTTCACATGCGATCCAAAAGCAGCTCAAACATTTGGCTGAGCTTTTTTCAAGATACGGCCTGATGAAACAAGAAGCTTTATCACTCAGAGGCAGAGAACTTGGATTGGCTGTTGCCCAGGGAATTATAGCGCTAAGTAAACGAATGGAGTTTCCAACTACATTGGGAGAAATCGAGGGAATAACTTACGCTCACCTTAAAAAAGCCCTTCAGGCTGCCAAGGATCCACAGCTTTCCATGAAACTCAAAAACATGCCCATCCCTTTGACGGCTGATATGGTGGATGAGTATATGGCCCCTATCCTGGAAGCAGCCATGAGCAGCAATTTCAGCGTTATAAAAAACCTTGGATATCGTAAATCGTAAGCCGTGAGACGTAAGTCGTAAGACGTAAGAACTCAAAACTGATTAAAGTAAGGAGTTAGGAGCAAGATAACTCAAAGCTCAAAACTCAAAACTTAGAGAAACTATTATACTGATATACTGACAAATAAAACTTTGAGACTAGGAGATTGAGAGATTGGGAGATAAATAAATTGAAGGGCAGTATGTCAGTTTGACAGAACAGCAGTTTAGTAATGCAACAGTTCTTTCACCTTGACCGCCGTGCATATTTATTCAACGAACATAACGGTCTAAACAGACAAAACTGACATAACTGATATGAAACAAATCCTTCTTGATTTAGGCCACAAAAGCTTCCCTGTACGAGTCCCGGAAAATGCCGATGTACTCCAGATGGGAAAGGCTTTTCTTCTTGCAAATCCTGAGGAGAAAATTCGCAGCGCACTTAAAAACCCTACAGATTGTCTTCCTCTTAAAGAACTGATTCACAAAAAACTTCAATCCAATCCAGAAGCAAAAGCAGTTGTTGTGATTTCTGATAACACACGCCCTGTACCTTATTCTGGAGAATCAGGGATTCTTTTTCCTCTAGTGGATGAAATGATAAAAGCAGGCCTTCACCCCTCCCATATTCGTCTTCTTGTAGCAACCGGAACTCATCGGGCAATGAGCGAAGAAGAACTCAGAGAGATGCTCGACCCCAGGATTTTTAGCCTTGGTGTCCATTTATCCAATCATGACTGCCGAAACACAAGCGATCTGGTATCAATCGGGAAGACAAAACTTGGAGGCGAAATTCTTATAAACCGATATTATGTAGAAAGCGATATAAAGATTCTCACCGGCCTTGTGGAGAGCCATTTTATGGCCGGAGTCTCAGGAGGCCGAAAATCCATCAGCCTTGGAATCCTGGCGGAAGATTCTACCTATATCCTCCACAGCGGGCCTGTACTCGCTTCCCCAAAAGCAAGGGATCTAGTTCTGGAAGGAAATCCTGTTCATGAAGAGGCACTAAAAATCGCAAAAATGGCTGGCTGTGACATGATTGTCAATGTCACTCTTGATTCAAACTACAGATTGACTGGAGTTTTTGCCGGAGATCTGGAAAAAGCACATCTTGAAGCGGTTGAAAAGCTTCGAACCTATGTGGCCATCCCCGTAGGAAAAAAGTACGATCTTGTGCTTACGCATGCAGGTTTTGTGGGTGTCAATCACTATCAGGCAGCAAAAGGGGGCTTGATATGCGAGCCGTTGATCGAGAAGAGTGGAATTTGCATTCTGGCAGCTTTTCACACGGATAAAGATCCAATCGGAGGTTCAAACTATAAAAATATGATGCGTCTTCTAGGAAATGTAGGTGCTGAAAAATTCCTTCATATGATTATGGACCCATCATGGACATTTGTTCCAGAACAATGGGAAGCCCAGATGTGGGCACGGCTCTTTGAGAAAACTCCTCCCGAAAACCTAATTTACTGCTCTTTTGAAATCCCTGAAGATTGTTTCTCCTGGCTCCCAGGTACAGACGCTAGAGTGCTTGTGGCGAAAACCGCAAGCCTCCAGGAACTTGTGGAAGAAGCCATAAAATGGGCTGTTGAAGAGCTCCGGAGGCGTTTGGGCAGAGAGCCTCAAATCGCAGTGCTGCCGGACGGCCCCTACGGCATCCCTGTGGGGACGTTTCCTTATTCTCTCAATATGGAAGAAAACCAATAAAATAAAGAATTAAGTATTGTGCCCCATAATTACCTCATTTAATTTGAACTTTTTTCCTGTTTATTCGTAATAATAATAAGGAGGATTAATTTTAGCAGCATTATGATATATGAATAACATGAGCGAATTAGCAGCTCATAAAGAAGGACAATTAAAGTTTAGGAATCTTTTTTTATGTCCCTGCAGTTTGCTCTCACTGCTTTGACATCAAATTTTTTGTGTGTTAAAAGCTTTCTAGAATAATTTACGGAGCTAGATACAATGAAAAAAGTCATTCTTATCATCGTAGTAGTAGTGGTGGTTCTTGGTCTTTTATTTCTGGGAATCAGAGGCTGTAAAAAAAATGGTGACACTCAACCAACAAACACTGCAGTAGTGGAAATGGGAAACATATCAAAGACTGTAGTGGCCACCGGCAAGATCGAAGCGCTTTACAAGGCTGAAATCAAATCAAAAATAGGAGGCCTTATCAAGCAGTTTTATGTTGAAGAAGGTGACAGGGTGAGTGTTGGCCAAAAATTGGTGGAAATTATTCCAGGATCCACGCCCGTAGAATTGGTTCGGGCACGGACCGAGGTAAAAGCCACAGCATACGACAAGGGCTTCGCAGAAAAAAAATATCTGAGGAGCAAAGAGCTCCATGAGCAAAATCTGATTTCGCCAGAAGAGTATGATCAGGCTAAAGCGAATTATCAAATTGCTAAGGCCCGCTTTTTCGCAGCCATGGCCCAATTACGAGTGCTGGAGCAGGGATCGAATGTAACGGCGCTGGTTGAAGGCATCGAAATAAGCGAGCAAGACCAGCGTGAAATTGAAAAGGAGACACGAGAGGCCATAGCCAGCATGACGGTAATCGCTCCCATATCTGGTATTATCCTTTCCAGGGACACCGATAAAGGGAGTGCAGTTATCCCCATATCTTCGGCCTACGGAGGTACAGTCATCATGACAATCGCCGATGTTTCTGAGAAGCATTTTCGAGGCGATGTGGACGAAGCAGATATCGGTAAGGTACATCTTGGCCTGCCGGCCAGGATATATGTAGAGACTTATCCGGATGAGTCTTTTAAAGCGGAACTGACTCACATCAGCCCCATGGGCCGCGAGGAAGATGATATTATTAACTTCGAGATCCGGGCGACAATCGAGGACCTAGAGGACAGACTCCGTGTAGGTATGTCAGCAGATGCCGAACTCATTCTGGAGGAGCATGAAAATGTTCTTGTTATTCCTGAAGGCGCTATAATATACGAGGATGGAAAAACTTTTGTCAATATTCAGGATGATTCTGTCCCGGAAGGTTTGCGTAAAATAGAAATCACCAAGGGCATCTCTGATGGTCTTCGAACCGAGGTTTTGTCAGGCCTTGAAGAGGGACAGGTTTTGGTTCTCCCCCAGTAGTGTTTTAACGGAATCCTCGATGCCCCGTCCCACTGGAGTTTCATGGGCCTGACTTAGCCCAATATTAAGGATTCTGTTATGCATTTGTCAGAAATAATAAAACAAGCCTTCGTAGATCTGAAAGCAAACCGGCTTCGAAGTACACTCACGCTCTTCGGGATCATCTGGGGCATTATGGCAATCATGATTCTGTTGGGTTGGGGATTCGGGTTCCGCGATATGATGTCGGAAGGTATGCACAAGATCGGCGAAGATCTGGTTGTTTTTATGCCAGGCCATACCTCCATCGGTGTGGGTGGGTACAAGGCCGGACGACCCATTATTCCGGAAATGAAAGACATTGAAGCTATTCAAATTCAATGCCCTTCAGTGGCTGAAATAAACCCGCAGATAGCCCGATGGTACTATGTGAAATCTGAGACAGAATCCCGGCAATATAACATCCGTGGTGTCCTTCCAAATGCTAAAAAGATGAACAACTGGCAGGTGGCAAAAGGGCGTTTTATTAGTGATGATGACATTAAGAACCGCCGGCGTTTTGCGTTTGTAGGCAACAATATCAAGGAGCAGCTTTTTGGCAAAGAATCCGATCTAGTAGGTGAAAAAATTAGGATTCACGGTGTAACGTTCCTAATCGTAGGTGTCGCCGTTGAAAAAAAATCTCAGTTATCTACCATAAACAGCCTGCATGACGACCAGGTTCTGATCCCTCTGAGCACGGCACAGCAATTGTGGGGAGATGGGAGAAGTCTTGATCTTGTTTTTGCCACTCCAAAGGAGACTCAAAAATCTGGGCAAGTTGTGACAGAGATACGCAGTGTCATGGCAGAACGCCACCGCTTCGATCCCGAAGATGAAGAAGCACTAATGATTTTTGAATTTGCCTTCTACGAGAAAATGTTTAATCTGCTCTCACTCGGATTGAACATTCTCCTGGGCCTTATCGGAATAATCACCCTCTTTATCGGCGGTATTGGGGTGATGAACATAATGTTTGTGTCGGTGCAGGAACGTACCCGAGAAATAGGCATCCGAAAGGCAGTAGGAGCAAAGAAACGCGACATTCGACTCCATTTCTTGGCCGAATCGCTCTTCATTACGATGCTGGGCGGATTCATCGGTTTTCTGTTGGGTTCGGCTCTACTGGGAGCGATCAGCCTTTTGCCTTTACCGCCGTATATTCCCCTCCCCAAGAACTCTCCAGAGCTCTCCATGATCGCCGTTTTTGTGATGATCCTGACTGGAGTTGTCTCAGGATACATTCCGGCAAAAAGAGCGGCCGAAATGCAGCCAGCTAAAGCACTTCACTACGAACGGGGTGAAACTACTGCAGGCGGGAAGATGCCAAAGCCTCTCTGGATCTCCCGCACACTGACAGGTGAACTCATCGGACAAGCCTTTCTCGAGATTCGCAGCAGCAAGTCCCGGAGCTTTCTAACAATGTTCGGAATTTTTTGGGGTATTGCTGCCGTCATTGTACTTATTGGATTCGGCACGGGTTTCCAGGGATTTTTTAACCGTGAATGGGGAAAAATGGGTGAAAAAACTATATACGTGAGTGGCGGGCGTGTTAAAAGCCAAAGAAGCACTTATCGAGAAGCACGAAGAGTCCGGCTTTCAGCAAAAGACGTAGATGCACTTAAAACATTTCCTATTAAGGTAGAGGAAGCCTTGCCAGAATATGATTGCAGGTTTCCTGTTATAAAATACGGTAACGAAAGCCGCGCTGTACACTCCCTTGGTGTGGTTCCGGAAACTTTAGAGATGCGTAATTTTAAGATTGCCAAGGGGCGGTTTATCAATCAAGGAGACGTTGAGGAAAGCAGGAGGGTTTGCTTTCTAGGGGCAAACATTCATGAGCGCCTCTTTGGAAGCCGTACACGCGATGTCACAGGAGAGTACGTTAATATCAACAGGATCCGCTATCTCGTGATAGGAACTGCTCAACCCAAAGGGCTTCAGTTATCAATGAACACATCCTATGATGACGATAAGCTGCTAATTCCGTTTACTACTGCTTTGAAAGACTTCAGCGGAAAAAAATATCTGTCCCGAATACTTGTCTCACCTGTTCGTAAGGACCAGTATAAGAAAACCATTTTAGAAATTCGCAAAACTTTGTCAAATCTGCACAGATTTTCTCCCGAAGATGAAGATGCCTTATCCATATGGAGCATGCTTGAGGGCATGGAATTTCTTGTTTATATCGTGTTAGGGCTTCAGATATTTCTGGGTGGAGTTGGTGTGATTACTCTGATGATCGGAGCTGTTGGAGTGATGAATATAATGTTTTTTGTTGTTACCCAGCGCACCCGGGAAATAGGCATTCGCAGAGCTATTGGAGCGCTTAAGAAACATATTTTCCAGCAGTTTTTAATAGAGGCTCTTGCCCTAACTTTTCTCGGAGGGCTAATTGGATTTTTTATCGGCTGGGGTTTAAATGCCGGTCTCTCAGTTCTTGTCGAAACCTTACGGAGTCAGAACACTCAGCTCATGATGCTTTTTTCGCCAGAGAATTCAATGCTCACATCCATGATCACCGTTTTTTTCATGGTGGCGGCTGGCTTTTTAGCCGGGCTGACTCCAGCGCTCCGTGCTATGCGATCCAATATCGTTGATTCCTTACGCTACGAATAGAAATAGTAAACATTCGGAGATCCCATTTGCTTCTATGCCAGTTTAGCACAGCATGACTTGGAACTTTTTCTCCAACGGATACATGAAGATATCTTTCTTTGGGAGTTTTGCTTCTTCAAATCTGTCTTTTTTCCCGCGACCCTGAGTG
>Ga0209979_1001696_pt1 | contig 23239 bp, 20 predicted proteins | sample AnhtaG_FD_183114 | JGI IMG/M metagenome (GOLD analysis project Ga0209979, IMG submission 183114) | Deep subsurface microbial communities from Anholt, Denmark to uncover new lineages of life (NeLLi) - Anholt_01485 metaG (SPAdes) (version 2) | ecosystem: Environmental > Aquatic > Marine > Oceanic...
TAAGTCCTCCGAATTTACGATTTACGATTGACCATCGACTCCGTCCAAGGAAGGCCGGATTTTCGATGGAGAATTAGTTAATTGGCGACGTGAATTTCAAATCTCAAATCTCAAATTTCAAATTGTACTGTCTCTCTACTATTGGGCGAACATGCACGTTTGAGTCGAAAATAGTGCTGGATTCCCGATTCCTGATTTTCGTAACTCGATGTGAGAAAAGGAGTAATAATTTTTACAATTTTCCGATTTTACCTTTTAGGGTGCTGCACTTTTGGTCGAAAAACCGCAAAAATCTTGCCTAAATTAACACAAAAAAGAATATTACCGCGGAGAACGCTCCCCACTCCGTCTAAAGACGAAACCGTGGGGACAGGCGAGAACGCAGAGAGATTTTTAGACAGGATAACAGGATTTATTGCCACGAAGGCACTAAGACACAAAGAAAAATTAGACGCTGATTTGTTTTGTATTGCGTATGTCGTATATCGTATGTCGTTAGAGGAATTTATTAGTCACAAAAGGGCACAAAAAGCACAAACATTTTTTAGACCACGAAGAACACGAAGAAAGACTAAAAAACAAGTTCATTGTTCGTAGAAATATAGCCGCGAAAAGGCACTCGTGCTACGTAGCGAGTACTTCGCAGAGTAGTACAAAAAACACAAATAGATTGAAAAAAATTAAAGACACGGATTGAGATAGATTTTGTTGTGGTCAGTTGCTGGCGTTACTTGGCTGATTTTAGGCCGGCTTTATTTAGCACCCTGATTACATCTGTGGCCTCGAATATGGTTCCATCGGTCAATTGGCCGGTGATTGTCAGCTCGACCTCGCCAGGCTTTAGATTGCCGTGAGATTGAGACAGAAGCTACTTACGGTGGTGGAGGTGGCGGAGGCGGTGGTGGGGACAGCATAATAGTAAAGCTCCAGACTTCACCGATGGTTTTACCCCACTTATTGACCTCGTCGATACGCCAGTAGTACTTGGTGTTATCAGCCATTGTGCCGGGGTCAAATGTTGTATCAGTCTGGTTGCATACGAATGGGGGTAGACTGCTTGTGCCGAAGTATACGTCGTGCGATGTAACATAAGGGCCGGAGATCCAACTCAAATCTGCATTTATGCCGACGACTGTTACCCCGTCAGGCGGATTTGGATCACTGGCCTGAACGTACTTATCAGGTTTTCCTCCACCTTCCTTATTTATCACTCTAATTACATCTCTACCTTCGAATAATGTTCTGTCCGTTAACCAGCCGATGATTGACAGCTCCACCTCGCCAATGTCGAGGATACCCTGAACCTCTTTGCGGCTGAACCTGAGCACAGCGACTTGCTTTTGTTGGTCGACTGAGAACTCTTCAGGTTTAATTTCACCCTCAAGAAGAACACTGTTGGGTTCTATGTCAGCGACGTTATATTCTTCGGGCAGCCAGAGAAAAGCGGTAATCCATTTGCCCTTGCTTGCCAGATTGATGGTTCGGGGTACAATCCGGGCCTCAGCCAGTACCGGCGACTCGTAAGCACCCATATCGATTCGGCCGCCGATTACGCGCAGCTTGCCGTCTAAATCCGTCTCGTTCGGTTCGGGTATATAATTTGGGTCACCCGCATCGATACACGGTGAATCTTCCAGCAGATGATAGTCGTCATTGTTTGGATCGACGAAGAGCGGGTCGTCTCCGAAGTTACCGGTTCCATCTAAATCGCCTGTCCAGCCCTGGATGCAGCAAAAGTTGACGTGCGTCTGTGGAAAACTATCATGGTCAATCTGTGCGGCTTGACCCATCCCGTCAATATCCCTATTCGCCCAGAAAATACAGTTGGTCAATCTCATCACAGTATCATCATCACCACATATACCACCCCCGCGGTAATTATATTCGCTGCTTGCCGTATTGCCTACGAATGTGCAGTTAGTTAGTGACACTTCGGTACAGGGGCAGTCTATCCCACCACCATTGATGGCCGAGTTTCCGCTAAAGATGCAGTTGATGAGCGTGGTCTGGTCGCCGTGAAGCTCCATCCCGCCACCACTACCAGCAGAGTTACCGATAAACGTGCAGTTGGTCAGCATGAGGTTGAAGGAGTCATTGTAGAGGCCACCACCGCCCCCAGCCGAGTTCGTGGCGAACGTGCAGTTGGTTAATGTAAGGTCGGTGCTTTGGCTGATATGGAGCCCGCCACCGCGGCGGTTGTCTGCGGTAGAGCCGTTAGCATTTCCGCCGGTAATGGTGAACCCATCGAGTAGCGTTGTCTCGTTGGCCCCGATAGCGGTGACGACGTGGTAGCTGTTTTCAGCCCTCGAATGGTCTTCCAGATTACCCACATCGTCCCCATTGAGATCACCGCTTAGAATGGTCTTGTACACCTTGACATCCCTGGCATTAGGGTCTGGTTCATCGAATCCGGCGTAGCTGCCTTTGAGAGTTACGCCATTTTTGAGTTGGAACGTTGTAGTTCTCCAATTGAAGTCTGGCACGGCCACATAACCCTCGCTGGGTCTGTAAATGCCCTGGGCTACATGAATATCATCCCCACTCGAGGCATTGTCAAGAGCGTAACCCAAGTATTGGTACGCATCGGCCCAGGATGAGCCGGTATTTGCGCCGGAGGCGTTTGCATCGACGTAGATTATTCCGGCCTGAGAAGGGATGGCTAAGAGCAGGCATATCCCTAAAAGAATTAGCTTTTTCATTTTGGTCGCCTCCTATGCAAAAGGTTACGGAAACGGTCTTAAATAATTATAACATTGTTTGTCCGATAATGGAAGGTTTTTTCAAAGAAAACCCCCGAATAAATTCGGGGGCTAAATATGAGATTGCCACGTCGCTATGCTCCTCGCAATGACAATTAGAAATAGATTCCTCGACTGCGCCCCCGTGCTTTCTTGCGAAAGCAAGAACGGGGGCTTCGCTCGGAATGACGGGGTTCTTCGCTGGGCTCAAAATGACGGCAGGGAATATCGGATATCGAATTTTGAATGATGAGAATCGAACTTGACTTTCGGCAGCAGGCCTGATACTCTGTTGTAAATGAGCTCAGCAGCGTAGCTGGGCAAGGAGATATGGGAAATCTCAGCTTAAAGACGATTTTTTTACTAAGATATGATGAAAGGTGGTCTGTTATGAATAAGAACATTTGTTATGCGTTGGTTCTCGCAGGTTTATGGAGCAGTTGTGTATCAGTTCAGGGTGCCGAGGGAGTTAAGCCCTTTATTGGGCGCTGGGCGTTGACACTTCCCGGCGGAGGGGCCGGTTGGCTGAGTGTTGTGCAGGAAAAAGGGTATTTGGACGCGAGTATCCTATGGGGTGGGGGAAGCGTGGTGCCCGTGTCGAATGTCTATATGGATGGGGACACGCTGAACGTTACGCGTGTTCATAAGGTCGAACGCAAAGACAGCAAGGGCAAAGTGGTCCGGACGCAAACGCTAACGGAAACGATTATTGCGAAGGTTTCGGGCGATGAGATGCGTTTGACACAAATCCGGCCTAACCCAAACGGAAAAAGTGTTTCCCGGAGTGAATTCACGGGTAAGCGGATTGCTCCGCTGCCGGCCAAGCCGGACCTGTCCAGGGTCAAATACGGCAAACCGATAGCACTGTTCAACGGAGCCAATCTGGATGGGTGGAAGCTGATTAATCCAAGCCGGACTAACGGTTGGTCAGCGGAAGATGGAGTTCTTGTCAATAGGCCGGTCCAGCAAAAGGGGAAACGTCATATCTCATACGGCAACCTTCGGACAGCAGCCGAGTTCGAGGATTTTAACCTGAAATTGGAAGTGAACGTCCCCAAGGGAGGCAACAGCGGTGTTTATCTGCGAGGTATCTACGAGGTCCAGGTCAGCGATTCGTACGGCAAGAATCTCGATGCACATAACATGGGTGGGATTTACAGCCGAATTACGCCTACTGTGAATGCTGAGAAGCCGGCCGGGCGGTGGCAGACGATGAGTATCACACTGCTGGACCGTCACGTGACAGTGGAACTGAACGGCAAAATAATTATTGACAATGAGCCGCTCCTGGGCTGCACCGGCGGCGCGCTGTGGCCGGATGAATTCAGGCCCGGCCCCATCTATCTACAAGGTGACCACTCAGCAATTAGTTATCGAAATATTGTCCTGACACCTATCATCAAAAGCCAGGTTAATCAGCACCCTGTCATCTTTGAGGAACGCTTTGAAGGCAAACTGGGTAAAGGGTGGACATGGCTGCGGGAAAATTCCCAGGCATGGCGCATCAGGGATGGGGCGCTGGAGATTCGTGTTGAGCCGGGCGTGGCACATAATGTCAAGAATGCTTTGGTTCGTAAGGCGCCGGACCGCAGGCGAGGCAAATTTGCCATTGATGTAACTGTAACCAATACAACAAGGCCTATCCAACAGTATGAGCAAGCGGGAATAACCTGGTATCATAACGGCAGACCGGTATTTAAGCTTGTTAAGGAATTGATTAATGGAGAGCTGTTTATCATCCCGGGGCGAAAGCCCATGCCAAGCCAGACGGTCCAGCTTCGGCTCATTGTAACCGGCAACAATTTCATTGCCCAGTACCGTCCGGATGCCAGGGGTGAGTTTCAAACGGCAGCTATAGGTACGCTGCCGGCACCCGGTGATGACCAGGTCAGCATACAATGCTACAACGGTCCCGCCAATGCCGAGCACTGGATCCGGTTTGATGATTTCCGCATTTTGGAACTGCCTGAGTGAATAGAGAATTAGTGAATTAGTGAATTGGTTAATTGGTTAATTGTTCATAGTTCGTTGTGTATTGAATCTCAAATCTCAAATTTCAAATTGGCCGTCTTTTGACCGAGGCCGAAAAAGACAGGCCTCTATAAGTGGACGAACCTGCGCGTTTGAGTCGAAAATAGTGCTCGATTCTCGATTCCCGATTCTCGTAACCCGTTATCAGAAAAAGCAGTAAAAAAAATTTTAGAAATTGGGATTTTTGTGCGCGAGGCGCTGCGGATTTGATTGATTTTGGGCTGCTCTGGGTTTAAGGTGTGCGGGGTGCAGGATGACAATTACTATTGAAGAATCCCAAATAATATCTTAATATCTGGTTACCGTGAGTTAATCAATGAGGGCAGTTACGATGCGGGATTTTAGTAAAACAAAGCGAATAGTTATAAAAATCGGCACGAATACGCTGACGAAAGACGGCGGAGTCGATGCCGCTTATGTTCGGCGAATGGCCGGGCAGATAAGCTCTCTATTAGCAACCGGCAGACAGGTCGTCATCATCAGTTCAGGCGCTATCGGTATGGGGGCTGGGCAGTTATCAGGTTATCAGGATACCAGGGCATCAGGTAGTGGGGAGCAGGAAATCAGGAAATCAGGGGAGCAGGGAAGCAGGGGAGCTAACGGGGTAAAGAATATAAAGATGCGGCAGGCGTGCGCGGCTATCGGGCAGCCGCTCTTGATGGCCGAGTGGCGAAAGTCGTTTCTGCGGTATGATGTTACCGTCGCGCAGGTTTTAGTCACCGCCGAGGTGCTCAACAACAGAAAGACCTACCTGAACCTTCGCAATTCCATTGAGACACTGCTGAAACTGTCAGTTGTCCCCGTCCTGAACGAGAACGACAGCGTGAGCACCGATGAAATCGGCTCGACCTTCGGCGATAACGATAAATTGAGCGCCCTGGTAGCCAGTAAAATCGACGCGGATTTGCTGATTATGCTCAGTGATATCAACGCCCTTTACGATAAGAACCCGCGCAAATTTGCCGACGCCAGGCCGATACACACCGTCTATGAGATAACCGAGGATATTATGCGGAGTGCCGGCGGCAGAGGGACCGAATACGCGACCGGCGGAATGAAAACCAAAATCGAAGCGGCAAAGATTGCCTCGAACGCCGGCTGCCGAATAGTTTTAGCCAACGGCAGATTGAAAAATGTCATTGGCAGGATTATCGCCGGCGAAGAAATCGGCACGGTCTTTATGCCGAAACGAAAGCTGAGTAACCGTTCGAGATGGATTCTCAACAGTGCCGCCGCCGGGACAATATTTATCGACGAAGGTGCGATGCGGGCAATCCGGAATCGCAAAAGTCTTCTGCCGAGCGGCATAATTTCCATCAAAGGCACATTCGAGGCCGGGACGGTCGTTATGCTGAACGACAACGCCAAGGCCGTTACAAATCTAAGCAGTTCTCAATTAAAGGCCCTTGCGGGCAAACACAGCTCCGAGATTCGCAAAATCCTCGGCCCAAAACACCGCGACGTCGTGGCGATACCGGAAGATATAGTTTTTCTGGATTACTAAGTAGGGACAAGGATGCGTAAATGCGCGGGTGAGCGATGGAAGAAGAGGTAGGTTCGATACTTGGTTTACTGTTTTGCGGGGTATTGTTTGTGGGGATTTCAATCCCGCTGGTTCTGGAAAAAATACCGCCTAATCACTGGTATGGGGTCAAACTTAGAAAGACCCTTGCAAATAAGGAGATTTGGTACAAGGCAAACAAGTATTCCGGAAGAGATTTTTTTGTAATCGGCTGCTTTCTGGTCCTGTCAGCTCCGATACTGTTTATATTTAGAGAAAGATTCAGTCCCTTCGGTCTCTGCAGGATCTTTTTGGCGTTAGTTGTCGTGCCTGTTGTGATCGCTTTGGTCAGGGCGGTGTTATACGTCAGAAAGCTGTAATCCTCGGCCCAAAACACCGCGATGTGGTGGCCAAACCGGAAGACATTGTGATGATTGACTATTGTCTATTGACTATTTGTAAAAGCCACAGAGGGCACAGAGAACACAGGGGCATAAGAGCATAAGTGCATAAGAGTGAGCCGGGGGAAGGGTAATTTGGTGAGCAAGATTGAATGTTTAATACTGGGTATTTTCTTTGGGTTTCTGCCGGTGCTGTTTTGTGTTGCGGCGGCCGGTTTTATAAATGTCGTGTTCCTTGAAGAAAAGGGGATTGCATACTGGGCGCTGGGGGGCTTGTGTGTCGGCCTAATCATCGATATTGTCTTTCTGAAAAGATGGGTCAAAAAAGCATATCAAATGAACAGCAAGATTCTTGCAGCGCTGTATATTTTCTACTCGATAGGTGTCCTTGGATTCTGTATGGGGATACCAATCCTTGAATTTCCGCTGGGTATAGCGGCCGGGGCATACGCGGCCAGGAAGATTTACCATACGAAAGCCGGGCCGGAAGAATTCAAGCGAAATGTCAAGAAAGTATCTGTCTTTGCGGCTGCGGTAATGGTTTTGATTTGCTGTTTGATGGCCTTGTGGGCGATAGCCGGCCAGATGATAGACTATCGGTTCGAGACACCGTGGCTGTCATTTACCCTTACGGCGCCGAAATTTTTTGCGGTGGTATTTACCGGTGGGGCCGGGCTGGTTTTATTGCAATATTGGCTGACCAGCATAACTGCGAAAGTCGCGTTTAAGCTGTCGCGCTAGCTGCGGACGCTCAAAGCGACGAACTGTCAAAACTCAAAACTAATAGCACTGCGGCCTGGTGCAATCGAGCCAGTGCAGGGCTAATATCGCGATATCAAAAAAGTTTACCTCGCAGTCCTTATTCAGGTCACCAATCGGATAGGGATGTTCGGCATCGCCACAGGCTATCGGCTCGTACCATGTGGCACCCAAGGAGAAGCCCGTCGGGTCGCCGTTGGCGTCAACCAGAGCAACATCCTGCAGGTTCTTGTAGATATCGCCCGGAGCGGCCGGCTTCTCACTGAACACGCCTCGCAATCGCATCGGCCCATCTCCGTACATCACATATCCGGCGAACTCGATTTCGAAATACACATCGAAGAAGCTGTCAATCATGCCGGTCTCCGCAAAAGGCGGCACATCAAGTACTCCCATATTACTGTCGGCCGTTTCCTCCATCTCGCCGTGTGTTGGCGTACGCGGATCCAGACCCATACGCACTTCTCCACCCAGCTCAGGAGCGAAGCCCCTTAAGTCCAGCTCCACCAGTTCTGTCAGCACATCATCGAGACCATCACCGTCGTCGTCATTTGCTGCCCCTTCCACTGCTCCCTCGAAGAACACGTGTATCTCTGACTGACCCATCAGACCCACCGCATACTCTTGGCCCGAAGGTGTTGTCAACACCAGAGACCCTATCGACGTATCTAACACGTCGGTCTCGACCGGGAGATTTGGCCGGTATCGGCCCGCAGAAAAATAGATGTTAGTCGGATTGCCGTTTTCGTCCATCAGCTGAATATCCACCAGGTTCTCGTAAATGTCAAGCGGCCCTGCCGGCTTTTGCGTCAGAGTCCCTCGCAAGTGCATCGGGTCCATCCCATAAAACACCTGGCCTAACATCTCGAGCTCGAAAAATACGTCGAAGAAGCTCTCAACCGTCCCGTTCTGCGCAAAGGGCGGCACATCCAGTATACCTGTATTACTGTCGGTAATTTCCTCCATCTCACCCATCGACCGGTAATTCGTGTTGAGACGCATACGCACCAGTCCCAGAACCGGACTGATGCCGTGCAGGTCCAATTCCACCATTTCGGTGTGCACTTCTTCGCGACCGTTACCGTCGTCATCATTTGCCGAGCCTTCCACCGCGCCCTCGAAGAACACGTGCTCTGTCACCTGGCCGGTCATTATCACTGTTTCCATGCCCAGGGGTGTGCTCACCTGCTGCTCGCATATCACAGTCTCGTACACGTCTATCTCGACCAGAGGATTCGGCCGAAAGCGGTTCGCGCCCCAAAGAAACCCCGATGGGACCCCGACGGCGTTCAGCAGCCGAATATCCGCCTGGTTCTCATAAAGGTCAAGCGGCCCGGCCGGCTTCTCCCTAAGCAGCCCTCGCCAGCGCATCGGCCCCTCACCATACAGTGTCTGACCGGGTATCTCGACCTCGAAAAATACGTCGAAGAAGCTCTCAACGCTTCCGGTCTTCGCAAAAGGCGGCACATCCAGCACGCCTGACCTGTTGTTGATGGTCTCTTCCATCATACCTGTCGACCGATAATTCGTGTTCAGACGCATACGAACCGGTCCCAGCATCGCACTGTAACCTCTCAGGTCCAATTCTACCATTTCCGTCTGAACTTCATCGAGAGTGTTACTGTCATTATCATAGGCTGTCCCTTCCTCCGGCCCCTCGAAGAACACGTGCACCGTCGCCTGGCCGGTCAATAGCACTATTTCCGTTGAGCCACCGAGCAGAACTATTTCCTGCTCGCATATCACAGTCTCGTACACGTCTATCTCGACCGCATTCGCCTCGGCCAGGACGACCTGTATCGGACCTGCCAATAGAACCAACGCACAAACCAATAGCATTCTTCGCTTCAATCCGGCCATCTCGAAATCCTCCAAAAAAAGCCGATACCATTTATGGCACAACGCATAGGTGTGGATACCAAACAACTATAATATATTAGCAGATTCACACCGGAATATCAAGTAAAAACCACACTCTTTGCCCTTATGCACCTGTGCACTTATGTATTTATCGTCTTGTTCATGTATGGACTTTTGTGGGTTTTTCCCTCTTGATTTTTGATTTGTTTTCCGCTATTGTGTGCCGTGAAAAGCGGAAGCAAGCCCAGCTGTGTTATTAAGCGGAGTATATGGGAATGTCGGCTCCTGAGGAAATATCAGGTCTGAACAGACCAGGGCACATGTTCGTGCTTTTGGTACTGGCCGCACTGCTTGTGTCGGTCTTTGCTGCATCTGCCACTGCGGCAGAGACACTGGACGAGTTTGCCTATCGGAAAATCCGGGTCGAGTTCGTTGACAAGGAAAGCAGGCCGGTAAGCGGCGCCTCCGTTTATGGTTACTGTCGCGATATGCATCTGCTCTGGCCGAGAATTAATGATAACCAATACTCACAACCCTGGCAAGAATCGTACCTGGGCAATACAGATGAGGCGGGTATTCTTGCCGGGCAAGTTCCATCCGGTAGATGGGCCTTTGTAGCTTGTGGTTTGAGCGCCAAAAATCACGTAGTGGCAGGGTGGACCGATTTCGAGCCTTTACCTCCGGATGGACAGGTACGCATCCAGCCGAAGGTAATCCGCTCATGGTCGTTTAGAGTTACCAGTACCGGTCAATCCGGGGACGGTTTGGTTCAACATAAGAGACTGTTCCTACGGCCGATACACCTACCAATTTTCATACCGGTATTGGTTCCTCCGCGGGATGTTATAAAGTTTGAGTTACCAAGCAGCGCTTCATTTGAGCTATGGGGTCAAAGTGCCGACAGGTTCAGGACTCCTGCGTTTGTCCTGAACTGGGGGCAAATGGATTCGGAGACGAGCGACGGAGAGAGGAAACTGCCGGGCCAGGTGTCGATTCTGAATTTCGAAGGCCGCCGGGGGCGGGCCAGCTTGTCCTGGTCCCGTCCGTGGGACCATAGTCTGACCGGCACGGTGCCAATTATTATCCCGTCCAAGATGTTATTGAGTCCCGGTGCCTACTGCCTTGGGTATCGTTGGCCGATTGGAAGAACGATTGCCGACTTCGTCGCAAGACGCTACGATTTGCGTGACGGAGATGAGAAAACACTGCGATTTGACCGCAAACTTAAGGCCGGTCTTTCCGTCCAAAAGGAATCCAACAGAGTTCTCGCGAGATTATTTGTTGTGGACGAGAACGGACATTTACTGAGGGGCGTATCGTCTGCAGATGATAAACCGCTCCAATTCGACGGCTCGGTTTCCACTGAGACGGGGCGTTATAAAGCACGCCAAACATCGCCGGGGGGGCTTTTGTTTGAGGTAGCCGACAGCAATGACGCGGATAAGGGACAATGGCGCTTTGCCATACCATTGTATCCAATCCACAGTCAGAAATTCCGTGCGGAGGAGGGAAAGATCATCCACAGTCGGCACTTTCGCATCAACATTCCCATCGTGCTTGAGAATGTAGCAGCCAATCACCTGGCCCAGCTCGACGAGCTCGAAGACCGCATGCGGGCGGTCAGTGGCCGTAAAAAGCGTCGCCACGCGGAAACACAGATGAAAGTATACGTCTATCGCAGGGGAGCCAGCGCCACCCACGATGGCGCTTATATCAGAATCGGTTCAAAAATATTCTTCCGGGACCTACCGGCGATGACCCACGACTTTATCCACGAGCTTGGACACAATTTTTCGCTGACGCATGGCGGACTTCTTGAGACGATTGTTGAAGCCTCACGTTTTACAGGTCAGGAAATCCTCAGCGGACAGGCATCGAAGTGGTTGTTTATCGACCGTATGAACGGCATCAAGAAAAGGGAAGGGTGGTATCCACACACCGGTTTTTATCTTTACTGTTACAGCCAGGGTGGGCCGCGATTCCTGCGTTTCATGGCGGCCAACGAGATAAATACTCGTACAACACTTGGCAAGCAGGGGTTCAGTAAGACCGAGACGATAGCGGCCCTTGCCGCAATAGCGCTGCAAAGAGACCTGTCTAAGATTAGCTGTGTTTATGGGATGTGCAAGTCGCCTGAACGATATGCTCAAGCGGTTCAGGCCGTTCAAAAGATTGTCAAGATTAATAAAGAATAGAAGACTATTTGATTTCAACGCCGTTAGACACAGCATCTTTGCCAAATCCAAAACAGAAGCTAAGACTGTTTAACGCCTGCGAGCGGTAGCGGCGTGCTTGCCCCGAACGAAATAACGTTTTGAATATTTGAATTTCGGATTTTGCGATTGTTTCGGGCTTCGTGCTGCGGATTTGGTCGATTTCGGGCTGATGAGCAGCGAGGAATTTGGCGTTGACAAAAATTATTCAATAATCAATAATCAATTGATTGGCCGAAGTGGCGGAACTGGCAGACGCGCGGGACTCAAAATCCCGTCCGGTTTACCCCGGGTGTGGGTTCGACTCCCACCTTCGGCAGTTTTTCGTCGTGCGTATTGCGTGATGCGTATCGCGTTTATCTTTGTCATTCCCGTGAAAGAGGAAAACTACTATCACGACTTGCGTTGCTTTAGCCCACCTAAAATAAATTCATACACGCCAATTGCAAAAAAGACGACCGAGTAGAACATTGCCGTATCGTGATGTCGGATAAAGGCCTGGCTCGCAGCACTAAGCCCAAGCGAAACAAGACCAAGAATTTTGTCGTGCATATCGCATCTCCTAAGTAATTGAGAAAATCGAACGATTAATTAGGCTGCCCAATGTAACTGTTGATTATAGAGACAGAGTTCAATATGTGCAAGTGTAAAAGCTGCCAGTTATTTGGATACAGAAGGTGAGAGTTGGCGGAGTTGGTTTACAATGGCCAGCATTTTTTCGATGGTATAATCCAGTCGGTTTTGAGCACCAAGCAGAAATTGCGGCAGTTTCATTTTGTTGAAGCTCTTCCTGCGGAGCGCAGGTTTTTGCAAAATGGGCCTAATATTGGGTCCTTGATTACCTCAGCCATTTGAATTTTGTGTGCTTCTTCGTCTGATATTCCCGCGAATTCTTTCGAGATCTGCTGTTGAATATCCCACTTCATCTTAACACAATCGAACTTTTTATTCTTCTTCACTTTCAACCACCTCTTTCGGCGAATAAATGCGAATCTCCTTGTAACCATTCATCAAATTTACAGCCTGGTATCCGGCTATTTTCTCAAAATGCACAATATGCCTGAAATTCCAGCTCACAACGAAGTCTATATCTGCAACCGATGCCGAGGCAATATGCTCTGCATCGGATTTATTCTCGGGCTTGAGTATTCCCGCAGCCAGATAGGCGTCACGCAGGCGAACGATCTCCTCACTAAACTCAAGTGCCTCAACAGCGTCTCGTGGCAATTCCGCCAGCACCCGCCTCACATAGTCAGGCGCCCTTCGAAGCTCGGCGAGGGTAGTTGTCGAGACGACAAGTGTAAACTTGCCTGCTCTTATCGCGGCAAAGAATCGGTTGCTCTCATCGGCAAATTCATCGTCAAAACAGCCACCAAAAACCGAAGTGTCCGCATAAACACGAAATCGTTTCATTTTCTAACCCAAAATAGCAGGAAGAATCTAAGCTATACTTTATCTAAATATACTACTGCAAAGCGGTTTCTGAAGCAATAAAAATCCAGAAAAGCAAAAAGCAAAACCGAGCAGGAGCGGATTTCTGCGCGTTCAGGATGATACAAAAGGTGAGAGCTCGCGGAGTTGGTTTACAATGGCCAGCATTTTTTCGATGGTGTAATCGACCTCTTCCTCGGTGTTGTGGCTGCTTAACGTCATGGGCGATATAGAGTATTGGCTGTTCACTGTTTCTGTTTGGAATAGAAAACAGCAAAAAATAGTATAAGACTGCCGTAAAAGATTATCGTGTCAAACAACCAAAAAACCTGAGGCATATACGGTCCAAACGGACGCACACCTACAAGCTTAAGCATCATAGTCGAAACAGCAAGACAGAAACGTACGCCTACGCCAAGAAAGGCAATAAGCGCTGCGGTTTTCAGACTCATAGTTCTCTCCTTTACTTTTTTTCAGTTATCAGGCACTTTTAATAACGGTGTCTGCACGTTATTTTGTTACAAAAGGCGATAGTTCTCGGAGGCGGTTGATGATGGCGGGCATTTTTTCGATTGTGTAATCGACCTCTTCCTCGGTGTTGTACCTGCTTAAGCTGAATCGGATTGAGCCGTGGGCGGCGGTGAAGGGGACGCCCATCGCCCGCAATACGTGGCTGGGCTCCAGTGAGCCGGACGTGCAGGCGGAGCCGCTGCTGGCGCAGATGCCGAATTTGTCGAGCATAAGCAAAATCGCTTCACCCTCGATGTATTCGAAGCTGATATTGCTGGTGTTGAGCAGGCGATTTTCTTTGTCGCCGTTAAGCATAGAGTCCGGGCACTTTTCCAATAGGGCGTTCTCAAGTTTGTCGCGGAGGTACTTGACCCTGTTGTTTTCCTGCTCGATATTCTTTGCCGCCAATTCGCACGCTTTGCCGAGGCCGATGATTCCGGGGACATTTTCGGTGCCTGCCCTTCTTCCGGTTTCCTGATGGCCGCCTAACATAAATGGAGACATCCGTGTCCCCTTGCCGACGTACAAAACGCCTACGCCCTTTGGGCCGTGGAGCTTATGGCCGGAAAGACTGAGCAAATCAATGTTGCTTTTGGCGAGGTTCAGCGGTATCTTGCCAACAGCCTGTACCGCGTCGGTGTGGAATACGACCCCCCTGGCGGTAACTAATTCGGCGATTCTGTCAATCGGAAATATGACGCCGGTCTCGTTGTTTGCGTACATTATGGTAACTAAGGCGGTATCATCGTCGATTTGTTGTTCCAGCTCCGCTATGTCAAGCCGACCCTGTTTGTCCACTGCGAGCTCGACAACTGTATAGCCATGATTTTTCAGCTCGCGGCAGACCGTCAATACAGCGGGATGCTCAACTCTGGAAGTTATAATTTTGCGCTTATTCGGTACCGCAGCCAGGGCGCCTTTGATGGCGGTGTTGTCGCTCTCCGTGCCGCAACTTGTAAATATGATTTCGGTGGGGTCGCAGCCGAGCAGGTCAGCCACGAGCCGGCGTGCCTGGCGGATTTTTCGTCCGATTTGTCCGCCGAATGTGTGCATACTGGAAGGATTGCCGTAAAGCTCGCAGAACAACGGCCTCATTTCCTTGAGCACCTGCTCAGCGACTTTTGTCGTAGCATTGTTGTCAAAATATATGGTCTTCATTTCTCGTATATCGTATTGCGTATTGCGTCGCCGTGCCGGCGACGGCTAAACTACTTTTCCTTTTGCTTATGCTCTATGATTGTGCGGCTGGTTTGCGGACTCTTTGTCTTCCTCGACGAAAAGCTCGTCAGAGACGAATTCTCTCAGTTTGGCTTCGACCACATCCTTCATTGTGTACTCAGCCAACATACATTTAGCGCACATACCACGGAATGCAACGATGACCTTGTCACCTTCAACGTCTATCAGCTCAATGTCGCCGCCGTCTGCCCGCAGTGTGGGGCGAATTTGCTCATTGATTGTCTGCTGAATCAATTGTATCTTGTGAATATTTGTCAGTCTGCCGGCCCATCGAGGTGCTGTTTCAAAGACCTGTCCTGCTTTGTCACCCTGAATTTTTTCGAGGATTTTTTCGATTTCGCCCTTGCATCCGCCGCAGCCGCCTCCGGCCTTGCAGTAATTCGTTACATCTTCTACTGTTGTCAGATTGTTTTCGCGTATTACCCTCTCGATTTCACTTTCGGTGACGCCAAAACAGTTACATACGACTCTGCCTTTAAGCTCGTGTTTTTTCTTTCCGCCGGTCCGGTAATTTTCGATCGCGGCCTCGAGCGCTTCTCTACCCATAACCGAGCAGTGCATTTTCTGTTCGGGCAGGCCGCCGAGGTAATTTGCGATGTCCCTGTTGGTTACTTTAGCGGCTTCGTCGATTGTCTTTCCCTTTATCATCTCGGTCAGGACCGAGGATGTTGCAATTGCACTTGCGCAGCCGAAGGTCTTGAACTTTGCGTCGCAGATTTTTCCGTTCTCATCAAGTTTGAAGGTCAGCCTCAAGGCATCACCGCAGGCGAGGGAGCCGACCTCGCCGACGCCGTCGGGGTCTTCTATTTCGCCGGCATTTCGCGGGTTGAAAAAATGGTCCTTAAGTTTTTCCGTATATTCCCACATAATCAGTTTTGAGTTTTTAGTTTTGAGTTCTTAGTTTATTCATGCATTTGAACTGTTATCACTGCCGGTCTTTACGATACTGGTCAAAATCTTAATCAGTTCTTCCGATGCCCCAATCAGTTCTTGACTTTCTTGCTTATCAAAAATTCCTGCGTCCTTTATCAATCGCAGCCAGTAATTTGTCTCTCTGGATTCTTTTGAGGCAATACACATTTTGGCGAAGAAGTCTTTTCGGCTTTGTCCTGCCAAGGCCTCTTCAACATTAGCACCTATGCCTGTGCCGGTTCGCAAAAGCTGACTCGATATCTCGAAGTGTTTACTCTCTCGTAGCCGAGTACATAACTTTATAATTTGCAGTGCAAAGTCATAACTCTTTTGTTTTACAATGCTTTTAGCCATTAACTCAACACTCAAAACTTAAACCTTAGAACTTGCTTTCAACGCCTGCTCGACATCGGCTATTATATCATCGATGTGCTCTGTGCCGGCCGAGATGCGAATATAATCATCAGTAACACCGGCTGCGAGCTGCTCGGCCTCGGTCAATTGCTGATGTGTCGTACTGGCCGGGTGAATCACCAAAGTTTTGCTGTCGCCAATATTTGCAAGGTGACTGGCTAATTTAACATTTTCTATAAACTTAACGCCAGCTTTTTTTCCGCCCTTAATACCGAAACCCAAGATGGAACCCTGGCCTTTGGGCAGGTATTTCTTCGCAAGTGCATTGTCCGGATGGGATTTTAGTCCCGGATAATTAACCCAGGTGACAGTGTCCTGCTTTTCGAGCCATTGGGAAAGTTTAAGTGCGTTTTCAGAATGCCTGGGCATACGCAGATGAAGCGTCTCCAGCCCCTGTAAAAATAGAAACGCGTTAAACGGTGACATACAAGAGCCCATATCGCGGAGGAACTGCGTTCTGGCCTTTATGATGTATGCCAACTCGCCGAAGGACTCGACGTATTTTACGCCGTGATAACTCGGGTCGGGGTCAGTGAGGTCAGGGTAGCGGCCATTCGTCCAGTCGAATTTGCCCGAATCAACAATGGCTCCGCCGATGCTTGTGCCGTGCCCGCCGATGAACTTTGTGCAGCTATGAACGACAATGTCGATGCCATATTCAATCGGCCTGAAGAGAATTGGCGTGGTAACAGTATTATCGCAAATTACCGGCATACCATTTTTGCGGGCAATGTCAGCTATCTTTTCATATTGCAAGATATCGTTTTTGGGATTTCCGATGCTTTCTATATAAATCAGGCGGGTATTGTCCTTGATTGCCCTAGCAAAATTCTCAGGGTCTTTGGGGTCAACGAAAGTAACTTCAATGCCCAGCTTTCGGAAAGTTTGACTAAAAAGGGTAACTGTCCCGCCGTAAAGTGAGTTCGAAGATACGATGTGGCCTCCCGCGCCGCAAATGTTAAAGATGCTGACATAGATAGCCGACTGGCCTGAACTTAACGCCAAACCGCCTACTCCACCTTCCAGCGCAGCTATTCGCTTTTCCAATACGTCGTTCGTAGGATTCATCAGTCTGGTATAAATGTTTCCAAACTCTTTGAGGGCAAATAGGTTCGCTGCGTGGTCGGTGTCCTTAAATACATAGCTGGTGGTTTGATAAATCGGGACCGCCCTGCTTAAAGTATCCGAATCAACCTGCTGGCCGGCGTGCAGGGCCAGCGTTTCCAAATGATATTGTGGCTCTTGTGTCATCTCTTTAACGCCTCCATAGTAACTTCTGCGGCCCTCTTTCCGGACAACAACATTCCGCCAAAGGTCGGCCCCATCCTTGGAAGACCAAACGTGGTTGCGGCAGCCATTCCCGTTACAATCAAACCCGGGTACACCTGGCTTGTATGTTCAACAACCGCATCTTCCGACTCTTCGACCCACATAGGCCCGAATCCTTTTACGTCCACAAGTCCCCGCTTCTGAAGTGAGCGAACCACGACTGCGTCGTGTCCCGTTGCATCGACCACGAGCTTCGATTCGATACCAACAGGATCCACACAGGTGATTGCTCTTGGAAGCGCTGATACCGGCGTCCAGTTGATGACCACGCCACAAACGCGGTCTTCTTTTATCACCACATCATCGAACTGGGTCATGTTCAATACCTTTACGCCGGCATCACATGCCGCAGCGACCAATTTGGAACATGCATGCGGCCCATCAGCAACATATAGTCCATCCTCTACCTCTTTGTATGGCGCTCCGATCTCGTCGAGAATTGTCTGAGCGGGGGCCCTGACCGTCACCTTGTTCATCAGGTAGCCGCCGAGCCAGAACCCTCCACCGAGATAGTTGTTTCTCTCGATGAGGAGTGTCTTTTCCCCCTTTCTCGCAAACTCCCTTGCGGCGATGAGTCCGCTGGGGCCCGCACCGATAACGGTCACATCGTTCTCGATGTAGTCTTCAAATTCCCTGGCGAATTCGGATATGATCGCCCTGGTAACCTGCTTTTCAGATATTTTTGAAAAACTCATACTATCACCTCTTTCTAAAAACATAACGGATGAGATTGCCACGGCCTGCCTCGCAGACCTCGCAATGGCAACCACTATTTTGCCGGTAAACCCCGTTAGAAATTTTTCCTTTCTGTGTCATATCATCACCTCGTTATAGAATTTCTAACGAGGTAAAATCTCCACCATTCTGTCAAGCGCCTTTTTTGCTTTTATTCTTATCTCGTCCGGCACGGTAATTTTGTAGTGCATATCTTCGAATGACCAGAGCACCTTTTCTAAAGTAATTTTTTTCATATTCGGACAAATTGCTCTCTCGGCTGCCGGAATAAATTCAGCTTGCGGATTTTGCTTCTTCAAAGGATGGAGCATTCCTGTCTCGGTAGCTACTATGAATCGTTTTGCTGTGCTTTTCTCGGTAAATTTTAGCATTTGACTGGTACTAAATATCTCATCGGCGAGCTCCCTGACCGGCTCGGTGCATTCCGGATGTGCCATTACAATCGCATCGGGGTATTTTGCCTTTGCATTGTTAATATCCTCTTCGGTTATCACGACATGTACGTGGCAATAGCCCGGCCAAAGGACGAGGTCTCGGCCGGTTTTTTCGGCGACAAACCGGCCTAAATGCCGGTCCGGGACAAAAATAATGGGCTTATCCTTCGGCAAAGAGTTCACTATCTCCACGGCATTGGCACTGGTGCAGCAATAATCGCTCTCGGCCTTGACTCCTGCAGAACTATTTACATAACAGACCACTAAGGCATCAGGATGCTGCTGTTTTAACTCACTTAACTGCTCTGCGGTTATCATATCAGCGAGGGGACAGCCGGCGAATTTGTCCGGTAAAAGGACGGTCTTTTCCGGAGAGAGAATGGCGGCAGTTTCAGCCATAAATTGCACGCCGCAAAATACGATTACATCTGCGTCAGTTTCCGCTGCCTTTATGCTCAGGCCCAGGGAATCGCCGCAGAAATCAGCGAGGTCCTGAATTTCAGCAGGCTGATAGTTGTGTGCAAGTATTACAGCGTTGCTGTCTTGTTTTAGCTGCTCGATTTTTTCTATGAGTTTATTGCTCATTGTAAGTTCTACCCCTCACTTACGTTCGGGGCTCTGTTGTTTGGTTTTTTTCGGGGCCCTGTTGTTTGATTTTTTCTGTGAGTGTTTTGTGTAAACCAAATCAGGATTTGGCGTTGTAACGGTAACGCCGGGCGGCACGGACTGCTTTATCCAGACATTGCCGCCGATTATCGCATTTTTTCCGATGACCACATCGCCTAATATGGTCGCCTCGGCATAGATTGTTACGTTGTCCTCTATCGTCGGGTGTCTTTTGCCGCCCTTTATTACCCTTCCTCTTTCATCCTTTGGGAAGCTCAACGCACCGAGGGTAGCGCCCTGATAAATTTTCACATTTTCACCTATGACGGTAGTTTCGCCTATTACAACACCGGTGCCGTGGTCGATAAAGAAGTTTTTGCCTATTTTTGCGCCTGGATGTATGTCAATACCGGTTTTTGCGTGTGCACATTCTGTCATTATGCGTGGAATTAACGGCACCTGTTCAAGATACAATTCGTGGGCAATACGATACGTTGCAATTGCTATGATGCAGGGATAACTTATCACAATTTCCTCGTAAGACTTTGCAGCGGGGTCCCCGTCAAAAGCCGCCCCCACGTCACCTTTGAGCAGTTGTCTGATTTTGGGCAGCTGAGCCAGTAAATGCCGGGTAACGTCCTCTGCCATTGTTCGGCATCCGCCGCTGTCACATTTCTCCATTCTGCAGCGATACCTATAAGCTCGCTCTATCTGTCCGGAAAGCTCGGTATAGATCTGGCAGAGGATATCGCCGACGATGAAATTGATATTTGATTTTGTAACCTTCCTTCTGCCGGTGTAGCCCGGAAAAAGCACTTCAAAAAGCAAATCAAGAATCTGCAGAATCTCGCTTCTTACCGGCAGGTCAGAGGCATCGATAAAATTTATGCCGGAATCGCCCTTATACGTGCGGGCGATTTCGGCGACCAGATTTTCGATTTTCCTGTCGGTCAACTTGTTCTTTGGCATTGTCAAATCCTCTCGGAAAGGCAAAAGATTTCCGCTATTACTCAAACATCTGGGTGGAGATATACCTCTCTCCGGTATCGGGTAAAATCACGACTATCGTTTTGCCCCGGCTTTCGGCCCGCTGTGAAAGCTGTATTGCCGCGGACATTGCAGCGCCTGAGCTTATGCCCGCCAAAATTCCTTCCTTCAGCGCTAATTGCCGGGCCGTTTCGATAGCGTCATCGTTGGAGACCTGTATAATTTCGTCGATTATCTCGACATTTATCACTTCCGGCACAAATCCGGCGCCGATACCCTGTATCTTATGCGGGCCCGGCTTGCCGCCTGAAAGCACGGGCGAATCTTTCGGCTCGACGGCGACCGCTTTCAGGTTCTTAATACGCTTTTTTAACACTTCTGCACAACCAGTTAACGTTCCGCCAGTACCGACCCCTGAAACGAAGATGTCAATCTTGCCATCGGTATCGGACCAAATCTCTTCGGCGGTGGTTTCCCTGTGAATTTGCGGGTTTGCAGGGTTGTTAAATTGCTGCGGCATAAAGGCATTTGGGTTCCGGGCGACGAGCTGCTCGGCTTCTTCGACAGCTCCGGTCATACCGCGCTCGGCCGGCGTCAGTACAATTTCCGCACCAAACAACTGCAGCAACTTCCTTCTCTCGCTGCTCATCGATTCAGGCATAGTTAGTATTAATCGGTAGCCCTTTGCAGCACAAATGAAGGCAAGGCCTATGCCGGTATTGCCGCTGGTCGGCTCGATTATAACCGTATCCGGTTTTATCAGTCCATCCTTTTCTGCCGCCTCTATCATTGACAATGCAATCCTGTCTTTTACACTGCCGCAGGGATTGAATGATTCGAGCTTGGCGAGAATGGTTGCTTTGCCCGAGCCGAGCTTATTGATTTGCACCAACGGCGTACGACCAACAACACCGGTGATATCTTCGAATATAGCACTCATCATTTTCCCTTCTATCTATATTTGATAATTCAAGCTTTTTTTATCTCTTGTCCTATCAACCAAGTCCTGGAATGTTATAGATTGCAGGACAGCCGTAACAGCCTCCTGCACCTGCACCCAGACCTGCCTGGCTATACAATCAGCAGCCCGTGCACAGTAATTTTCGTTTTCAGTGCATTCGACGGTAACCACAGGGCCCTCCAGGCAATTAAAAACATCGCTAAGTTTAATCTGTTCCGGAGCTCTGGCAAGAACATATCCTCCTTTGGCTCCTCTAATACTTCTGACAAATCCTGCTGATTTGAGCATTGCCATTAACTGGTCGAGGTATTTGACGGATATATCCTGGCGGCGGGCAATGATTTTAAGCTGGAGAGGCCCCCTGCCGACGTTTCCAGCCAGTTCTAACATAGCCCTTATCCCATATCTGGTGCGAGTCGAAAGCCTCACAACTTATCTCCTATTATTCCTACGATATTAGTAGTATATTATATAAAATTATCAACGTTTGTTTACAAAAAAACTGAAAAATTAGCAAAAAATTTGAAAATTTTTGTAAATTCACCCTTTTTGGCGTAAATTCACCCCTTTCGGCCCTGCTGACAACACGCAATCAGTTCGTCCATCCGGAAAAAGCATATTTTGCAACAAAGCTCAACAGTCAATTTACTTGACAGCTTTATCAACTGCGCTTAAAATAACAAGGCTTATATTGCAGCTATTAAAATGGGATGTTAGGGATGGCAAAAGGTTCCACAAAAAAAGTGGCGTTTATTTCTTCCTTCCTGCCAAGAAAATGTGGAATTGCGACCTTCACCTCTGACCTTATCGATAATACAGCAACAGCAGCCAAGGGCGAATTCGAACCGCTGGTGGTCGCAATGCGGTCGGATAACGAGCTGACATACAACGACCCGGTTAAATTCGAAATCCGCGAAAACGTAAAAAGCGATTATATCTGTGCGGCGGATTACATCAATTTCAGCCACGTTGACGTGGTTTCAGTGCAGCATGAATTTGGTCTTTTCGGTGGCGACGCGGGCTCGTACCTGAGCTTGCTGCTCGACAGACTAAAGGCCCCGACAATAACGACGCTGCATACGGTCCTCGATGCCCCAAACCCGGCTTACCATAAGTCGTTAGTGGAAGTCTGCAACGCCTCTTACAAGGTAATCACTATGAACGAACTCGGGGTGGATATGCTGCGTGACGTTTACGGCATATCGGGCAAAAAAGTCCAACTGATTGCGCACGGGATACCGGATTTACCCTTCGTTGACAGCAACTACTACAAACATAAATTCGGTATGGAAGGGCGAAGAACGATTTTGACATTCGGGCTGCTCAGCAAAAAGAAAGGGATAGAGGTCATGCTAAAGGCCCTGCCGGCCATAATCGAGGCCGACCCGTCCGTTCTGTACATAGTGCTGGGAATGACACATCCAACCGTATTAAAGCATGACGGCGAATCCTATAGATTCAGCTTGCAGCGAATAGTAAAAGAATTGGACTTGAAGGGACATGTGATTTTTCACAACAGGTTCGTAAGAGACGAAGAGCTTCACAACTTTTTATGCGCAGCGGACATTTATGTTACTCCATATCTAAGCAGGGAACAATTGACCAGCGGGACGTTATCCTTTGCGGTTGGTACAGGCAAAGCGGTTGTCTCGACTCCTTATTGGGCGGCAATGGAGCTGCTGGCCGACGGTCGAGGCAAACTGGTGAGCTTCGGCGATTCGGAGCAAATGGCTGAGGCAATAATAGAAATCCTTCAGGATGATTCGCTGTTTTATTCATTGCGAAGACGTGCTTACGAGTACGGCAGGTCTCGAACGTGGCCGAAAACCGGGCAGGCCTACTGGAAATTGTTCAGCGCAAAACGCCTGCCCGTTCGTATTGCCGCCAGGACCGCGCCGTCAATGGCCAAAACGATATCAACTATTGAAGTTCCTGAGCCGTCGTTAGCGCACTTGAAAAAACTAACCGACGATACAGGTCTGTACCAGCACGCCAAATTCACGACACCAAATCGCAAATACGGCTACTGCACAGACGACAACGCAAGAGCTATAATTGCAATGACCAAGTACTACTCGCAATACCCCGAACCAGGCGCTCTGGAGCTTTTCGATATATACCTGTCCTTTATTCTGCATTCACAAAACGACGACGGCTCAGTGAGAAACTTTATGAATT
>Ga0209979_1001698_pt1 | contig 23210 bp, 22 predicted proteins | sample AnhtaG_FD_183114 | JGI IMG/M metagenome (GOLD analysis project Ga0209979, IMG submission 183114) | Deep subsurface microbial communities from Anholt, Denmark to uncover new lineages of life (NeLLi) - Anholt_01485 metaG (SPAdes) (version 2) | ecosystem: Environmental > Aquatic > Marine > Oceanic...
CCCGAAGCCCGGGGAGGCGCCAGCCGCTCGGAGGTCATAATCAGCGACGCCGACATTGATTATCCCAAGGCCGAAAACATCGATTGCCTCCTGGCCTTGACCCAGGAGTCCTGCGACAAGTATTCCGTGGACCTAAAGCCCGGAGGCATACTCCTGGTCGACTCCCAGTATGTCAAAAAACTGCCGCCGGGGGATTTCCGGACCTACGAGGTCCCCATAACCAACATCGCCGAAAGGGAGACCGGAAAGACGATGGTGGCCAACATCGTCGCTTTGGGATTAGTGACAGAGCTATCCGGGGTGGTGTCGGAGGAGGCCATCCGCACCGCAATTCTGGCCCGGGTTCCCAAGGGAACCGAGGAGTTAAACCTCAAAGCCTTCGCGGCCGGGCTGGAGGCCGCCAGGGGATACGAGGATAAAGCCTCCGGGAAGCAAAAAGCATCCTAAATGGACGAAGATCAAGTTGCCGAAACCCCCTGGTACCAGCACGTCATCCCCCGGGGGCGTCATAATCTCTTAGACATTCTGGTGGAGCTGTCGCGCCTCTTCGAGCAGAAGGGTGAGTCGTTTATAATAATTGGAGCCTTCTCTCTTCTGATTCGGGGGGTGCTCACCTACACCGTCCTGTGGGATCTGGATCTGCTCTTCAAGGACAGGGAAAGTATGGATAAGTTCATCGAGGCTCCCAAGTCTCCGGAGGTGGAGATTGAACACCTCGATGAGAAGCTGATGGTGGGAAAAACCATAAGCAGTCTCCACACTGCCTGGAGGTTTACCGGAAACTGGCTCAGCGTTGACTACATCCTTCTGCCCGGGGACTTCGATTTCTATCGCGCCAATCCCGAGGAGGAGATAACCCTCAAATCCGAGGTGACCTTTGAGGGGAAAAGCTATCGCCTGAGCCTTCCGGTGGCCGCCCCCTGGGATGTGATCGTGAAGAAACTGCTCTCTCCCCGCTTCGAAAGGGAGCTGGAGAGTCGCGATAGCTTGAGCGTGGATGTCCGACATGTTTTCCATCTGCTTTCAAAATACGGGGAGGCGCCAGCTTTCTGGGAGAGAGTGGCGAAGAAGGCAGCGTATCTGAAGCAGTCTCACCAAGTCAAAGGGAATCTGCTGAGGTTTTTCTCCCTGAAAGACGAAATCGGATACGGCCAGATGCATCTGGATGAGAATTTGGCCGTGGTGGTTTCCGCACTCTGACAAAAGACGATGAGAGATCCCTTCTCCAGACTGGAGGCCCGCCTTGAGACTTTGGGGAACTATAACCGCAAGTATCTCCACATCGTCGCCTCCAATAAGGACAAGCTGATAGAATCCTTGGAGCGGCAGGGCAAAAGAGACCAGATACATCTCTGGGTTCCGGCCTTAAACCTCCCCACCGAGATGGACATCGTCTTGAGTGTGGCAAAGGACCGCAGCGAGAAACTGGGTTTCCTGGGATGTTATTACGCCTTGCAATTCCTGCACATGAACTTAAGAATGGTAGACGTGCTGAATATGGAGATGGTGGCGGAGGTCGAGAAAACTCCCCTGTGGCGCAAGTTCATGTTGGAGGCGGGTCATAATTTCCGATTTCTCACCAGGGACTATATGGCCCGGCTGTTGGGGATCTTCCTCGACCTCAAAAAATGCCCCCGCTTCGTGATCCTGGGAGTGGGGACCAGAGCCGACCAGGACGACATCGACGTCGGGGTGGTGGACGACGGCACTAAAGACCGGGAGATGTTCAATCATGGCATCAGCAAGCTCGCAAACGAGATGCTCAAAAAAGCCAGCCGCCTGCACTTCCACCTCTCCGAGCACGTCGGAGGCCAGAGCCACTCCGCCACCATAGAGGAGTACGAGCAGCTCCTGGAAAGGCAGATCGGCGATTTCGTCATAATCACCGAGATGCTGGGGGCGGCTCCGATTCTGGGAAGCGAGGCGCTTTTCGGAGAGTTCAAGCGGAGGGTCACCTCCCGTTACTTCTACGACCCGGATCGGGGCGACAATCGCCACCACGAGGGTTACCTGCGGGGGATGTTAGGGGAGCTGCGATCCCTCAAGACCCGACTGAGCCCCCCCGAAACCATCTGTCCCAAGGAGGACGGACTGCGTCTGATAAAAGGTCTGCTCTCAACCCACAAGACCGTCTACGGAGTCGAGAAGGTGAATGCCTGGGATCTCTTGACGGAACTGCCTCTGGAGAATCCTCGGCGCTACAAAGCTTACGATGCTCTGGAGGCAGCCTTGACCTTCCTGGAGATCTTCCGCTACCTCTACCAGCTTCTGTCGGTGCAGGAGGAGGAGATCTATTTGGGGGAGCCGGGCAGCTCCGAGCCTTTAGAGCGGATGGCCTCCGTTCTCGGCTACGAGAAAAGGGGGGTGGTCTATGGCAAAGACTTTCTGCTGGTCAACTACTACGAGCAGCTCGAGAAAGCTCTGGAGGCGGTGGAGGTTCTCACGGAGGATTTGGAGAAGCACCTGAAGAGATGTAGCCTCTTCACTCCCATGCTCTCGAAATATGAGGATTCCACTGAAAGCTACGAGGGGAACATGGCCATCGATTTTCTGGAGGCGAGTCTCTTCTTCCAGGGCATCACCTACTGGGACGATTTCCTGGAGGCGCTGGAGGAGGGCACCGAGGTCTTGGACCGCTTCATAGAGGGGATGGACTCTCTCTCCGATCGCTTGAAATTCAGGACTATCAAAGGGTATATTGAGGGGGCTTATTTCGATTTGGCCTCCACCATACGCCTTCTGGTCATCCTGGGCAAAGACAGAAGACACCCCAGCTCTCAGGTCCTCTTCCGGCAGTTGGACAACTACTTTCTGGAGATAATCGAGGCGGTGCCGGAGGTCATCCCGAAAATGGCGCACATCTTCTACGCCTATCCGGGACTGCTCAACAGCTACCTCAACCTCTCCGACCCCGGGTCTCACCAGAAGCTTTCCACACTTCTGGGTAGGGAGATTCACGAGCCGGAGGTCATCCCGGTAGTTCCCGAGCTCAAGGCCCTCTGCGAGGTTCACTGCCGCACCAGCCGCTATTTCAAGAACCACTTCCTGAGAATCGTGGACAAATACCCTTTATACATCCGCAACCTCAACGACCTTTCCCGTCTCCGGGATATCTCCGAGGGATTTTATGGGGAGCTCACCACCCTGGCCTCCGTGGAGGAGAAAAAGAGAAAGCTGGGGGACTATTTCGATCTGGAGTTCGTGCGGGTGGCATTGAAGACCCTGCGGGGGGCGCCCTCCAGTCAGACCGATGCCGAGTACACCGAGTTCTCGGACGACTATACTGAGACTCTCTTCGAGCTCTGCAAATTGGAGCTCGACACCTCCTTAGGGAAGACGGTTGTTACCGATGACCTCTTAGCCATCTACGCCGCCGGTGGGCATGCCCGGGAGCAGGGCTACGATGACGATTTCGACCTCATCGTGTTGCTCAATTCCGAGGAGGGGGAAAAGAGAGATTACTGCTGCAAAATCATAGCCAGGATGAATGGCGAGATCTCCAAAAGGGGGCTTTTGCCGCACCACCGCTTTGCCGATCACTTCGGGAGCTACGTGGCCACCTTGGGGGAGCTGGAGTCGCTTCTGGCGGGGGAGTCGCGGGAGAGTTTCATCGACAAATCTCAGATATTGGGGTCAAGGCTTCTGGTGGGAAGCGGCAAATTCGAAAGGGAGCTGGAAGAGAGGATCATCATCCCGTACATATTCGAAAGGAAAGAGGAATACATCGCCCAGATGATAGAGGAGATCAAGTCCCGACACCGGGAAAACCTGAGAGGTGAAACCCAGGCCAGCAACCTCAAGGAGGTCCCCGGGGGATTGCGGGACATCGAGATGGTTCTGCTTCTGTTGAAGGCGAGATACGGCAAGAGGGAACCGATCTCCCGGCGGCTACTGAGAAGCCTGAAGGAGGAGCGCCGAGAACTCACAGCACCGCTTGGAGTCCTGGAGGAGGGATTGGATTTCCTGAAAAATTTAAGGGACCTCTATCGCCTCACCGTCGCCGCCGACGACCTAATTGAGATCCAGCACCTCCAGCAGGCCGCCAGCATCATGGGCTTCGGGGAGGTGGACGACCCCGAGGCGCCGAAGAGACTCTACCGAGCTTATCTGGGCAAAACCAAGGAGGTGGAGAGGGCGGTGGCAGAGCTAATCGAGAGCCTCTCCGCTTGAGTATTTGCTGAGGCTTCAGAGATAACCCCTGCCTTCTGTTCCCTGTTCCCTGTCTCCTGTTTGCCGCTTGCTGTCTTTGGAAACCTAAAGGCTATACGCCTGCCTGGCCAGGGGCTCGTATGAGTTTCCGCTGCAATTGATTTCGCAGTTGTTCCTCTCAGATGCCCCCAGGTGCTGGTATCGGACGCCCCGTCCGATACCAAAAGGTCACGGATGAGGGCATCCATGACCAACGGTGGCGATGTGAGATTCTAGCCCGGCTCCGGGGCAGGAATGCCCCGGCTATTCTATAGTGCTTTCCCGCATTGAATAGGCCGGGCTTTCCAGCCCGGCGGAGTATCAAAACCTCCTCCTCTTGCCATGGTTCTAACGTCAGGACACGCTCCGCTTCGGTCCTGACGCAACTGAAGCTCCAGAGGCAACCCTATCCCCTGTTTCCTGTCCCCTATCCCCTGTCCCCTATCTCCTATCTCCTGTCCATTCCCCAGATAGTGTGGGATTCATACCCCATTCTCCCTTAAAAAACCAACCCTGTTCAGTTCAGCTCTGCTCCTGAACTGAACCGCTCTCATCCTAAGTCATTTGCTCTAATGCGCAAAAGGGACAGTCCGCTCACAGTCTCTTAACCCTGGGGGCAGGCACAGGAGTTGCGCAGCACAGAGAAGAGAAATGAAAAGACTTCAAGGAAGGACAATCATGAACGGATTCGAAAGAAGGGCAAATCTGTTTGTCCAAACCTTTTCCAGGAGGCGAATGATACGCTCGCTAATAGTTTTGGTGGTTGTTTACAGCTTATTTACCGGATGTTCTCTTGAAAAACCAAGCCCGCCGAGTTGGGACATCAGGTGGCATCTCCCCTTGGTGAACAAGAGCTACTCGGTTCTGGACCTTATTGAGGAGATCGACCAGGAGGGTCTGACCTCCGACTCCCCGGGAAATCCCGAAATCCATGTTCAGGAGGAAATTGGCACCGTCCAGGTGGCGGACAATCTCACCTCCGCGAGTTACTCCGAAAAACTAGTTCAGCAATTGGGGACTGTAGAGATAGAGTCCCCGGAACCGCAATCGGTCAGTGTCGAACTCTCAGAATTCAATCCCACCTGGGTGGGTCAGACGGTCCTGCCCCTCCACTTCGAGGTAACGGAGCCCCTGGTGGGGTTCGAGGAGTTCTCTCGTGCCACCGTACAGGAGGGCAAAATCTATCTTTTCGTCAGCAACGACGTGGGCGTGCACTTAGACAGTTTGACCCTGAAGCTCGTGGACGATTTCAACTCCCAGATTTTGGGGACAATCGAGGTCGCCGGCGGGTTGGCCAACAATCAGAGTTACAACGATTCCATCGCCCTGGCGAATTTCGGTTCCCTGTTTCCCAAGGACACCAAAGGCCTGGGCATAGCTTTGTCAAACACTATGAACTTTTAGGAGGTAGCGTATGAAGACTGAAGGCAAAAGAGTTGGAAAGAAGAATCTGCGGGAGAGGAGCTGTTCAGAGTTGTTGCAGGAGGTCCTGAAGGCGGATACCTCCTCACTTGAGAGGAGAGTTGAGAGGTTACGAAGGACTTTTCACTGTTCGTTTACTAAAGCGAGCGGCTCTAAGGAGAGGTGTTTGATGATGTAACGCTGGTCGAGAGGGGAGGGCTGTTCCTTGTCTCTCCCCCACGGAGCACCCCCCCGATCGACCAACTGTATTGGTGAATAGCAAATAGTAAATAGTAAATAGTTGATTTAGCTCTAACACTGCAGTGTGAAATAAAGTGCCCGTGATGTTCTCTCCCCTGGGCCCCGGAGCAGATCCGGGGCCTCCTTTTTTGGAGGAAACAGGAATACGTCCCAGTTGGGGAGTTGCACTCCTGCGCCTCTCTATGGAATAGCCGGGGCATTCCTGCCCCGGAGCCAACCTGTTGGTCACGGATGCCCTCATCCGCGACCTTTTGGGTATCAGACTGGGACTTCGATACCAACAGGCGAAGTCTTGACCCTCTTGCTGGGCTGGAAAGCCCAGCCTATTGGACCGCGGCGGGAACCCTTGCGAGCCGATACAGATGCACAGAGTCTCCGTTTTTTCTCTTGACAACCCCAAAATTGTTGAGCATATTTCTCAGGTATCCAGACAAACTTGCCATGTGTGGTTTGGGCTAGACATCTCAGTAATGGTAAGTTTGGCACGACGTAGCAACTGGGTTTAAGACCGCTCTTTTGAAACTTCAATCATTCTGGGCTTCCCCCTAACGTTAGGAGGTGAGGTTACCTGAGACTCGTTTTTCGATTTTGCCATTTCTCTCGTTCAAACCTCTGAACCGAAAGGAGGTAATAGCGGGAGAAAGATAACGACAAACCACGCTTCCATTTTTTCTCAGGTAAGGTCGAGATGTTAGCTAAGACCTTGTGAGTCAAATTCTCGAGGAGGAAAAGATGAGAAAAACAGCACTTCTTATCAGTCTGGCATTTGCTCTGTTCCTGGTCAGCAATGTTTCAGCCCTTGATGTTACTCTGAACACCTTAAGCGTGAAGTCTCCCACTCCTCCCTTCTCGAAGCTTGAGAACGCCAACCCCAGCCCGGTGATTGCTCAGTTCGACTACGATCTGGCCGTCACCAACATCGGTATTGAGGCACAGCCCAACGACTGTCTGGAGGAAGGGGAGTACTGGCAGTTCTGGGTGAAGGCTCACAACGCCGGTCATGAGGTCGTCGACTGCGCCGAGATCATCTTCACCCTCAATGGTCTGGAGATCGGTCGGGTGCACGTCGCAGCACTCTATCCCAGCGAGGTAAGGAAGTATCTGGTGGAGTTTCTGGTAGAGTGGCCACCGTGTGCGCCCTTCATCATCGATGCCCACGTTGATTGGCCTCCGGATGAAAACCCCGCCAACGACGACATCGAGGATGAGTTTGCGGTTACCCGTGAGCCGGTCGAGCTGCTTATCCGGGACAGCGGTATTCTCTACAATGGCTGGACCTGGCCGGAGGGTTACGAGTATCCGGACTACGCTCTTGGCTCGAAGTGGCAGTTCGAACTCGCTGGCATGATTAATTACTGGGAGATGGCGTACACACATATAGCAGGGAGATACGGTGGTCACGCTGAGTTCTTTGTGTTTCCCGCTGATCAGAACGGCGACATCATCGACAACGGTCAGGGCGGGATCATGAACACGGAGTTCCAGTTCCCGGAGATCTACTGGCCGGAATACGCTTACATCTGCTATCCAATCTGTCTGCCGATTCAGCCCGGTGACACCTACTACTTCGTGTGGTGCAACCGTCAGAGCGGGGTGAACTACTGGTGCATCGACGACGGTGAGAACAATCCGGATTGGAACTGGCAGAAGGAGGCTGGCGTCTGGTCATCGGGCAGCCCCTATGACGGTGACTGGTTCTGTCACATAGGGCTGGAGTGGCACCCACACCTGTGGATGTATTGTGATAGTCTGACTCCGATCTTTTGCCGCGGCAAGTACTTCTACTTCCAGATAACCATCATCAACGACAGCGGCGGTCCCGCCAGCGGAACTCTGACCTTCAGCGGCTATTCCGGCTATTACTGCGATCCTGCTAACCTTCGAGTTGCGGTTCCGAGCAACAAGACGTATCCCCAGGGCGAGACTGTGGAATATTACTTCTTCAACGTTCCCAACGCTGCCGGACCGGGTGCTTACAGTGCTTCGGTTGATGGTACCCTCTACTCCATTATGCCCCATTACGTCTACTGCTGCATGAACACCGATATCGTCCAGTGTGGTCCGTGGCGGGACGGCGACAACACCGAGTGGGAGTTAGTGGAGGTAGACCGTGAGGAGGTGGAGGCAGCCTTGCCGGTGACAACTTCTTTGGCCCAGAACTATCCCAACCCGTTCAACGCCGTCACCAACATCAGTTACAACTTGGCTGAAGCTGGCAATGTCACTCTAAAGGTTTACGACATCACCGGCCGTCTGGTGGAGACACTGGTTGAAGGCTATCAGGAAGCAGGTGAGTACACGATCACCTGGGATGCCTCTGAGGTCTCGAGCGGTGTTTACTTCTACAAGCTTACCTGTGGAGATTACACCGCCACCAAAAAGATGAACCTGCTGAGGTAATCACACCTTACTTCATTGGCACCCATCCTAGGCACAAATCCTAGCCGGGGCAGGGGTTGTACCCCTGCCCCGCCACCCAAGTGTTGGTCACGGATGCCCTCATCCGTGACCTTTTGGGTATCGGATGAGGCAAAACAGCGACAAAAGGAGATAATCTGCGTGCCTGTCTCTCAGCGAAGGTGGGTTGCCCTGTCTGCCTCGGGCAGGCCTCTGGCGACAGCCATGGCTGTGAATGATTCCCACGAAAATACCCTCGATTGTATGCTGTTTCTGAAGAGAGACTCATTTATGGAAGAGGGAACCGGAAGGGGTTCTGTGAACCGTGGACAGTTAACCGTGAACCCAAAAGCTACGGCCGGCGTCTGAGCTCTTCACGTATTGCCTTTTTAAGTTTCTCAGCCTGGTTGACAAATTCCTTGGTGGGCTTGCGGTCTTTCACCTTTTCCTTGAGCGAAAGCACCCTGGCAATCTCCGCCAGACAGGAGTCGTAATCGTTGGTCTCAAAATAACATTGGGCCAGATAGTAGCGGCATTCCACCTCGCCGGCGCCGTCGCTGTAAGAGGAGTTGCGCAGGACTCCGAGCAAGCGTCTGTAATTGTCAGTCGCCTTCGACCACTCTCCCTTGCCGATATAAGCCAGCCCCACCCACCACAGGGAATAAGGATCGTCGGGGTTGTAATCCTTCAGGCCGGAGGATTCGAAGTAGGAGAGCAGGGTATCGTAGGCTTCCTCTTCGTTGTAGACTCGGAGGAGAGAGTATTTGCCCTCTCGTCCGGAGTATTTCCCGTTTTCGATCGCTAATCTTATCTCCGCGATGCCCTTGGCTCTGTCATCGCGGATGAAGGGGAGCCACCAGAAGATCTTGGTCTTGACCGACCTCCAGTAATGATAAGTACCCAGCCCGAGGTAAGCATCGTAGTTGGTGGAATCCATCTCCAGGGCTTCCTCCATAATCCCCTTCGCTCGGAGGCCCAATCTGAAAGCCGACCACCAGCTGCCGATGTCGGACTTGAAAACGCCCAAATAGCCTAGAGATCCGGCGTAATAGAAGTAATCCTCCGAGGTGGCCTTTCCGGACTCGGTGAGATTCTTCCCGATGTCGATAGCTTTCTGGACGTACTCCTCGAACTCTCTCTGGTAGGCTAAGGAGCGGTAGTCATACATCATGGTGCGATAAGCAGCTCCGATGTAAAAATAGCCGACCGGGTTGTGCGGCTTCAGTTGCACAATCTGCTTGAAGGTTTCGATTGCCTCAGGTAGCTTCTCCTGGTGAACCTGCTCGATCCCGGCATAGATGAGGCTGTCGATCAACTCCGGGGAGCTGTCAGCGAATGCGCTCCCGTATAGAATGAAAGGGAGGAGGAGAGATATTTCTACGAGGGAGCTCTTTCTGGTGGACATCGGTTTCAGAGGATGCTTCAATCCTTGATACCTTGACTCTCAGCAAAAAGTTTCTTTTCAGTCGGGGTATTCTATCTAAAATATCGGCAGAGGGCAAGAGATTTGTGGCAAGTAGACAGCAAACAGTAGACAGTGAGCAGGGAGAACCCCTCGCTGTTGGTCACGGATGCCCTCATCCGTGACCTTTTGGGTATCGGACGGGGCGTCTCATACGAGCCCCTGGCCGGACAGACGTATGGCCCACACCAACAGGTGCAGCAGATCTGCTTAATCCGCTTCATCTGCTGTGAATGGATCTCGGCATTGACAATTGGGGCGGGAGTGCAACTCCCGCCCCAGCTCGAGTGGATTACAACTGCTGTGCCATGCCACCTACTTGAGGAGGTTCATCTTCTTGACATCGGTGAAAACCGAGGTCTGCAATTTGTAGAAATAGACACCACTGGACACAGCGGAGCCATCCCAGGTGACCTCATGCTCGCCACCCTCCTGAAACCCGTCAAGCAATGTGGCCACTAACCGTCCGGAGATGTCGTAGACTCTCAGGCTGACATTACCAGCCTCAGCCAGAGTGTAGCTGATATTGCTCTTAGCATTGAAAGGGTTCGGATAGTTCTGGTGAAGTCCCGTAACCGTTGGGAGAGCGGCCTCTCGATGATCACCTTCGATCAGCTCCCAGTTGGCGTTGTCGCCCATTCTCCAGGGTTCGCACTGGACAATCTGAGTGTTCATGCAGCAGAGGTGAGTCTCGTGGTTGTACTCGAAGCTCACCGAGGCGCTGTAATCTCCAGGAGCAACTCCGTTCGGCACCCTCAGGAAGTAATTGGCAATGTGGGTGCCGACGGGGATAGTCTTGGCTCTGGGAATAACAGCCAACACGTAGGTGGAGTCGCAGTCAAAGCCGGGCCAGCCAGTAAAGGTCATGGTTACGTCGATGGGATTGCCGGTCTGATTGACGGTCATAACCTGGAAATAGAAGTTCTTACCGCGGCAGAAGATAGGGGTGAGACTCTCGCAGGTCATCATCACTCCGGCCCGATCCACGAAAAGCTCGACCCAGAGATCATACGGATAAGCGCTACCCCGATACCACTCGCCGTCCATCTTGTACCAGTTCCACTCCGGGTTGTCCTCATTGAGATCGTGGTGGAAGAAGTTGAGGGTGTTCTGGCGGTTACTGTAACCAAAGAAGTAAGACTCGTCGGCTTCAACCGCCATGCAGGTGGGGTAGCAGACAAAACCGATGTCCGGGAAGATGGCGTCTTCGATCTGCAGCTCGACATCGTAGATTCCACCGGTGCCATAGTCAAGCGGGTAGCCGCTCGTATCCTCCGCCCACACAAAAAGCTCCACATGACCGGTGGGATAGCCGGTGATGTGGGTATACCACCAAGTCCAGTATTTCACCACACCGTCAAAGGGTATTTGATATTTTGCGGCAATGGCGAACTCCGGATACTCGCAACCCTGTATGAAACTCCAGCCGTCGTGGTGACCTTCACAGTGGCAGAGACAGGTGTCGGCCTCCTCGGCCGTGGAGAAGATATCCTCAATGTCATCGTTGTCGGGATTCTCATCCGGAGGCCAGTCGATGTGGGCATCGATGGCATACGGCTGACAACCTGGAGGTGCAACGGTGCTGGCGGAATACTTCCTGACCTCATCGGGATAAAGGCCAGCGACATGGACTCTCGCGAATTCGTCTCCGTTCAAAGTGAAGGCTACCTCAGCGCAGTCAACGATCTCGTAACCGGTATTCTTGACCTTCGCCCAGATGGTCAGATCAGACCCCTCCCAGATGCAGTCGTCGCGGGGAGCATCGACGCCAATGTTGGTGAGGGCGGCATCGTAAGCAAACTGAGCGATGACAGGACTGGGATTGCTCCTCTCAACCACTTGCGGGAATCTAACGGACTCCACCGTTGTAGTCAGTTCGATAGGATCGACCGCCAGAGCTTTGCCAAGCAAGAGTACCGCAAAGCCAACGGTCAAGAGAACAGTGTACTTTCTCATGTCTTCCTCCCCAGAAAAGTGTTTTTAGAACTCAGAATGGGCTCTGATAATACCTCTCGAAATTGTTAAAGCCCATCTCTATTTTAACAGATTCATCTTCTTGACGTCGGCGAAATCCGAGGTCTGCAACTTGTAAAAGTACACCCCACTGGGAACATCGGAGCCATCCCAGGTGACCTCATGCTCGCCAGCCTCCTGATACTCTTCAAGCAAGGTCACCACTGAACGACCGGTGATGTCGTAGACCCTCAGGCTGACATTGCCGGCCTCCGCAAGAGTGTAGCTGATGTTGGTCTCCGCGTTGAAGGGATTGGGGTAGTTCTGGTGAAGGTGGGCGACTATCGGCAAGGTTGCCTCTGGACAATCGGCCTCTACCAGCTCCCATTCTGTATTGTCGCCCATTCTCCAGGGTTCGCACTGGATGATGGTGGCATTCATGCAGCAGAGGTGAGTCTCGCGGTTGTACTCGAAGCTCACCGAGGCGCTGTAATCTCCGGGAGCAACTCCGTTCGGCACCCTCAGGAAGTAATTGGCAATGTTAGTGCCGACGGGGATAGTCCTGGCTCTGGGAATAACAGCCAACACGTAGGTGGAGTCGCAGTCAAAGCCGGGCCAGCCAGTAAAGGTCATTGTTACGTCGATGGGATTGCCGGTCTGATTGACGGTCATAACCTGGAAATAGAAGTTCTTACCGCGGCAGAAGATGGGGGTGAGATTCTCGCAGGTCATCATCACTCCGGCCCGATCCACGAAAAGCTCGACCCAGAGATCATACGGATAAGCGCTACCCCGATACCACTCGCCGTCCATCTTGTACCAGTTCCACTCCGGGTTGTCCTCATTGAGATCGTGGTGGAAGAAGTTGAGGGTGTTCTGGCGGTTACTGTAACCAAAGAAGTAGGACTCGTCAGCTTCAACCGGCATGCAGGTGGGGTAGCAGACAAAACCGATGTCCGGGAAGATGGCGTCTTCGATCTGCAGCTCGACATCGCAGATTCCACCGGTGCCATGATCAAGCGGATAGCCGCTGGTATCCTCCGCCCACACAAAAAGCTCAACATGACCGGTGGGATAGCCGGTGATGTGGGTATACCACCACGTCCAGTATTTCACCACACCGTCAAAAGGTATTTGATACTTTGCGGCAATGGCGAACTCCGGATACTCGCAACCCTGTATGAAACTCCAGCCGTCGTGGTGACCTTCACAGTGGCAGAGACAGGTGTCGGCCTCCTCTGCGGTGGCGAAGATATCCTCAATGTCATCGTTGTCAGGGTTCTCATCCAGAGGCCAGTGGAGGTGAGCATCAATGATGTATGCTTCGCACGCCGGAGGTGCAATGGTGGTGGCAGTGACCTTCACAGACCCACCGGGATAAAGACCGCGGATCACAAGGGAGTCAAAGGCGATACTATCCAAAGTGAATAGCAGTTGGGCAGAATCGACCACCTCGCTACCGACGTTGTAAACCCTCACCCACAAATCCAGACTGTCGTCGGTCCAGATGCAGTCATCGCGGGGGGCACGAATCCCGATGTTGGTGAGGGCACAATCGTAGTCGAACTCGGTCACAGTTGGGCTGAGATCAGTTTCCGCAAACACGGGTGATGCCTGATTGAGAGACTGCGGAGTGAGAGTATAGTCAGTGACATCCACCGCCAGGACGCTCATAACGAAAGAGAGAGTGAATGTCAGACCGCCAAGGAGGCTAATCGTTCTCATTTGTTTCTCCTTTAGGTCAGAGAACATGGATTTCAAGAAAGACCGATCCCGAAAGGCAACTATAGACAGATTAGGTGAGCCTGGTGCGAAGAGGTCTCTTCGAGAATCGCAAGCAAAGCTGGTCTCCTACCAGAATTATTATAACACCGTTCCTTGAGTTGTCAAGGAAAACTATGGATGGGCAGTTTCAGGGCAATTCTATCTTCAGTTTCGCGGGGATTCGCCCGAACGACAGAGATGGCCAGTCTGTCACCGCTCTCCCGGGACAAAGATTTTGACTTTCGGGGGAAGGAGTTTATATTGACGGATTATCAGACCTTGCTCCACGGTTGCTGTAGTCAATCCGAGCAAGGTGTAGGAGGAGCCCAGATTGGTACACGCCGCCGGGGTTGACATCATCGAGGTGGGCAGAGTCAAGCAGGTCATCGACCGTTGGGGGGAACGGTTCCTGAGGCGAGTCTTCACCCCCTGGGAGATAGCATACTGCCAGGAGAAAAAGCTTCCCCAATTCTCGTTTGCGGCTCGCTTTGCCGCCAAGGAGGCCACCTTGAAGGCCATCGGCAGGGGGCTATCGGGAGGTGTACGCTGGACCTCCATCGAGGTGGTGGCAGACCGCACCGGCTCTCCCTCCATCCGGCTGGGACAGAAGATTCAGAGATTGGTCGGCGAAAAAGAGATAAAGATCAGCATGTCCCACACCAAGGAGTATGCCATCGCCGTCGCCCTTCTGGTCGACAGGGAAACCTACACGAGAAATCTTTAAATCCGCAAGTGGTGCCTGATTGTCTCCGAAAGGCAACAGAGAGATAAAGCGCTTCTTAGAGATCGCTGACAGGCTATATGAAGCAGGTTACCTCCGGGGAAAAGAGGGAAACCTCTCCTGCCGTTTGGAGAGCGGAAATGTGCTTGTAAGTCCTACCTCCGTCTGCAAGGGGGAACTCAATCCCGACGATCTGGTGGAGGTCGACCTCAACGGACGAAAGATAACAGGGGAACTGCCTCCCAGCTCGGATGTGAGGTTGCACCTTTTCATCTACAACTCTCGGCCGGATATATCCGCCTGTCTGCACGCCCATCCGGTGTATGCCACTACCTTCTCGGTATTGGGGGTGAAAGAGGCGATCACGGTTTTGCCGGAGACGGACATCGTTTTGGGTTCGATAGCCTATCTCGACTATACTCCACCGGAGACGAAAGAGGTGCCGAAAGAGTTGGGGGAGTTGCTTAAGACCTCTGAGGTTTTTATTCTAAAGAGGCACGGCGCTTTGACTATTGGAGCGAATCTGGAGGAGGCTTTTTACAGGATGGAGACCTTAGAGAGATGTGCGCAGGTGGCATTTCTGTCCAATCTGTATTCTAAAACGTCCTCTTCAGATAGGAGCATTCATCCCCCGGATTAGAAGAAAAGGTATGCGCAGAAAAATTATCATAGAGAGAGCCGACCGCCTGCACCAGATACCGCCCTTTGAATTCACCGAATTCGAGAAGCGTTATCGCTTTTCGAAAAGACGGGAAGTGGAGATAATTGACCTCACGGACATCTCTCTGCCTGCGGAGGTAAGTATCACCCTGGAGAGCTACTTACAGACGGTATCTTCTCTGCCTGCAGAGAGCCCGAAGGAGCTTGAAGCAGAGCTCTCTCAGAGAATCTCCGAAGTTTTCTTGAGGCTTTTCGGGGTACGTTTGAATCCTTCAAAGGAGATTCTCATTGTGCCGTGGGCGCGCACTGCGCTGGTGAATTTGATGACCTCATTCCTGAACCTTGGCGATCTCTGCCTCATTCTCGACCCTTCTCCCCCCTATCATCGGTCGGCGGTGATGTTATCTCAGGGAAAACCGGAGGTCTTGCCGGTCTTCGAGCGCAATGATTACCTGTTGAACTTCGAGTCCATCAACTCCCGCTCGTCCAAGAGGGCCAAAATGATGGTCTTGTGTTATCCTCACAGTCCCAGCGGGGCAACGGCTGATCTGGGCTTTTACCGGGAGGCGGTCGATTATGCACTTCTGCAGAATGTGATCCTGATTAACGACAGCTCCTTCTTGTGCCCTCCGGAGGGAAGAAGGGTCCTCACCCTCTTACAATGTAGAAGAGTAAAAGGAGTGGCGGTGGAACTTTACTCCTTCGAATATCTCTTCGGCTTGAGCGGCTGGGAGACGGGCTTCGTGATCGGGAGCCGGGAGATCATTACGGGACTGAGAGAGACCCTTCTGTGGTCTGCACCTAAACTGCCTGCAATCTTTTATCAGCTTGCTCTTTCGGCGGTAAGTGATTATGAGAAGTTCCAGTTCCGTTTGACCTCTCACTTGGACCGTAATCGTAATCTGATGACGGAGGGCCTGACGGAGATGGGCTGGGAGGTGCGGAGGTCTCACGAAGTGCCTTTCCTGTGGGTGAAGCCACCGTTCGTGGTGAAGAAAGACCCCGCAGGCAAAAGCTCTCTGAGGTTTTCCCGGATGCTCCTGCGCCGCAGTGGAGTGAAGGTTCTGCCGGGGATTGTCTTTGGCGAAGGCGGAGAGGGCTTTGTGCGCATATCCATTACCCCTCCCGAGGAGAAACTCACCGAAGCCCTGAAAAGAATAAAGGAACACTCCCACCTGTGGCAGAAGAGGTATAGGCCTAGCAAGAGAGAAAACTTGAAGGATTCCAGAAAGTAGACTAGCATTACTACCTATATACTTGAGGGTGCACAAAAATGAATGAGATAGGGGTAGGCGAGTTCGTTCGGAGACTTAAGATTCTGCTGGAGAATCCAGACAGCAGGTTTTCATTCTTTCTTGGCGCTGGTTGTTCAGTGTCCTCAGGTATTCCAGCTGCTGGAACGCTTGTAAGAAGATGGTTACCGGAACTCGAACAACGCGAAACAGGGGGGCAGAACCATCACGATGAGTGGGTGAAGGAGATATTCCCTGGGTACGACGGGGACAATGCGGCCCGATTCTATGGCGAAGTAATGAAGAAATTGTTCCCAAGTGGTGAAGAAAGGCAACAGGAGATTGAGAGACTCGTTGAGGGGAAAGACCCAGGTTTTGGCTACGCAGTCTTAGCCCAACTTATTAGCGATCCAACATGTGGACGCCACTGTAATATAGTCCTTACCACGAACTTTGATGACCTAGTAGCAGATGCGCTTTATCTCTATACGAACAAAAAGCCGCTTGTAATTCTCCATGAGTCTTTATTTAGTTTTGTCAGAATAGGGAGAACCCGTCCATTGGTGCTAAAATTGCACGGCGATGCGAGAGTTCAGCCGAAAAACGTAACATCCGAGACAAAGCAACTTGATGAGGCAGTCGAACGAGTACTCATTAATCTGCTGCAAGAGACTGGTCTGATTTTCATCGGATATGGCGGGAACGACAAAAGCATAGTTGGCATACTGGAGCAATTGCCAGGTGACAAACCACCCTGGGGTGTATACTGGGTACGCGATACGCTGCCCGAGAGTGACTTGCATACATGGTTGAAAGACAGAAATGCGACATGGGTCAAGCACCTCGATTTCGACGAACTCATGCTCCTCATTCGGAACGAATTTGGTCTCTCGCACCCGGACAGGTCCCGCTTTGAGGAACTGATGAATCGTTATCTCGAAACATTCAAGAGGTTAAGTAGCAAGGTGGAGGCTAAGCCTGATTCAGACGAGAAGAAAACCCTTAAGAAGGCAGCAGAGAAAGCGGCAAGCGATTTCAAGGATTGGCTGTCCGTAGCAATACAAGCAGAAAGGCTGATGAAGGTCAATCCCAAGGGGGCTGACAAAGCTTATCAAGAGGGGCTTTCGCTGTTCCCGAACCATCCGGTCCTACTGGGTGGATACGCTGTCTTGTTACACACCATCCTCAACGACTACGACAAAGCGGAGGAATACTACAAGAAAGCGATTGAAGCAGACCCTAACTTCACCCCGAATCTATCCAACTATGCAATATTGCTTGCATACCACCGTAGAGACCCGGATGGTGCCGAGGAGTACTTCAGAAGAGCGCTTGAGGCAGACCCTAGCTATACGAAAGCGCTAGGCGGATATGCGACTTTCCTCGCCGAGGTACGGGGGCAGTATGACGAAGCAGAGGAATACTACAGAAGGGCTATCGAGCTAGATCCTGAAGATGCAGACAGTCAAGGTACGTATGCAGCCTTCCTGTGGCGGATTCGCGGGCAGTTTGACGATGCAGAAGAGCACTTTCTTCGGGCTATTAGTGGTTTTGGCAACAGACCTCTACACCTCTCAAGCTTTGCTCTTTTCCTATGGTGGGTTCGTAAAGACCATGACAATGCAAACAAGTACTTCCAGAAGGCAGTCGCAGATGGGCCCTACTCACCCGTAGTACTTGGGAACTATGCTGGGTTCTTGCTCACACGCGGTAGACCTGAAGAAGGATTTGTTTATCTCGAAAAGGCTATTGCAGGTGCAGGCGACAACACTACGTTATTACTTGAGTGCCGGTTCTATGAGTACGCACATACTCACGAAGAAGTAATCAGAAAACAGGCTCTGTTTAAGGTAAGGCAACTCGTACTGTCGGGCGTCAGGTCTCGGTACTGGAACCTAGAGGACAATGTAAGCACTGCCATCGAAGATAGCCATCCTCACCCTGAATTCTTGAAAACACTTGCAAAAATCATTTCCGATGAAGTAGATGCGAAGGAACTTGACAAGTTTGGCGAATGGAAAGAGAACTCGTAGGGTTTTGCTGTCAAACATCCGATTCTCCCAAGAGCTAGGCGGTCATCTCGATAAGAATGCAATCTGAGAAAGACAGCTCCAAGGAGGCAGCAGGTCTAAAACTTCTATTCCGGGCACTCAAATACAGAAATTATCGCCTTTTCTTCGGGGGGCAGACCTTATCCCTCATCGGAACGTGGATGCAACGCATCGCCATGGGGTGGCTGGTCTATCGCCTGACCGATTCGGCTTTCCTGTTGGGTGTGGTTGGATTTGCGGGCCAGATTCCGGGTTTCCTTGTAGGTCCCTTCGCCGGTGTCATCGCAGACAGAGTGAACCGCCACCGCATGCTGATGACAGCTCAAATTCTGGCTATGATACAAGCATCGATCCTGGCTCTTCTGGTTTTGACCGGAGCTATCGAGGTCTGGCATCTCATCGCCTTGAGTGTATTCCTCGGATTCATTATGGGCTTCGAGATACCGGCACGTCAATCCTTTCTGGTGCAGATGGTGGAAAACAAGGAGGATCTGGGAAATGCCATCGCCCTGAACTCCTCCATGTTCAATCTGGCTCGGTTAGTAGGTCCCTCCGTAGCAGGAATACTCATTGCCACGGTCGGCGAGGGAATCTGCTTTCTTCTCAACGCCATAAGCTACGTTGCCGTGATCACAGCCCTATTGGCGATGAAGGTCACCCCGATAAAAATGGAGACAGCAGACACCCATCTCTTGAAAGGCTTGAAGGAGGGATTCAGTTACGCCTTCGGTTTTGCACCCATCAAGGCTATTATACTGCTTTTTGCATTGGTGAGCTTAATGGGGATGCCCTATCAGGTGCTCATGCCTATTTTTGCCAGGGATGTCCTTCAGGGCGGACCACACACCCTCGGTTTTCTCATGGGGGCTACAGGTGTGGGTGCTCTTGTAGGTGCCTTCTATCTGGCGTCACGAAAAAGCGTCGTTGGGCTGGGGAAGATGATTGCACTTGCCGCCGGCCTCTTTGGCGCCGGATTAGTTGTCTTCTCGATGTCCCATGTTCTCTGGCTTTCCCTATTCCTGGTGCTAATAGTCGGTTTCGGGATGATGGTGCAGATGGCGTCGAGTACCACAGTTTTGCACACCATTGTGGACGATGACAAACGCGGGCGGGTGATGAGCTTTTATGCCATGTCGTTTATGGGCATGGCACCACTTGGTAGTCTGTTAGCAGGTAGCCTGGCCAGTAAGATTGGCGCTCCATACACTTTGCTGATAGGTGGGTCCTTCTGTGTTTTAGGGTCGCTTCTGTTTGCGAGAAAAATTCCGGTGCTGAGGAAAGCAATCCGCCCGATCTATGTGAAGATGGGGATCATTCCAGAAGTGGCAACGGGGATTCGAACCGCAACAGTATTAACTACGCCACCAAGAGATTAAGGGATGTAACTTCATATAGAAGCGAGTCCACGGTTGAGGACTTGACACCACCTGGAGGCAGACTTATGAAATCCGGTTTAGCGATGGGTCTCTGGCTGGTTATGGCAGCTATTGCCATCGGAAACGGCTATGTGGGAAACATCGTCATCGCAGGATTGGTTGGTGATTATGGTGCGCACGTTTACAAGACTGTGGTGGTCATCCTGGCCGTTTTTCTGATGGCGTGGATATATGCACGACAGACTCGGGGAGTTGAATGGGCCGGCGAGGCCCTGGCGGTTGGAATTCTGTGGCTGGGGCTTACGATCGTGTTTGAGTTTGTCTTCGGTCATTTTGTCCTCGGTAGTCCCTGGGAGAGGCTCATTGCCGATTACCGGATATGGAAGGGACGACTCTGGTCTTTGGTGTTGCTTTCTGAGCTGGTGGCACCGCTTCTGATGGGATGGAGGCTGAATCGGTGAGATCAGAATCCGTTAGCGGTTGAGCTTGATCACCAAATGAGGTTAAATAAGAAGACATACAAATGGTTTTATGACAACGTCCACAGCGTTTACTACAATCTCTTGATGAAATACTGTTTTCTTCCTGCCGGTGGCGAGGAGAAATGCAGAGCGGAGTTGATAGACTCAATTGACTTCTCGCCAAAAGACAGAATTCTCGATATGTGCTGTGGGACCGGTGGGGCCACTTTTGCCATCGCCAAAAGAGCAGGAAAGGAAGCGGAAATCGCTGGCATGGATCTTTCCTCGGGCCAGGTTGAAGTGGCCAGAAAGGGGAACCGCTACAAGAATATCAAGTTCACCCAAGGGGACGTTGTCAATACTGATTTTGAAGAGGGATACTTCGATAAGGTTTTCATTACTCATGCTCTCCACGAAATGCGGAGGCCTGAACGATTGAACACTTTGCGGGAGGCAAAAAGGATACTGAAAGAAGGAGGCCGGGTAGTAGTTCTGGAGGTGGACAATCCGGAGGGGGTTTTTCGCCGGATATTTGTGGGCCTCTGGTTGTTTTACTGGTTACCTTTCAACTTCGAAACCCCCACCAGAAGGGATATGTTGAAGCGTGGTCTTACTAGTGAGCTTAGAGAAGCGGGCTTCAAGAATATCAGAAGAAGTTCAAAGCATCATGGAGTATTTCAGGTGGTCGAAGGAGAGAAATTGCTGGGGCATCCGCTTGACTGAAAAGGGCAAGAGAATTTGAGGTTGAAACTTCGGCTCTATTTGTATATCCTATTGAGAGGAGGTGCTCAAGATGAAAGTCAATGAAAGTCGCTTCGAGCGAATCTTGCGTGTTGTCGTGGGGCTGTTTATTATCTCCCTCACCTTCTGGGGACCCAAATCAGCCTGGGGATGGCTGGGACTGATTCCGGTATTAACGGGAGTGATCGGCTTTTGCCCCTTGTATTCGCTGGCTGGAAAACAGCCCTGCCACATCGAGCCCAAAGAGAAGTCAACGAGTGAGGCCTCTTCTCCGCCAGGCTCAGATAGGGGCTGAATGAGGAGGCAGAAGGGCTGAAGACAACGCCGACAGATGTTCTGTTAGAAGTATTGTGAAAGCTCGGACTCGGCACCGGTTGCAAACCGCTGTGGATACCATTCGTCTGTCGGATATGGCCTTTTTGCAGTCTCCCTAATCTGAGAAACGTTGAGTAAGATGCTCGGCCTCATCTTGGAGAAGAATTACCTCGGAGAAAACGGACGTGAAAACCCGAGAAGAGATAGAAAAAACACTGAAGAGAATTAAGCCTTTAGTTGGTGAGAAGTTCAAGGTAAAAAAGATAGGGGTTTTCGGCTCTTATCTTCACGGTGAGCAGTCTGAAGAAAGTGATGTGGACATCCTGGTGGAGTTTTATAAACCTGTAGGATGGGAATTCATTGATCTCAAGGAGTTTCTGGAGGAGACTTTAGGCCAGGAGGTTGATTTGGTTACCGTGAGTGCCTTGAAACCGCAACTGAGAGATAGAATCTTGAAAGAGGTTGTTTACGCATGAAGAGAAAAACCCACAAACTGTTTGTTGAGGATATACTGGAAAGTATGGATAAGATAGAGCGTTATACGAAAGGTCTGACCTACGAGGGTTTTGTGAAAGACGAGATGGTTGTGGATGCAGTTATAAGAAATATTGAAATTATCGGCGAAGCCGCAAGGAATATCCCGGAGGATGTTAGAGAAAAATATCCCGACGTTCCGTGGAGGAGGATGATTGGCCTAAGGAATATCGCCGTTCACGAATACTTCGGAGTCGATTTGAGTATTGTTTGGGAGATCACAACCAAGAATCTGCCGGAAACGAGACCCATGATCGCAGCAATACTAAAGAGTTTTGACCAGGAGCGTTGATTGCAGCAACTGTTACTCTGCGGCACTTCGCAAAACCGCCAAACAATGTTTTAACTGCTATGGATACTATTCGTCTCTCTAACATGACATTTTACGGCTTTCACGGGGCCTCCGCCGCCGAGAGGAAGACCGGCAGGCGCTTTGAGGTCGATGCCGAGCTGAAGACAGATGTCAAGTTTGCCGCTGAAACCGATAAACTCAAAGATGCCCTCGACTACACCAAGGTTTACTCCCTGGTGGAGGAAATCATATTGGAGAACCGCTTTGTCCTTTTGGAGACCATCGCGGAGAGGTTGGCTCAGGAGATCTTAAAGAATTTCCACGTGCAGGAGGTGACCATTCGGGTCAGAAAGAGAATCCCACCTATACCCGGCAACTTAGACTATATCGAAGTGGAGGTCAATCGCAAGCCTTCCTGAAGATCATGACCCCGCCGGGAGAAGCTTCAATAGCGTACATCGGCCTGGGCTCAAATGTCGGAGACCGTAAGAGACACTTGAAGGAGGCCATAAAGGAGATAGAGTCTTGCCACTCTATCAATCTGGTCAGAGTCTCACCTCTCTACCTCACCAAACCGGTCGAGGTCGAAGAACCGCAGAACGACTTTTTAAACGCCGTCATCAAGATAGAGACCAATCTCAAGCCACAAGCACTCCTGAACTCTCTGAAGGAGATCGAAAGGAGATTCGGTCGGGGAGTTGACTCCCATCTCAAGCCCCGCAATCTCGATTTAGATATTCTATTGTATGATGACCTGATCTTGCAGACCGAGACTTTGACAATCCCTCATCCCAGACTCAGCTATAGGGAGTTTGTTTTAGCGCCGCTGTTGGAGCTGGAGCCGGAGCTCCAAAATCCGGTTGACGGTAAATCGCTCAACAGTTATTATGAGGAGTTGAAAGGTCAAGAGAAGGCCAGCCTCTTCGAAGATGAAAACTGGTGGCGAGGCTAGCTCTTTATGGACGAACTCTCCAAGAGCTCGGATTTGAACTACATCGTGGTTGAGGGTCCAATCGGGGTGGGAAAGACCCATTTGGCGGAGCGTTTGGCGGAGCGTTTCTCCTGGAGGCTTCTTTTGGAACAGGCGGAGACCAACCCTTTCCTGAAGGATTTCTACCGGGACCGGGAGAGGTATGCCTTTCAAACCCAGCTTTACTTTTTGGTGTCCCGCTTCCGGCAACAGCAGGAGTTCTTTTATCGGGATCTATTCATCCCCGGGACGGTGTCGGACTATGCCTTCGCGAAAGATCGGATTTTCGCCACCATAAACTTAAGCGAGAAAGAGTTGGCTCTATACGACCGCATCCAGACCGCTTTAGTGGAAAAGACTCCTCTCCCGGATTTGATCGTCTATCTGACCGCGGAGGTGAAGGTGCTGCTGGAGCGCATCAAAAAGAGGGG
>Ga0209979_1001699_pt1 | contig 23209 bp, 12 predicted proteins | sample AnhtaG_FD_183114 | JGI IMG/M metagenome (GOLD analysis project Ga0209979, IMG submission 183114) | Deep subsurface microbial communities from Anholt, Denmark to uncover new lineages of life (NeLLi) - Anholt_01485 metaG (SPAdes) (version 2) | ecosystem: Environmental > Aquatic > Marine > Oceanic...
CCCTCGGTTTATCGACTTCGAATCATCTATATGCTATCAAAGTTAATATTGTCTCCAATGACAAGCTGAACCGGCACCAAAAAAGTTCTTGAACATAATATTCCAACGCTATGAAAGAATGTTATATAAGAACACCCCGTAAAGGGGAATATACGCGTTTTGAGTCCGACGCTTACAATCACCTGATTATCTCAGGAGGCTTTATGCCACAACCTTTTTAAAGGGACTCCATAGTACAGTTTTATTTTTACCAGCCCCTTCAACCCGGTTTGGGGGAAAGGGGGATTTTTATGCTCACATCACTATTTTGTGACCATTTTGTGCACAATTTCATTTGTAAGAGACTAATCACAATTCTTGGATTTTTTCATTTTTTCTTGCATTGGTGTGGCCGGGTGGTATAATTGGACAAAAGAAGCGTAAAACTGTGCTATTGCATCTCCATAGTTTGGCAGCGATGATGCTGCTTTGATGATGCGCCCTCGGAAGCGACGCGAAAAAGGATTTTTCGTGAGTTTTTGAAAAGTGCATCTACATCTCGGGCGTCTCACAAACACCTATATAGTGGCAAATGGAGTATGAGAGTATGCGTTACGCAGGAAAAAGCCGAGCATTGGATGCTCTACCCGCCTCAGCCGGACCGGCCAACGCCTCCATAAGCTCGCGGCCTATGCCCGCCCGTAAGTCATTCGTCAGTCATCACTTATCAACGATCAATCCCGGGGGTTTCACCCTCATTGAACTGCTGGTGGTGATTGCTGTCATTGCGCTCTTGATGGCGATCCTCATACCGACGCTGCGCAGCGCCAGAGAACTCGGCCAGCGTGCGGTCTGTCTGAGCAATCTCAGGCAACTCGCCTTAGCGTGGGTCGCCTATGCGAGCGAACACGATGACAAGATAGTCCAAAACCAGGGCTTTATCGCTCAGAAGGGTTCCCGCGTGTGGGAAGGCTGGCTTGGCAGGGCCTTTCTCTTACCCAATAGCCGGGCTGAGGTGATACAACATTCCCATAAGGGCGCCCTGTGGCCTTACATCCAGGACGTCGACATCTACCGCTGCCCCCGGGCCCGCCCCGGCCATACAGTCACTTACTCGATCGTAGCCGCCGCAAACGGCTCTCTCGTGGAAGGAACCTATTTGCCGGGTACCGGAGACTCGGTTCCGGGTCTCCCGAACCTGGCAAGCCAGACAGCGATTGGCAGACGCGTCGGCAGTACGGTCCTGCGGTTTACCAGACTCACGGAAATCGTAAGCCCGGGCGCGGGCCAGCGCGCGGTCTTTATCGATCAGGGCCAGGCGCCTCGGGACTATGATTTCCAAGTCGAGTATCTGTACCCGAAGTGGAGCGAAGACAACCCTCCACCGATACGCCATAGCGGTGGTGTGACGCTCTCGATGGGCGACGGACACGCCGAGTACTGGAAATGGAAGGGCCGGGAGACCGTAAACATTCCTCGTATGACCTTGTGGGGTGGTCGTAGTGGCAGTGCGAACGTCACCTTTGAAGTGCTGAAAGAAGATTACGAGCCGCAGACTGAGGACGGCCTGTACGACCTGCAGAGGCTGCAAAGGGCCACGTGGGGTAGGCTGGGGTATTAGGCGGACGTCGCCGGATGGCGCCGGCGGCATTGAAAGGAGTCTTGAAATGCCGGATAAATATCATGCTCTGCGAAGCGTATTAATCGCAGCACTGTTGCCGGGGATGGTGGCCAGGGTGACCGGTTCCGCGAAGCCTGCCCCGGCGGACCAGACCCTTAAAGCCATCCAGGACTGCATGGCCCGCTCACCCGCCCCCTGGCCTGATGAATGGAAGCAGGAGTATATAGAGACTATCCGCAGCGCGGTTGAGTTGCATCAGGATACTCCACAGTACGCTGTGCGATTGGAGATTCTGCGAAAGGGATTCGCGCCCTACTGGCAGGGCCTCAAGAAGACGCCCGAGAGATCTTTGTTCGAAGTATATCGCCGACAAAGCCTCGACCAAATTGACTCTGGATGGTAGTTCATCTACCTGAGGATTATCCATGAAATTTTCTTCCAATTTTTCGCTCAAGAGCCTAATATAGTGGAAGATATTCTTGTTAAGCCTGCCCTGAGCGAAGTCGAATGGGATGGCATCTGGGCCAGCAAGACAATTAATCAGTTTTTTGGAGTCCTTAGTAATGTGTTGTCAAAAGTGGATATTGGTCATGGTAGTTGTGGTCTCGGCGCTCTCTGGCCCCAGCAACGCTGGGTTTAGATCAAGACCCGCCGTTGGCGGGCTTAACGCATCACAAACTACCGAACAGCAGCCCAGCATTGCTGGGTTTCAATCGATACCCGCCGTTGGCGGGCTTGAAAAGTCAGTGGTTTTAATCCGAAGCGTCAAGCAGGATTTCGACTATGTTACCCCCTGGAAACAGAAAGCGATGAGGCAAGTCATTGGCTCAGGATTTCTCATAGCGGGCCAAAAAATCATTACCAATGCCCACAACGTCAGCAACTGTAAATACGTTGAATTAAAAAAGGAAAATATTGCTAAACGCCCCGCCAACGGCGGGTTTTATAAGACCCAGCGTTGCTGGGCGGCCAGGGTTACCTTTATCGGCCACGATTGCGACCTGGCAATATTAACCATTGACGATGAAAGTTTTTTTGACGGTACTGTTCCTTTGGCGCTGGCAGGAATCCCGAAGGTAAATAGCACTGTATCAACATACGGCTTCCCAGTGGGCGGCAACCGCATTTCCGTTACGGAGGGAGTAGTCTCGCGCATAGAGACAGACACTTACGTCCACAGTGGAGCCGATGCGCACCTGGCCATACAAACTGATGCAGCTATTAACCCCGGCAACAGCGGTGGTCCGGTTATGCAAAACGGTAAAGTTGTTGGACTGGCTTTTCAAGGCCTGCTGATGGCTGAAAATATAGGCTATATGATTCCCACAACTGTCATCAAGCACTTTCTCGTTGATATCGAAGACGGCAAATACGATGGTTTTGGTTCGTTAGGCGTCCTCCTGTATCCGGGTCTCCATAGTCCCAGCTACAAGGATTACCTTAAAGTCCCACCAAATGAGGATGGTATCATCGTAGTCTCTACGATGATGAACAGCTCGGTCGAATCGATATTGCAGCCCAATGATGTGCTCACACAAATCGATAGTTATAACATTGATAACGATGGATTGGTGCAGATATATGGGTTAACTTTGCATATGTCTGAGGTCATCGAGACTAAACACATTGGCCAAACCGTACAACTTACTTTCTATCGCGGTGGTAAACTAATGACAGAAATCGCAACTTTGGCTTTGAACAGACCAATTTTCGAACAGGCACGCCAATATGATCGTCCTCCACGGTATGTGTGCTTTGCCGGGCTGACCTTTGTCCCTGCAACACGAAACTTCCTCGAAACCTGGGGACGTGATTGGCAAACAAATATACCACATTACCTGCGATACCTTTTTAGATATTCAATGCAGCTAAACACTGACCGGCAGCGCAAAGAGTACGTGGTCCTTGCGGAAATAATGCCAGATGAGGTCAACTCTTATGCCGGCGACTTTAAGAGTCAGCCGGTTGAGAGCATCAATGGCATCACCATTTGGGGCCTTGATGACGTTTATAAAGCCTTTAAGCAGGATGTCGATGATTTCTACACAATAAAGTTTATGGGCAATAATCGGACTTTACACATTGATGCCAAAAAGGCTCAACTCAGGCACCAACTAATACTTAACAGATACCACATACCTGTCGAAGCTCACTTATAGAGGAGAAGTTATGAAAAACCACGCAGTTTTCACATTTATTATATTCGGCGTTGTTATTGCACTGTGTTCACAGCTAATTGCCGCTGAACACCGCCAGGCCGATTTGCCTGCACCTGTGTTTGCCTCGACACAGGTGGCGCAGGCACAGGTGGCCGAAGCAATGAAACAATCCATTGTTTACTTAGAAACGTCCTTTTACGGTTACGAGCAGACTCAGCCATGGAGGCATAAAGGCCTCTCGCAAAACTGGGCATGTGCTTGTGCCGTCGGTGAATATGAGGTGCTTACGACGGCCTGGAACGTCGCGAATTTAGCCTTCGTGAAAGCTCTAAGATATGGCCAAAACGAATTTGTCGGTGCTAAGATCAAAGTTGTCGATTACGAAAGCAATCTCTGTCTAATCGAACTCGACCCTAATGAGGTGAGCAAGCCTTTGAAGCCGCTTGTATTTACCGAGGACTACCGAAAAGGAGCTGAGGTAGATTTCTACTGGCTTTCATCAGACAACCATTTATATAACGGACGAGGTTATCTTGACCGCACAAAAGTTCAAAAGACAAACACTTCGTATGAAAAACGCCTCCATTACATCGCAGCCAACACATCCCATCGTACGGGGGTAGGACAGGTTTACTGTGTCGGCTCAGAACCAATCGGTATAGCCTCCTGGTCAAACGAGAACAAAGAAGCAAGCCTTATCCCAGCAGAGGTAATAAACAGGTTTTTAGCTGCTGTTGCTGACGATGATTATGAGGGTTTTGGGTCGGTTGGCTGTGCCACTTCTGAGCTTCTTGACCCAGCGATGCGCTCCTTTCTGAAGATACCGACATCTCTTAAAAATGGTGCTTATGTAACCGATGTTTATAATCTTGGTACCGGCTGTGATGTGCTCAAAAAAGCTGACGTCATATTAGCAATTGATGGAAACCCTCTCAATTCTTACGGCCAATTCATGCACCCAAAATACGAATGGCTTAATTTCCATCATTTGATTACAAGTAAAACTGTCGGTGAGACAGTTTTGTTCGAGCTTTGGCGAGATGGCGAGAAAATACAGGTCCAAGCCGAGGTTAAGAACTTCAAGGCCTCAGAGATGCTCGTACCATATCATGAATATGATCAACAGCCGGAATATATCATCACAGGTGGATTCATCCTACAAAAGCTTACCCGTGAGTATTTAGCCCGATGGGGCAGTGATTGGACCGGTAAGGTCCCGTCACACCTGTATCATTATTATCGCGACTTTGCCTTCAAACCCACCTCCGAACGCAATAACATCGTGATACTAAGTTACGTCCTCCCGGCTAATATCAACCTTGGCTACAATGACCTTGGACTAATTGTTGTCAACAAGTTTAACGGCATGACCATACGTTCAATCGCAGACATCCTGACAGCCCAGAAACTGAATCACGAATCCAAGTATGATGTAATCGAATTTGAGCTGGATAATCCAGTGATAGTCATCCCTCGTGAGCAATTGCCAGCGGCCGGTATGAACATCGGCAAGAACTACGGAATACAAAAACTTCTAAATATTAACCTATGATATGCTCAGCAGTCTATTGTGCTGGATAGAACACTTCCGCTTGTGAGCTCAGCGGAAAAGCAGATAGACGACCCTGCCGAAGTTCTTGCTTGGCAATGCTGCTCAGTCTCCGGTGTTCTGCCTCAATGTCAACCGCATATGGATCATGGCATCCCAGAAGTGTGACAGCTAAGAAGAACACCGTCATGAGTATCAGCAATGTTCGCATTATCGAATTATCATGACTTTCCATCATTCTCCCCCTATCTCAAACACTGTGATTTCTTTTGATTTCTATTATTCTGTAACAATAAGTATAATTATATCCGCTCGCTCGGAAAAGTCAAGAGAAAAGTAACTCAAACTTCGGGTTTTATCGAGTATCTTTTCCAAAGGAGATTCCATTCAAGGCGCACCCCCTCTATCGTCCAACCTGCACAGTTTCCTCAAGCGAACCAGCAAAAATTTGTCGTTGCCAGACAAAAAATTCCTTGTCGATTCGCCAGTAGTAAGTCCGATATGAACCAGGCCCTCCGGCTAATCCCGATTTATCGGGACTGTCGGGCCTGTAGAGGCCTTTGACCTCCAAGCAGTTGTGCCCTGCCGGGTCCATAAAACAAACGGGGCCTATACCGAACTTATCAGTATAGGCCCCGAAATAATTTGAAACAGCAACTCTAAGTCTTTGGCCTTGCGACTACGCTCTATGGCTTCGGCCACATTACCTCATTAAGACAAATTCTCTGCCGGCAGAGCATAGTCCTTCAGGTCAACGTGCCGTCCTGATTCAGGTCTTCCTCAATCCAGAACGGCAATGTTACTTACTCGCAAGCTCAAGAACTTCAGCCTCAGACAAAGCCCGGTCGTAGATGCGGACATCGTCGATTGCGCCAATCCAGTCGCTTCTCCATCCATCCGAGCCGATAAGCAAGGTGGAAGGGCCTCCGGCAAAGTCGGTCATGGGGGCCGAATCGGTTTCCGCGCCATCGAGATAGCACTTTACCGTCGCGCCATCATGCGAGGCGGCGATATGGTACCACTCACCTATCGGCAGATCCTGCTCGACGTAAATCCATACACTGCCGCCCGTTGCATTAAACTGAAATCCCATGATAGTAGGCTTATCGGTGTTCCAGCCGTATCTGAGCTGCCAGCTCCATCCTGCACTTGCATCTGCCTTACATAAGGGCGCAGTCTCTACACTGCCATCTGTGCCCGGTCTTATCCAGATCGCCATCGAGATGGGACCGGTGATGTCCAGGATGGCATCGTTACCGCAATCAACGTAGGACTCGCCGTCGAATTCCATCGCCATGCCGTAGCCAGCCAGCCCTTCCACATAGGTTGGGTTGCCGACTACCGTGCCATGGAGACCGTTGCCGGAACCGTCCTCGGTATTGTTCTCAAGTGCATAGTAGGCAACCAGACTCGGGTCCATGGTCGTAAAGCTCCAGATCTCGCCGGTGTGCGTCGTACCATCGGCCTCGACCGCATTGATCTGCCAGTAATAAGTGGTGCCCGGTTGAAGGCCTCCGGGGTCATAGCTGACCTCTGGCGTGTTGCCTAAGAACGCTGGTGGACTGCTGATGCCGATGTATCCATCGTGCGAAACGGCACCGAATCCCGGCCACCAATTAAAAGTCGTATCTATGGGCACATTTTCGGCACCATTAGCCGGGTTGGGTTGCGTAGCAACTTCACTGATAGCCGTTATATGCAGCAGTGGCGCGGCTGACGCCTCACCCTCGTAAGCTTCGGCCTCTCGAACGCCTGTGGAGGGATTGTCCGGGTCGTCCTGGATGGTAAACACCATGGCATTGCCGGCGGCCCAACCATCCTGGTTGACTATCTCTTTGACGAGAACGGAGATATCCGGTGTCTGCCATTTGACGTTCTGCTCAGTCCAATTAGGCACAGACCACTTCACCACCTCCGTTGTCCATGAGGGCCTGTTCGAAACGTTAAAGGCTGTGTCAACAAACGGTTCAGCATCCGGGGTCAGCTCGCCGTCGATAATAACATTAACCGGCGATTCGCCACCTTTGAGGTTATCCACCTCGAACTCAAGGTACGAGCTTATGATCTCGGCACCCTTGGGAATGCCAACATCCACAAAACGCATGCTTACTCTCTGCGGATCGCCCGCAGGAAAGTCTTCATAGGGGAACTCCAGGTCGCTGCTTCCCATATCCAGGTCGCCATTTCTGTCTTCCCGGAGCCGTTCTTCGATATCATCATTGCCGTTAGCGATCCTTATGTCTGCAATGACGTTGCCAAACCCAGTCGTAAAGCTCCAGACATCGCCAATGATTGTCGTACCGTCCGCCTTGACCTCATCAATTTGCCAGTAGTAAGTAGTGCCTGGTTCAAGTGGCCCGGGATAATAGGTGGTCGCTTCCTGGTTGCCTATGAACGCCGGTGGAATGCTCGTGCCAAAGTACACATCGTGCGAAGCGACACCAGGAGCCGGTGACCAACTAAGACTCGTACCTATGGGCACACCTTCGGCACCATCAGCAGGGTAAGGTTGCGTAGCAATTTCAATGACAGCCGATATGTGCAGCAGCGGCGCCGCGTCCGCCTCTCCCTCTTGAGCTTCGGCCTCTCGAAGCCCTGCGGAGGGATCGTCCTTGTCGTCCCTGAAGATCAGTACAATGGCATTGCCGCTTACCCAAGCATCCTGGTTGACTATCTCCTGGATGATGCCGGAGATGTCCGGTGTCTGCCATTTAGCGTTCTGCTCAGTCCAGGCGGGTATAGACCACTTCGCCTTCGCCGTTGTCAATGATGTTCTGTCTGTAATATTATTGGCGACGTCCTCAAATGGTGCGGCATCCGGGGCCAGCTCACCTTCGATAATAAGATTGACTGGGTATTCGCTGCCTTCTTTGTCGACCTTGTCCACCTCGAACTCCACATACGCGCCGGTGACCTGGGTACCTTGGGGAATGGGGACGTTCACAAAACGCAGGCCGATTACTTGCTCGTCCGTGGCCGGATTCCCAGCATCTTCATAGGCCAGCTCCAGGTCGGTGCTGCCTATATCCATGTCGCCATCATCGAGGTGTTGTTCGGCATCATCACCGCCGTTAGCGATTCTGATGTCAATCTCGACAGCAGCGGGAGCTTTCAGCACCGTGTAGTCGCCGTCGGTGGTGATGTTATAGACGCCGGTCGCCTCGATAGTGCCGATGTCGATCAGGTTCTGCATGTCAGCTTCAGACAGACCCCACCAGTTGTCGGGATCACCCGCCGGGTCAGGCTGGAACGGCTGACGAATCCGGAACTCGCCGCCGTTGTAAATGATCTTGGTGTCGGTAATCTTGATAACCAACTCCTCGGCCTGAAGCAGACCGCCGTTCATGAATATCCTCACCTGGCCTGTGTCTTCGCCGCCGTCTTTACCCAGTCTGAGCCGGTTGCCGGTGATCATCTCACCACCGTTGACCGTCAGGTGTGTGGTGCTGTCCAGATTATCTCCCAAGTTAATATAGCCACCGCTGTTCCAGCTCCCGCCGTTAAGGATAAATTCAGCCGTTCCGTTGTTGTCGTCGCCAAAAGTGCTCACGTCGGCTACGTCGACCGTGCCGCCGTCCATTATCACCTGACTGGTTGACGATACCATTGGCATGCCCTCATCAGGGCCATCGTCGTTCATGTAGAAGTCGTCGGCGATGGTGATGGTCGGGTTGCCGCTGATGTGCAGGTATCCCGTGGTCCCCACAGTGTTGGCGATGATCAGATCGTCAAGGATATCTACCACCGCGTTGCCACTTATGTTCAGGTGACCCTCTCCGGTATCGTGGGCGACGTACAGGATGTCCCCGACGGTGACGGCCGAGTCGCCGCCGATATTGACGGTACCGGTCCCCTCTTCGATACCCAAATCGTCCGCGATGTTAATCGTCGCGGTTCCGCTTACGTCCAGGAAGCCTAATCCGGTGGGCTTGTCGCTGATGAATAAGTCGTCGAGATTAAGGGTTGGGCTGTCGCTGATAGTGATGTGACCCTCACCGTCGTCGGTTTTCAAATCGTCCGCGTTAATCGTCACGGTCCCGCTTATGTCCAGGTAGCCCACACCAGTAGCATCGTTAGCGATGATTAAATCGTCAACGGTTACGGTCGAGCTGCCACTGATATTGATGTAGCCCTCGCCCTGGTCGATATCCAAATCGTCCGCGATATCAACAGTGGAATCAACGATGTTCAGCGTACCCCAAGTGTCCGGGTCATCGACAACTTTAAGGTCATTACCTTCACCTAACACGGTCACAGAACTCCCGCCCAGGATATCGATCTGACCCCTCATAATTGGATCACCACCAATTGCCAATCTGCCGGTTACAGTAAGCGAGCTGCCATTGTTCAGCGTAAGCACACCGGTCGTCGAACCGTCGGCGGCGCCTTGAATGGCCAGCTCGCTGTCACGGCTGAGCGCATCCCCGTTGAGGATGTCGATCGCGATTGTGTCGTTGTTGACCATCTTGTTGCCGAACTCTTCGTTGGGCCAGGTCCACAGCGAATCGGTCACGGTCCAGTTGAGGATCGTATCCCAGTTTCCGTCACCCGCGCTGCCGTTCCAAAGGTACACCGCTGCGTGGGCCGTGCTGCCCAGCGCCAGAATAAACGTCATTACATAAATCAATCTTCTACACATAATAGTCCTCCTTACAAAAAAATTAGAAAATTGTGCTTTGGCTACACACCAAAACACCAGTTGTTTGTGACAAACAACTTTAAACAAAACGACCGATAATAATTTTCACACTCTCTACATTAAACACATCTGCCCAGGATGAGTTTTTACGAATTGACATTACCTCCTTCCTTCCAAGCCCAATATGAGCGGTTAATCAAAAAGTGAAAATCCGAAATAATCTATAGAAATTTCACTGCTGGAAGACTGAAAAACCACAGATTCCAACAATTTTACTTATACCAGATTAGCTACCCTCACGTCAAGAAAAATCTCTGGATTATTATTGTAATAAATTGGGTGTGGCCGGATTTTCCGGCAGGGCTATGCTGCCTGTTTTCGGCTGTCCCAGCAGCTTTTCCACGTATTTGACCGTTGCAAAGCAATTAACGCCATTATTGCATCTCAGGAACATCCCATATTTTCTTGTTTCGATGACAATGATTTGGTATATTGGTGTTCATGAGAAATCATATCAGGAGGATATAACTATGTCATCGAAAACCAACCTAACGACCTGCCCGACAATCTATATCATATTAAAAACTTTGATTTTCAGTGGCTTTTTGGTTTTTGTCCTGTCAAATAAGCTACAAGCTGAACAAGAGCCAAAATCCGAGAAATCTCCCGAACAACCTTATGCCTATCTTTTTCCAGCGAAACTAAATAAGCTGGCTGAACAGCTGCAGCGAGAGGATATCGAAGTTTGTGAACTTCGTGAAGATATTGAGCTGGATGTTGAAGCATATCGCATAAAGAGGATTGTGCATGACAGAAAGCAGGCCAAGAAACGGCGATCTTTCAGGTTAAGGACTGAGCGCAGGCAAGAAACGAACCGTTTTCAGGCCGGTACAATTTTTGTAAAAATGAATCAAAAGTTGAGGGACAAAGTAAAAGGACTGCTTGAACCAGCTACTAAAAAGAGCACAGAAATTCGAAAGCTTTTTGGGCGGCTTAAGATAGGAGATAATTATCCAATTGTTAAATTGAATTCATACGTGCCGATAACACACGGGCCTGTACGACCTTTAAAAGAAAAACGCGAGTTCAATAAACCAATCACGTTTGAAACAATATACGACCCAAAGGAAAAGGTCAATTTTCGGGGCTCACCTATTTCAGGTTTAACCTGGTTGGAAGGTGGTGAGCATTATCTTCAAGTCCGTGATGCTCGACTATATAAAGTGCATGCTGAAAGCGGGCGTTCGATTTCATTTCTTGACCCAAACGAGCTGGCTAAAGGATTGAAAAGTCTGCCCACTATGGATGAAAAGACCGCTAACTCTTTGTCAAAGCGGAAACGGTTTACAATGAACCCCGACCGAAGTGCAATTCTAATTGATTATGAAAACGATTTATACTACTGCACATTAGATGGAAAAACGGCGGTGCGATTGACGAGCAGCCCAGGCGAAGAGAAGTTAAGCAGTTTCGATCCGGACGGAAAATTTGTTGCATTCGTACGTGATAAAAACCTGTACGTGGTTGATATCGCCACACAGACCGAACGGGCGCTGACAAACAGCGGAGGCGGTATGATCTCTAACGGCCAAGCAGACTGGGTTTATTTTGAAGAGGTATATGGCCGCCGCTGGCGGGCGTTTTGGTGGTGTCCGGATTCATCAGCAATTGTATTTATGCAGTTCGACGACGGACCGGTAAATGAGTTTACTGTTGTAAACAACACGAAGAGAAAGCAGGAAGTGGAGGAGACGCCGTATCCACGAGCGGGTGAGCCAAATCCGAAAGTGAGAGTTGGGCTGGTATCGGTGGCGGGTGGGCCTGTACGATGGGTTGAGCTTAATAATTACCTTGAAGGGACATATTTGATAACGGGGGTCGGGTGGATGCCGGATGGTGAACAGATATTTTTCTTTGTTCAAGACCGGGCCCAGACGTGGCTTGATTTCAATACGGCCTCGAAGCGTGGAGGAGAAGCCAATCGTCTTTTGCGTGAAACAACCGATGCGTGGGTTGATGTACCAGATAGTCCAAAATTTCTATCGGATGGGTCCTTTCTTTGGTTTAGCCAACGGAACGGCTGGAAACATTTATATCTATATGATAAGGGCGCAAAGTTGAAGCATGCGGTAACTAAAGGCAAGTGGGAGGCAAGGCAGCTTTATCATGTAGATGAAAAGAACGGCTGGGTTTATTTTACCGGGACACGTGATTCGCACATTGCTGAAAATCTTTACCGTGTGAAGTTAAGCGGTGGTAAAATCGAGCGTCTAACAAAACCACGCGGCAATCATCGTGTCAATGTAAGTCCGAACGGCAAGTACTTTATTGATACGTGGAGTAACAGCTCTACGCCAACAAAGGTTGCGCTGTACGGTATGAATAGAAGAAAAATACGGATGCTGGATACAAATCCTGTTTATAAGCTGGAGGAGTACCGATTTGGCAAATACGAGCAATTTCAGATTGAAACGAGAGATGGTTTCTTGCTGGAAGCAAGCCTAGTCAAACCGCCGGATTTTGATAGTAACAGAAAGTATCCGGTTTGGTTCATGACGTATGGTGGTCCACATTCGCCGACGATACGTAATGCATGGAGTGGGGGGATGGCGCGCAACAATATGCTGGCCCGGATGGGTATGCTTGTATTTCGCTGTGACCCGCGCAGCGCCAGCGGTAAAGGTGCGCGTTCGGCTTGGGCTGCATATAAACAGCTCGGCGTACAGGAGCTGAAAGATATTGAAGAGGCCATCGAGTGGCTGAAGAACAAGCCTTATGTCGATGGTGATAGAATAGGGATGAGCGGGCACAGCTATGGTGGATTTTTGACGGCATATGCGCTGACTCATAGTAAGCTATTTGTCGGCGGTATTGCCGGAGCACCTGTCACTGACTGGCGCCTATATGATACCATCTATACAGAACGGTATATGGACATACCGCAGAATAACTTGGAAGGATATGAAAAGACTTCCGTGATAAAGGCTGCTAAGAACCTCCATGGCAAACTTTTGATTGTGCATGGAGTAATTGATGACAATGTGCATATCGAAAACACATTCAAGTTTATAAATGCACTGCAGCAAGCCGATAAGGAATTTGAACTTATGATTTATCCAAGATCACGGCATGGTATCGGTGGAATGCACTATGCACATTTGGTAGTGAATTTTATTAAAACTGTGCTGAAATTAGATAATTGAGGAGGCATTCTCAGCGAACTTAAAGGGCGATTCCTAAATATATGCTTTTTATAATACCCCTCAAGACAGTTGGTGAGTAGTGAGTAGTGAGTAGTGAGTAGTGAGTAGTGAGTTGTAGCAAATTAACCAATTAACCAATTAACCACTCACACAGTGCGATCCGGGCGTTTTGTGAGATTCTACGGGCGGATCAAGTCAATTCTCGCAAGCAAGATAAAAAGGAATGCAATCGCGATGCCTATCGTAACGCTTAAGGAGCACAGTGCCATTACATGAAGTGATCTTGTTCTCTCTCTCATACCTCTAACCCCCCTTCATTAAAAACTCTATCTTCTAATATCTCACGAATCGCTGTCTTTTCCCCCAACCCTGACATACTCCACTAATAAACACAATTATATCAAATTATCGCAAGGATGTCAAGAAGAAAACCGGAGATTCGGTGAGTAGGAGTTGTGAGTAGTGAGTGGCAGCCAATTAACCAATTAACCAATAAACCAATTAACCACTCACCAGGTAAGCGGCCAGATTTTCTGGCAATCGATTTATTGCTTGGCAATACCCATTCGGCTGCGCTCAGTGCAAGCTCTATTCGTAGGTACGACAATCGCATTTCTTGTCATTGCGAGCACCTCACCTGATTCTCAGGAGGCATGTAAAATAAACTAAGATATTGGCTGAATTACGCTAACATCATTCTATTACAACACTTACAGATAACATCGTGCCGAATGCGATTTCTTAGTTCATTAGGAGGCCTTTAGGCCGAAGCAATCCGCCTGTCAGAAGCGGATGTATCCATCTCAAATTTTCGCAGCAGAGAGATTGCCACGCTCGGCTCTGCCTCGCTCGCAATGACATAAAATGGCCAAACCCGTCTGGCCACCGGACAGGATTCAACGTATTACCACGTGAATGGTTACTCCTATGGAATAATCAACTAACTGTCTATTATACAACAACGTACTGTTTGGAAAGAAAAAATCAAAAGACAATGTACGTGTTTAGCCTGCTATTAGTATTGATAGTGACGATTATATGGGTAATTCTTCAGTTAAAGGCGTCAATTGCCGTCAGAAACGGCTAATTTCGGCCTCAAGACCCGCGTATCAGCACTGGTTTCAGGCTAAACACGTACAAGACAATTTTTTCTTTCCAAAGTATGCCTAACCTCGATTCTGCAGAAGTCATTATTTTCTGAAGATATGAAGAGGGTAAGAGGAGAGAGAATTAGAAGTTTCCGACCATTGTGTCCACTGCAAAGAGCAATAGAGCTTTATGCACGCAATTTTACACCTTTCCCTCCAGGTATCCAAAGAGTATAATAGAGTTTCGGGATTCAAGGGAGACTTGGTCTGATGCCAGCTAACTTATGAGAATTCGGCAAATAGATATCAGCGATGCTTTGATACGCCCAAGCTGTGGATCAACATTATACAGAAGACTATATGTCTGGAGGTTTTATGATGAAGGATGTGAAGATTAACCGCCGTAAGTTTTTGAGAGGGGCAACTGCCGCTGCTGTGGGGACGATAAGTTTTCCTTATGTTGTTCCTTCGTCAGCTTTAGGCAAGGCCGGTAATATGGAGCCAAGCAGCCGGATTACTATGGGCTTTATCGGAGTGGGCGGCATGGGTACGAATAATATGAGGGCATTCTTGAATCAGCCCGATGTGCAAGTTGTTGCTGTCTGCGATGTCGTAAAAGCCAGCAATGAATATGGCCACTGGTATAAGAAAGGGTGGCAAGGTCCATGGTTTGGACGAGAACCTGCCCAAAAAATAGTTGGAGACTTTTACGCTCGAAAGGCCCAATCCAGTCGGTACAACGGTTGTGATATGTACAATGATTTTCGCGACCTACTCGCGAGAGATGACATTGATGCTGTTTGTATAACTACACCCGACCACTGGCATGCTATCCCGGTAGTAATGGCAGCCACGGCTGGCAGGCACATCTACTGTGAGAAGCCCATGAGTTTAACGGTTGCCGAAGGTCGGGCTATGGTTGAAGCCGTTCGGCGCTATGGTGTCATTTTCCAAACGGGAACCCAGCGGCGATCAAGCCAACAATTCCGGTTCTTATGTGAATTGGTGCGCAATGGGCGACTTGGCCAGCTCAAGAGGATAGTCACAACCATAGGACCAAATAATAAGGAGGCTCCCCCTAAAGACTGGCAGCCTATGCCTGTACCGGAATGGTTAGATTACGATATGTGGTTAGGCCCAGCGCCTTGGGCTCCCTACCATAAGGACCGTTGTCTCTATACTTTCCGGTTCGGCATAGATTATTCCGGCGGCCAGACGACAAACTTAGGGGCACATGCAATCGACATTGCCCAGTGGGCCAATGGTACAGACCATACTGGGCCGATCGAAGTGGAAGACCTTGGTGGTGAGTTTCCTAAAGACGGCCTGTTTACCACGGCCACTAAGGTACATTTCCGAGCCCGGTATGATAATGATGTCGAGCTGATTTGTAGAACTCAGGAAGACGGGCCCTTGCGCTTCGAGGGTACTGACGGTTGGATTCAGATTCATAAGGGCGAACTCACGTGCTATCCAGAGTCGCTGAAAACTTCTGTGATTGGGCCGAATGAGATCCGCCTTTATAAGAGCAATGATCATCATCGCAATTTCATCGATTGTATTAAGGCGCATCGGGAAACGGCCGCACCGGTTGAAGTCGGCCACCGCTCCGTAACTATCTGTCACCTTGGCAATATCGCAATGGCACTCAAGCGCAAACTGCGCTGGGACCCTGAAAAGGAACGTTTTGTCAATAGCGAACAAGCTAACCGAATGCTCTCACGTTCGATGCGCAGCCTGTGAAAACACGGCCAAGATGGCCGTGCCACGGCGGACCTATTGGGCTTTGAATGCTCAGAATTCAGAAGTCAGAGGTCGGAAGTCAGAAGTCGGAAGTCAAAGTCTGTCTTCTGTCCTCTGTCCTCTGTCCTCTGTTTTCTGTTCTATGTAATTCACAAATCACTTAACCGGATAAGGTGGCAACGGCGGTATCTCTTTTTCCTGCGTTTTCAATTCTTCAAGAATAACTTCGATTGCCTTATCTAATTGTTCATCAACTCCGGCATATTCTTTAGCTGGGTCGTTATCAACGTAAATATCCGGTTCGACACCGTATCCTTCGATAATCCATTTTTGTCCTTCCACATCATAACGGGAGAACTCCGGCTTATTAAGAAAGCCGCCGTCTAACAGCGGCAAAGAGCCGCGAATTCCAACGACACCGCCCCATGTTCGTTTACCGACGACTTTCCCCAGTTTATGCCTCTTAAAGCGATAGGTAAACAAATCGCCGTCCGAGGCAGAGAATTCGTCCGCCAAACACACCATAGGCCCATAAATCATACTGGATGGGTCTGGCTCAGGTGCAGTATTCCTGGCGAAATCGATCATAGTAATTTCCCGCCGCAGCCGTTCGATCAACATAGGCGAGACGTTCCCACCGCCGTTACCACGGACGTCGATGATCAGTCCCTTTTTACGAATCTGAGGGTAGAAATACTTCACAAACTCATTCAATCCGCGACGTCCCATATCAGGCACATGAATGTAACCAACCTTTCCGTCGGTGGCGTTACTGACTTTTTCAATATTATTCTGTACCCATTCATAATAATACAAGTTCTGTTCACTGCCGGCTGGCACAACTATTACATCTCGAGCGCCCTTGGCGAGAGGCTTTGAATTGAGCTTCAACGTTACCTGTTTACCCGCCTTGTTGATAAGCAACTCATAAATGTTATTCACATCAGCAGTAGATTTACCATTTACTGCGAGAATATAATCGCCTTGATTGGCGCTAACTCCTATCTCGGTCAACGGCGAACGCAAAGTCTTATTCCAGTTCTGACCGTGTAATATCTTTTCAATCCTGTAGTATCCTGATTTTGCATCGCGTCCAATTTCAGCTCCGAGAAGACCTGTTGTTATCCTTTTCGGCTTCGGGTATTCTCCGCCGCCCACGTATGTATGGCCCACATTTAATTCGCCTATCATCTCACCGATGATATATGTCAAATCGGCCCGGTGATTCACATGAGCAACCAGAGGTTCGTAACGTTCGCGCATAGCTTCCCAGTCAACGCCATGCATATTAGGAACATAGAAGAATTCCCGCATCTGCCGCCAACATTCATTGAAGATTTGCCTCCATTGCTTTTTCTTATCCAAGTAGACTTCCATACCGGAAAGGTCCAATGTTTCTTTCATTTCGATTCTTGATTTGGGCAGATTGATGATGGCATATTTTCCGCCCGAAGCAACCAGCATCTTCTTTTGATCGGCCGATATCTCGTAGCCGCCGATCGGGCCAAGCTCGGTTTCCTTTCGTTCCTTCAGATTATACATCTGCAACAAGGTTTTGCTATCCCTGCTGCCTCTTCGAGTGTAATACAGATAATCACCAACCGAACTTAGATTGCGGTAACTCGAAACTGCTGTGGGCAGCGCGGCAATTCGGTCCTTGATGCCGTCAATGTCCACTTTGACGTTTGGCTTTTTCTTCTTCTGTTGCTTGTCTTGCTGCTGTTTCTTTGCATTCTCGTCCGGCTCAGGCTTCTCAGCATCCGACTTCTTGGCTTTATCTTCTTTCTCGACCTCGACTTCGTCACTTTGAGGTTTAAAAGGAGAATCGGTGCTCTTTGTCAGCGTGACCAGGTAGATTCGAGACATATCCCGGTAGGCGTGATTCCATTCAGTCCTGCTGTAAATCGGATTGAAATCCCGGTCGGAAGTAAAGAAGACGAATCTGCCGTCCGAACTAAATACAGGATTGGATGCCGAATACCAGCCATCGGTCAACTCATAGGATTTCTTGTTCTTGAGCGAATAGAGATAAACCTTGTCCATCGCTTCGGTTTCCGATTTGGCGTAAACGACCCACCTGCTGTCCGGTGACCAGGAATAATCCCTGAACTCCCATTTATCAGATTTATCAACTTCGATGATCTTGCTGCTCTTGATACTTACAAATCGCAGACGTAATCGTTTGTCTGCCCAGAGAATCTTCCCGCTGTCCGGCGACCACTCGATTTTGTATTTGTAGGTTTCGGCGTTTCTTGTTATCTGCTTTGCTTGTGCGCTGCCGTCCTGAGGGACGATATAGATTTCATCTTCACCGGAGGCGTCAGATATGTATGCAATCCACCTGCCGTTGGGTGACCATTTGGAATTTCGTTCGTGAATTCCCGGCGAATTCGTTAGATTTCGGATAGCACCGTGTTTGGCTGGAACGGTAAATACATCCCCTCTGGCGCCAAACAAGGCACGCTTGCCATCAGGAGCGATCTCATAGTTGGTTACATTGTCAGCAACACTGACAATACCACTTCTGCCGCCGATTAAATCTTCCTTAATAAAAATAACCACTTTCTCGAATTTCTCGCTCTCGATGTCTAAACGATAGATATACCCTCCGTTTTCAAATACAATTGCTTTTTTACCCAATGATGGAAATTTGATGTCAAAGTCAGTGAAATTGGTAATTTTCTTAGTCTGCTTCGAATTGACATCATAGACGAAGAGGTTCATGCGTTTATTTTCATCGCGATCAGAGAGGAAGAATATTTTATCACCACTCCACATGGGGACAATATCCTGTGCAGGATTGTTGGTAATATTCTCAACTTTTTTTGTTTCGAAATCATAAACCCAGATATCATCGGCCATGCCGCCGCGATATCTTTTCCATGTGCGGAATTCGCGAAATATGCGATTGTAGGCTAATTTCTTGTCATCCGGTGAGAAAGAGCAAAAGCCACCACGAGGAAGCGGCAGCTCATCAGGAAGACCACCTGATTTAGATACGGAATAGAGTCGGCCATTAAAGCTATTAAATGAACGCATTCGTGAGCGGAAAATGATATTCTTCCCGTCGTTTTTCCAGGCCATCACGATGTTATTGGGTCCCATTCGATCGGACACATCATCCCGCCCAAGCGTTGCTGTTAAGGTCAATCGTTGAGGCACACCGCCGCCTGCCGACATTAGATAAATCTCCGTATTACCATCATATTGACCGGTAAAAGCGATGTGCTCGCCGTTGGGAGAAAAACGGGCAAACATTTCAAAGCCTTCGTGATTGGTAAGTTTGCGGGCCACACCGCCGATTGATGGAACACTATAGAGATCGCCCGCGTAAGTGAAGACAATCTGATCCGCATGAATTGCTGGAAAGCGCAATAGCTTTGCTTCATTATGGGCAAATGCAGAATTTATAATTAAGACAGCAACAATCAACAAAGCAAATAAGCGATTCATCTTAACTCCCAACTTATCAACAAAGATTCTATGCCGACACTTCCTGTTTAAGCCGGCTCCCGCAAACTTAGTGCCTGCTGTTAAAAGAACAACCACCATTGACCGAATTGTCAAATTCATCCTACCCATTTTCCGACCCTCTCAAAAAGTGTTAGTGTTTGATGCGTACTATGCGCGATATTATATCGCTGAAATACGAATTGGAACTCCTTACTTTTAATATGATTATATACACCTCAAGGCCGTCAAATCAAGGAAAAAATAAGCTCAATACCAAAATCCCGTAGAATTACAGACTTTAAGACCAAAGACCAAGAGCTCAAGGTGCTTTTGGCCGGTTTAGAATACAAAGCCCGTAAGTACAAAGATTGTATTTAGCACTGGCCTGATAATAACCGTACCCACCATAACCATGGAACAAAATTCCGAGTTCGAAAAATCGAAAATCTATACGACGTTTATCAAATCGCAAAAGCAATCGAATGAAACCGAACTCGTGCAATGAACCGGAAGTAAAATTAGTTTAATGCTGATGTCTCTCATAGGTAAATATCTGCACAAAACGCAAAACCGCAACCTTGTCCCCGCATGCCCCTGTGTGATCTTTGCAGTTAGGCAGTGATTTGAACGATGCGTCATCGGGTGACATCTATGAAAAAAGCAGCACGCCTGAGAGGACTCGAACCTCTAACCTTCGGTTCCGTAGACCGACGCTCTATCCAATTGAGCTACAGGCGCCTGTTTTTTGAAGTGCTTGTAGCATAACAACTTTCTGTTCGTCCTGTCAAGTTCTAAAGCACTCAAAGTGAGCAAAATCAGCAATTTGTGTCAAATTTGTGTCAATCGTCTTTCGTTTTAGCCAAAATACTATTCAATACCTTGTTGGCAGAAACCCAGAACGGATTCGAACGCCACGTTGTAGTTCCAGACCCACATCTCGTGCAACTTATATACCTTATCAAATTCGTACTGAATCCAAGCTCCAGCCGGCTCGGCAGCGCTTAGCCACATCTCCATCTCTTCGGTCGAGTGTTGGTCAGTCTCGTCGAGACCAGAACCGTTGATGGTATTTTCCGGTCCCTCATCCGCCCTGTTCGAGCTGGAGGCCGTGGCAATGATATTCTTCATCACATAACTATAAGGCTCAACCGTGAAACTCCAGACATCGCCTTTGAAAACCGCCGAATCAGGCGGTGCACTGACCTCATCGATCCGCCAGTAATAGGTCTGGCCGAAGTCGAGACGACCCGGGGGATCATACGTGTTGGTGCCCTGACTTTGACTGAGCAGTACGTCCAAAGTATTGGCTCTGCCGGCATCGTTGACATCGGCGAAATTCGTGCCAAAGTACACATCATGTGTGTTAATTGACTCTCCGGGTGTCCAAGCAAGAATTACATCGCGGGGGACGTCCGTTTCCGCATCAGCCGGGCTCGACTCTATTGCTATCGGATCACCGGTGAGAATTCCAAGCAGGAGAAGGACTACATTCTCGAGCATCTTTTTCCCGTCATCGGTGAAGGTGGGAAAGAATTGGTAGGGCCTTAACATCAAGAAAGCGATACGCGGCCCACCGGCAATTTGCCCGGAACCTGGATAATATTCAGTCCCGGCATCCCAACTGGCAATCATAACGTCGCTGCTGCCGGCAGGTGTCGCGATTTTCGTGCCGTTGCCGGCTGAGTCCTGAGTGGAAACATCAGTGTTGTCAATAGCACTTGGGAAAATCTCCACCTGGCCGTCGGTTATGGTCACGTCGTTGAAAATCAGGTTGTCTTCGTCAATCACAGCCAAATGCGTTAGTGCGTCTGCATCGTGTTGGTCACCTTGCAGCCATCGCCACCTGCTTTCTCGGGAAAGGTAGGCGCTATGCAGAAGGATCGGCGTTTCCAGGCCGTTCCAGAAATCGATCTCAGCATCATAGGACCCGCTGCTTGTCTGGCGGGAGACAATGATGAGGTCCGCAGAACTTAGATTGGCCTTTGCTCCGGCACTCAACGTGTCTCGGTACTTCTCATCCTCTATCTCGACGGCAATATCATTGCCAAGGATTCCCTTCAGGAACGGTTCGAGGCCTGCTTCATTGGCGGGATTATCAGTGACGACGATAATTTTCGTCACCCCCCACCCACTGTCAGCGAGACCAAGTACTAAGACAACAAACATCAAATAAATAAACTTTTTAGACATGATGATCCTCCTCATAAAAAAGGTTGATATGACGAAGCTGTATCCACTTATGGAAAACGCGTTTTGTTCTCAAACAAAATGTGTGGCAAATACTTGCATCTCACCAGATTTGACGTCTGCTAAAGACATTCTTTTACGAGTTGATACTGCCTCCTTCCTTCCATTTCTACTAATAGTCTTTGAAGCTCCTCATCCAGTCTGGCCAATCCGCTGGTCCACAACCTCCCGCTGACGTCCAGGGGCCGTTAGTGTTGAACTGTTTGTGCCATTTTAGTTTCCACAACTCCTTAAGCCCAACCTTCCTGACGGACCAGTCCATAAAAACGTGATTTACAAACCCATCGTGTCGGTTGATGCAGAAATGCTTTATCCCCCCCCTTCCAGCGCCCACCCACGGAGCCTCAAACTCAGGTGGATCTCCATCTACGCCCATTTCGTGTGGCATGCCTCCTCTCCACATAGAATCGGCAAAAACTGGTATATTGTTTCCGCCTGAAACATCTTTGGTCTTCCAATTGTATTTAGTGGGGTGGCCTCTAATCTCTGTCACTCCTGGCTCGGGCTTATAAACCCAGCAATTTATCCCATAGCTAGCTTCTTCCTGCCTGTCTTCTAGTCCACCTGTGCCCATGGTGTAATAGTTAAGCGAACCACCCCAAAACGCCGCCCCATCTGGGTGTGGTTTCGTTGCCATCGGGCATAGGAGGATACCAGATCTTGTCCTGTAAAAGGGCCTCAGCGCGATAATCCAAGTCCCACGTACCCACCCGGGCTCGTCGGATTCCATACAGAAGTAGCCATCGTTATCCTGGCAATACATCGACCAGATGACGCCCCATTGATGCAGGTTCGTCTGACAAGCGGCTGATCTTGCCTGTTTCTTTGCCCGGTTTAGTGCGGGCATCAATATTGCCATCAATAATGCAATGATAGCGATTACCACTAAAAGTTCTATTAGCGTAAAACCTCTTGGAAATCTTTTGGTTCCCCGATTAGAAATCTTCATGTCTAACGAGGTGAATCTTTTCCGGGGGCTCATAGTCAATCTCGTTCTGCTGTCAAAGAAGAAGTCTCTTAAAAGCTACAACCTACCTTCTTGTTTGTACCATATTATCGGCTGCCAGTCAAGCAGGAAATCCCCAATTTCTCGCCCCCTTTGCCCCACATTCATCATTTGGCCTTCTTTTACAGCATCCGCCGCCACAGTCTTATCAGTGCCGCCGTACTGACCGTTCGTGCGCTCAAATCGCCGAAAATCTACCCGGACTTCAGAGGTCGTGGTCTGCCCCGGCGGCATTGCGGAATCCAACACGAGAAACGCAATCGGCACCTTTCTGGAGGTCGCATTGTTCGAAAGTGACATTTTCCCCGTCGTCGATAACCAGTGCCGGCCGGTCGTCGTTCTTCTCGAACCCGAAGCGGCAGTTAAGAAAACGGACATTCCTGACGTGGCGGAGGTACCATGCGTACGCAGGAATGGCCCCCACGTGGCGCGGAAACCGCTCGTCGTTTTCTTCCGGGTCCAGTGAAGCCTCCAAAGCCAGGTGCCCACCCTTCGCTGTGATCTGGACCTGTTTCCCGTCAG
>Ga0209979_1001700_pt1 | contig 23206 bp, 18 predicted proteins | sample AnhtaG_FD_183114 | JGI IMG/M metagenome (GOLD analysis project Ga0209979, IMG submission 183114) | Deep subsurface microbial communities from Anholt, Denmark to uncover new lineages of life (NeLLi) - Anholt_01485 metaG (SPAdes) (version 2) | ecosystem: Environmental > Aquatic > Marine > Oceanic...
GGATAGATTCTCGATGCCTGCCTCGCCGGCAGGTAGGCGGTGAGCAGCGAAGCGCCATAGGCGATTATAACCACCACTACTATATTGACCCATGGGACCTGATAGGTAATGGCTGGGAAGTAATCGCGCATGCCGTCGATGATCTGGACGGAGAGGGTGGCACCAAGAGCGACGCCGAGTACAATGCCGAGCAGGGCAATAAAAGAGGACTCCAGCAAGAAGGAGAGCTGCACCATGCCCTTCTGGAAGCCCAGAGCACGTAGCACGCCAATCTGCCTCCGCCGCTCCACCACAGAGCGGGCAGCGATGACCCCCAGCGCAGCTATACCCACTACCAGGCCCAAGCCCATGAAGCCCTGCAGCAGGTTGTTTATCATCACGTTAATGCTTGTTATATCACCGATCTCGTTTTCCAATGCCACCGCCTGCATGCCGTTCTCGAGAAACTGTTTCTCCAACGCCTTGGCGGTGGTTTCGGCATCCACGCCCTCTTCGAGCCCAAACATGTAGGACTGAGGTGGCACTGGTTGTGAAAGCAGGGAGTTCACCATCTCCTGGGAGGTAAGTACACCGCTACCAGCGTAGAAGGCCTGCTGTTCAAGTACCCCGATGACCCTGAGCCTTTGCTCCTTCCCGGTACGGGGATCCTGCGCCAGGATAAATACCTCGGGCAGCGTTTCGTCCTCTATGTAAAACCCCTCCAGTTGGAAGTCCATGGCAGGCCCGCCAAAGCTGTAGTTGGACTTGGTAGGCACCAGGAAGGCAGCGACTACTGTCGTTCCAGGCTCTTCCTGAAGGGCTTGCCACACCTCTCGGGGCGAGTTGTAGCCCTCGGCCATCGTAGCGAACTCATAGTTTACGCTGTCGGTATATCCAGCATCCACCCCCTGGATGAAGAAGTCGGTGAACTCCTGCTCCGTCTCCTCCTGCTTCACCTTCACCGGCGCTCCGTTGAAGCTGCCGATGGCCTGAAAGTCGTCCAGTGCCACACCATCGCCCTGCTGGAGGTCGGTGCGGATATCGGGAATGGGGTTTGTGTAGCTTGTGTCGGCTCGAATTTGATAGCCGCCCGATACACTTTCTACGTCGGAAAAAACGCCACTTATATTGCTAGTAATGAATGCCATCACGACAAGGGTGAACACGACCAGCGAGAACATAGCCAGAATGTTGCCTGTGCGGAATCGGTTATGCCGGGGGTAGGATACAGCGGTCTTAAGCACCGGGGGCATGCCTCGGATGCGCCCGAAGAGGCTCACCATAACCGATATCAGTAAATCCGAGTTGTAAATGATGGTCCACACTGCTCCTAACACCAGCATGATGCCTGAGAGGAAGAACATCTCCATGCCCTGCTGCATCTCCGGAAGAATGGATTTCATGACACCAGGGGGAAGAAGCCACCATACCACCAGGCCAAGTCCGGCTATAGTGTAAGCGGCCCGTTCCGGTAGGCCGAAGCGCCGGGCGAGGAGGGGTACGCCGATAATTACAAGTGAGGTTCCCAGCATCCATGCAGCTAATTGTTCATTCTGAAATCCATAAATTGCGATGAAGAGACCCATAATAGGTAGCAAGATTGCCAGAATCAATCCCCTGATCGATTTGCGAATGATGCGGGGCTCGGGGATATCCCGGATGGCCCGCACGATGTTCAGCCGGCTCGCCCTCCATGAGGAGATTATTACCACGATGAAGGTAAAAACCGTTCCCAGGGTGTATGCCATGATCACGCTCCTCCACTGAAAGGAGAAAGCCAGCTCAAGGTCCACCTGGCCAAAGGCAATAGCGATGATACGGACCATCCCCCAACCCACCACCACTCCCAACACGCTACCTACGGCAGCAGCGACGAGGGCATAGATTGCCCCCTCGAAGGCGAACATGCGGATAACATGGCTCTGCTGCGCTCCCACTGCGCGGGCCATGCCCAGCTCCTGTTTACGCTCCGCGGCCAGCATGACAAAGATAAGGAAGATGAGCAGGATGCCCGCCGCAATGGAGAACTGCCCGAATAGGAGGAAGATGGTGGAGAAGATGCTTCCAGCAGTGTTAGCATCATCCAGGGCATCCTGCTTTACGGGTTCTGCTTTTAACCCTGTCCCTCCCAGAACAGGTTCCAGGCTGGAAATTACTACATCGGTGTGCTCGGCACCCTGAATTGCATCTCCGTGATTGGTGATAATAATAGAATTTATCCTGCCCTCATTGCCAGTCAGGGCCTGTAGCTGGGTGAGGGGCATTACTAGAGAAAGCTCACCGGCGGGATTCGCCCCTTTTGTGTACACCCCAGCCACTTCCAGATCGGCAGGGTCAGATACTAAATACACATTAACAGTATCGCCCGTATCCACATCCAGCTCACTGGCGAGTTCACTGCTTACATACACCTGACCCTGCGTTAGGTCAGAAATAGAAAGTATAGTCCCCTGTTCGCCCTCAAGCTGGTCAAAGCCGCTCATCCACTCCTCGTCATAGCCGAGTATGTCTACCCGGGGCTCGTTCAATCCAGTCTCCAACGCGACGACCGGGGCAGCCTCGGTGGTGAGGGGAGCCACACCCTCCACTTCTGGGACGGCCGCAAGCCCCTCACGCACTGTATCGAAATAAACCTCGTCGAAGTAAGCAGGCTGCCCGGACGGGTCCGGTGTCTCGGTCTGCACCATGATGTCCACCAACCCGATCTGCTTCAGTGCCTCGGATCGAATAGAGTTATTCAGCGTATCACCGATAGTAAAGGAAGCGGAGAAGAGAAGGGTTGCCAGCATGAGGCCTAACACAATGAGGGCCGTTTGTGCCCGGCGCCGGGGAGCATTGCGCACTCCCAGCTTGAAAATCACCGGGTTACGGATGGCAATCACAGCCATGACGGAGACCGCTATGACGAAGATGACCAGCAAGGCCACCATTAGTTGATTGGTAGGTATGCCAAATAGCTTTTCCATTACCCTCTCTTATTGCTCTTAGTCAACCCGGGTACTCTCAGCAGGCTAGAGCGACTGCTTTGGTAGCAGGAGCCTAGTCGCGCGTCATACCGGGGGCCTCAGCAAAGACTACTTCGTAGTTCTCACGGCCGGCCGGTGCGCGAAACAGAGTTACGAACTTAGCCACCTGCTCCTCATAGTATCCACTCGCTATACCAGCTGCAGCCGCTTCCTCGCTCGCCCACAGGCTCATGATGAGGCCTTTGCCCTCCGGTGTGCGCATTACATATATACCTTCGTACCCTTCCCGTTTTCTCGCCTCGGGCACGACCAACTCCTTAAACCGTTCCAGAGCATCGTCCAGACTGATTCTGAGCGTGTCGATTTCAAACAGTGTTATCCTTGCGAACATTTTCAGTCTCCTCCTTATAGCGCAGTTCTAAATGCTGTAAATTGAATCAGCATTTAACAACCACCCATACGAAGCTCCTCCACAATCGTTCCATCTGCCATCCTCAGGATTCGATGTGTCCTGCGTCCGACGGCGAGGTCATGGGTGACGATGACGAATGTCTGAGTCTTTTCCTTGTTCATCCTGCACAGCAGGTCAATTACTTCGGTGGCGTTTTCGCTGTCCAGGTTCCCTGTGGGCTCGTCAGCCCACACGATGGCGGGCTCGTTGACCAGCGCCCGGGCGACAGTCGCCCGCTGCTGCTGGCCACCGGACATCTCCGCGGGGAGCTTGGGCGCCTCCTCATCCAGACCCACAAGTGCCAGGGCTTGCAGTGCCCGCGTCCGAGCATCTCCTGGCTTCACCCCGGCCATCAAGAGAGGAAGTTCCACGTTCTCAACGGCGCTGAGGACCGGCAGCAGATTGAAGGACTGAAAGACAAAGCCCATTTTCTCGGCTCGGTAGCGGGTGCGCCGCTTATCCGACATAGCGTGAATGGAGGCACCCTCAATGGTGACCTGGCCCTCGGTAACATCATCTAGTCCCGATAGGACGTTGAGAAGAGTTGTTTTGCCACAGCCAGAGGGCCCCATAATAGCCACCATCTCGCCCCGCGTGATGCTCAGATCAACACCCCTGAGGGCATCCACCGTCACCTTGCCCGTATCATAGGTCTTGTGAACTGCTTTCGCCTGAATAATGGTGCCATTGTGACTCCCAATTGGCACTTTCCCTTTGCACTCGGGATAACGAGTGCACACATGGAATGAACATCCAGCGTTTGGGCCTTTTTTTGCTGTCCGTAGAACCGTTTTAGAGCCACATATTGGGCATTTAATATCTTCGGGCATTATCCAACTCCTTCCTCTCCAAATCCATCGGGCTGGGGTCTTTGCGCCATTATCATAAGAGCTTAGTTCTATCGCTATTTTTTATTCATCATACCCATATGCACTAAAGCGTGTATGTAACTTTAGTCACACTGATACTATCTAACAAGATGGCATGGAAACATAGACGAAACGGCCTGTCATTTCAGCTTGCCCTGTTAGAGTTGTTGGCCAGATAAGGCAATGAATCCATGTGCTTGCTCTTTCTTCTCCATCGCATCTAGCGCCTGCTGCAAATTCTCTACCTAGACCTTTACAAAGTTATTACTACCTTTCCCTTTACATGTCCTTTCTCTGCATACCTATGAGCCTCGGCGATTTGCTCCAATGGGTAGCACCTGTCAATGACCGACCTTACTTTTCCAGCCTCAATAAGTTCTTTAAGAAAGATCAGATCTTTAGTACTAGGTTTTGGGAGCATAGATTTCGCTTTTTTGCTACCTATCATTGAAGTCCATAAAATGTAAATAAGTACAAGCGAAATAGTTTCAGTTGTAATATAAATCCCTTTTTGATTTAACGAGCTCTTACAATTTGAAAATGAATTTTTGCCTACCGCGTCAAAAATAATGTCATAAGTCTGACCTTTTTTAGTAAAATCCTCTTTGGTATAATCGATCACCCTATCTGCACCAAGAGATCGTACCAAGTTTAGATTACTTGTACTGCACACTCCAGTGACTTCCGCCCCAAAGCATTTGGCAAGTTGTACAGCAAAAGTACCTAAGCTTCCAGAAGCTCCATTGATAAGGACTTTTTGTCCACTCTGAATATTTCCCGCATCTCTAAGGAATACCAATGCATTAGTTGCCCCAAAAGGAACTGCTGCGGCTTCTTTATAGGTCATATTGGCCGGTTTTCCTGTTATCACAGCACTCTCAGACATAGCCACATATTCTGCATAACAACCCATACGTGCTCCTCCATAAACTTGGTCACCCTTTTTAAATAGTTTTACATCTTTCCCTACTGCTTCAACTTCCCCGGCTAGATCAACCCCTAATATATTCAATTTTGGCTTTATGATTCCTGACATTATTCGTGCGGGAAATTTGCCATTTCGAAATCTCCAATCCATCGAAGATACTGTTGTAGCATGCACTTTTATAAGTACTTCATTGTCCGTGATAGCAGGTTTCTCTATTTCTTTTAGTTCAAGAACATCAGGTGACCCGTATTTTTCATATACAATCGCTTTCATAGCATCCTCCACAAGATGACTTCTTTGAACCCAATCTTCTGATTTGCTATTTTTTCTCCAGCGCGTCCAGCGCCTGTTGGACATACGCATTGGCCATTTGTATTGACGCCTCCAGCGGTATAAGTTCGCGGCTGACGATGTTGAGGGTTTCGGGGGCCATCTCGCCATCCCGCACCAGTTGGCGACCTGCCTCCTTCGCCGCCTCGAAGACATCGTCCAACGGAACACCCATCTCCTTCATCTCTTTCAGGCCCGCTCCGTGGGGCCGAAGCAGCGCTCCGGCAAATTCCCTATCACTGTTCCTGCAATAGGTTCTCAGGTGAGCAAGCAGCGGGTCGAAATTCCCCATCTCCCAGAAGCCGCAGGTAGAGACCAGCACGATCTTGCTGCGCTTGGTTCCTTCCCGCCGAGGGTGTAGACTGTGCCCATCACGATACTCGAAAAACGGCAGCATGAGGGGATTCAGTCGCTCCATCACGTTCTTGATCGAGGCGGTAACCCCGTCAACATAGACCGGGGTGGCAAGCGCCCAGATGTCCGCTTCGCCCAGCTTGGGGAGGAGCATCTGCATATCGTCCTTCTGGAAGCACACGCCCGGTGTCTTGAACATGCAGTTCCACTCCCCTTGGCAGGGGTTGATCTTGAGCTTCTTGGTATAGAAGAGTTCCACTTCTGCCCCTGCCTCTCTCATCCCCTCGAGGAACGGGTTTAAGATCAGCGCGGTATTGCCCTTGTCCATCTTGGGGCTACCGTTGATTGCCAGCACTTTCACTATTTCATCTCCTTTTTTGTTCTCCCCTCCACATTAGAGTGTTTTCGGAGAGCAGCATTTTTACCCACATCAATCGTCATGGTCATGTTAGACCGTTCTTCCAGATTTCGATATGCCTATTCATCCTGGAGTCCTATTCATCATACGAGTGTCAACTCCACACCACCATCACTGTCCGAAAAGTCCCATTAGGGATATGTCACCCTCGGCTTGGTACTTCCCTTCCATGAACAATTGCATGCCGTCAGCCTTGGCGGTGACGATGTCCATCCACACTTCGAAGGGCGCCTCTACGGTCAGGTCAGGTTTATCTGCGGTTCCCAATGTCGCCTTAATGGTTCCCTTTTCGATTGTGAAATAGCACGAACCCTCCACCTCACCGGAGAACTTGAACTGCAGCACCGCCTTGGTGTCAGCAGCTTGCAAATTAAAGCCGAACCGCATGAGCGTCATGTAGGTTTCAATGGAGTCGGGGCGTGGTATCATGCCTCTCTGCTCGAATGTCTTGGGTGTTACCCCTTCGGCGATGCAGGTCTTCCAAAATAGATTGGTAACATCTCTAACCGATTGAACATCATCTATTATGGGCTGTTTGATCCGGGCCATTGTCTGCGGAGAGATTGCCATGGACTCCACCAATTCGCGTCCCGCCTGCCTGGTGGCATCGAGTATGTCGTCTAGCTTGTGTTTCCACGGGGAATGTGTAATCACGTTGCTGGCGGTCCGGTAGATTTCAGCCACAAGCTTTGTGCTGCCACGGTGGAACAGGAAATTGACATAGTGTGAGAGCCCTTCAAACGCCGATTCCTCCAGAAACCCGCAGACGGAAAGCACCACGGCTGCCGGCCGCTTATAACGCAAGGGGTGAACCCAATAGCCGCTCTCGTCTTGCTCCAGAAACGGTTCGCATATTGGAAACGTGCGCTCGATAAAGGTCTTCATGGGGGCGTTCGCAGTGTGGTGGAAAAGGGGGGTGGCATAGACGACCAGGTCGGATTCCAACCACTTTAGGAACAGTTCATTGGTCATATCGTCCTGGTGAACGCACTTGCCGGGGGTCTTGGTCATGCAGGTGAAGCAGCCGATGCAGTACTTGATATTCTTTTGGCGCAGATGCACGACCTCGACCTCGGCGCCGGCCTCAAGCATTCCTTCGACCAGATGGTTCATCATTATTTCGGTTCTGCTCTGGCCCCCTTTGCGTAGGCTGGAATTAATGGCTAATACCTTCATTTCGTCCTACCCATCTTTGGTGCTCCTTAAACATACATTTATCCATAACTACCAAGAGCCCGGCCTCTTTAGCTCGGGTAGCGGCCCTCTCATTTATCACCCCCTCCTGCAGCCACACCGCCTTGGCCCCTATTTTAATCGCCTCCTCCACAATGCCTGGCACCTCCTCAGAGCGGCGGAAGACGTCTACCACGTCCACTGGTTGGGGAATGGAGCCGAGGTCAGGGTAACTAGGCTCCCCCAGTATCTCCTTCTGATGAGGGTTCACCGGGATTATCCTATACCCATGCTCTTTTAAGTAGCTCGCTACCCCATGGCTGGGGCGATCAGGCTTTGGGGTAAGCCCGACCACAGCAATGGCTCGGCTGGACTTCAGGATTTCCTCTTCTGTACTCATAACCCGCCTCCTCTGCTGTCAATAAAGCAGAAGCGCTAATGATAACCTTCATAATCTATCTCCGCCGCAGACGCTACAGTCAGGTCTCCTAATTAGATCGACAATGGTAAATTCCATCGTCTCACCATTGAAATATAGCATCTTGCCGGCGAGCAAATCCCCAAAGCCAGCAAGTAGTTTAATCGTTTCAGTAACCTGCAGGATAGCCACCAAAGCGGGTGTTACGCCGAAAACCGGAAATGTCCCCCCCTCTCCTGGGCGCTGCGGGAAAATGCAGGCAAAACAGGGAGTCTTTCCGGGGATAATAGTGGTAATCTCGCCAAGCAGCCCATTAATCCCGGCATGGATAAAGGGTATTCCTTCCCCCACACAGGCTGAGTTTAGGATAAACCTGGTCTCGAAATTGTCCATCCCATCTATTACCGTATGTGCGCCTTTGATGATGTCCCTTACATTATCTTCGGTGATTCTCTTAAAGAGAGGGGTGACCTCTATCGAGGGGTTTAGTCTGGTGAGCTTTTGCGCCACCGAGAGTGGCTTCTTCTCCCCGATATCCTGTTCCCAATGAAGAATCTGCCGGTTTAAATTAGAAAGCTCCACAAAATCGCAGTCCACTATAGTAATGTGCCCGATGCCGGCGCAGGCCAAATATACGGAGGCCGCGGTTCCCAATCCCCCAAGTCCAGCTACCACCACATGGGACTGCTTAAGCTTCCTCTGTCCCTCCTCACCGAAGCTTGGGTATAGAATCTGCCGTCCGTATCTAACGAGATCGCTTTCGGTCAGCATGTTCAGCCCTCCGCCACGTCGCCGGTGACAGGGTCGACCCTACACCCCTTGGCGGTCACCCAGGCGATCCCCTGTTCGATATCTTTTTCTGCCCCCTCCAGTTCCAGTACCACCCGGCCCTTATCCCTGGATACAAAGATTGATTTCTGGTAGATCCGTGTCGCCAGGGCACCGGTTGTATGGTCTGGCTGCCTCCCAGAGTGGATGTCCAATGTTTCAAATCTCATTTCATTTCCCCCCAGCATCTGCCTCAAACCTCCTCGGCAGGAAGTCAACCCCAGGGAATGTAAGAACACCAGGCTAACCATGACCAGCAGATAGATAATCCGTTGGCGAAACAGTGCTTATTATATCCTGCGACGCAGCGCCAGTCCAGTTCCGCCAAGGGCAACCGCCGTGACGAGCATAAACACGCCACTGCCGATCAGCATTTGGGTGACACCAAATTCTACACTCCCCTCCAGATCAAGGGAAGAATCATGGCTCACCGCTTCTTTCGCTGCGCACTAGCTAATGTGCTATAATCGTGGGCGTATGTTTGGGGCAGAGCGGAACTAAAGCATGCCAGCGCCGGGAAGAAGGCTTTTCTATGGCTGGGTAATTGTAGCGGCCGCTTGGTTGGTGATGTTTGTTAGTGCGGCGGCCATTAGCTCCTTCTCCGTATTCGCTCCGGAACTGGAGGGGGAATTCGGCTGGACGAGGGGGATGCTCTCCCTAGGCTTCACCATTAATGCGCTTACGATGTCGGTATTCGGACTGGCGGCAGGGATGCTGGTCGATCGAATCGGGCTGAGAAGGACCGTGATTATCGGTGCCGTCATCGGGGGGCTGGGGATCGCCCTATTGAGCCAGATAAACCAGCCCTGGCATTTCCACCTCCTCTACGGCGTCCTCGCCTCCTCGGGGATCGCATTATGTTTCATCGTCCCCACAGTGGCCACGGTGCGGAGGTGGTTTATGAGGAGGGCGGCTCTGGCAGTATCTATCGCGATGACCGGCTCGGGGCTAGGCGTGGTGATTCTACTGCCGTTGATCCACCGTATCATAGTGGCTATTGGCTGGCGTGATAGCTACATCGCGCTTGGGCTCATCATGGTAGTGGGCGCCGTCATTGGGGCATCACTTTTAAAGAAAGACCCGGAATCGGCGGGAACCTATCCCGATGGCATCAAGCCCGAGGCGGGGAACCTTGAGGCCCGCGCGGACTTTCTCGCCCGCACCGAGAAGTGGTCGGTAAGGGAGGCCTTCAGGACATCTAGCTGGTGGTTCCTCCTATTCTCCCAGTTCTTCAATATCGCGGTAGTCGGGATTATCGGCCATATTGTGTTCTGGGGCGGCGACCTGGAACTACCACGGGGGGATGCGGTGAATATCCTGAGCTTCTTTGTGCTGGCTGCGGTGGCAGGCCGGCTTTTCGGGGGCTTTTTCTCCGATTGGCTGATGGCCAAATTCGGTATCTCTCGAAAGCCGGTCCTATATTTTTGCACCATTGGCGTAGCCCTGGGGTGCTTTCTCGCTATGGGGGTTAATAGCGAAACAGAGCTTCTTTTGGTTTCTCTGCTTATCGGATTCTGCTACGGAAGCGGCCTCTCGGTATTCCCCACATACCTGGGAGACCTGTTCGGGGTGGTTAGCATGCCGATGCTTTTTGGCGTCATGTTCTTGCTCGCGGGAGGATTATTTAGTGCCATCGGTCCTATTTTGTACGGATTCATCCACGATACCCAGGGGTCTTACGATACAGCCTTCCTGGTTACGGCGATATTGTGCCTCATCTCAGCAGTATCCCTATTCCTTATCAGGGCGCCGGTGAAGGGAAGAGGAGCCCAGACTTGACGGCAAGGTATACTCCTGCTAGCATTGCATCAAGAAACTAGAGAACGGGAATGAAATGAAAATCAAGCGATTTATCGTGGTCATGCTTTTGGGTGTTCTGCTGGTGGGTTCTCTGGCTTGCTTGCGGTCAGGCATTGCAAAGCCTACAGTTGGCGATGTCCCGCAAGGGTGGGACCTTAGCAATGAAGAGCCCTACGGAACATTTGATGAGTTAGATGGCACGGTATGGGGCTTGATTGAGTATACCGATACTGAGGACGCTAATTTTGTTCAGATATACTATGGCGATGTTCCCAGCGAGTTAAAAGGAAATGAGACTGTCCAGGGCGCCCTGATTGGTAGGGCAATCGTAGAGTCCATGTTCGAGCCAGATGAGACGGGAATAATGATTGCAAGCGGTCAGATAGCTGGCTATACCAAGATGTATGACTCGGAGTGGGATTGGTATGAGATGGAGATAGTTTTCGTCCTGGACTCTATCTGTATTGACATCTGGACCCGCTATAATGCGACTTCTGAGGATGAAGCGCAAGCAATGTCAATCATAAACAGTATCTCGCCCTAGCCACCCATTCCGCGATAGGCAACCTACTAGAGAGGCTCGATTCTTCCCTCGCTAACCCGAAATAGCACCGCCTCAGCCAGAAAGCCGGGATCGAAGCGGTCGAGATCGGTGGTGGTGATCACCACCTGCTGATAAGAGGTAATGGACCCTAGTAGTTGACGACGCCGCTCCGCATCGAGCTCGGAAAGCACATCGTCCAAAAGCAGGATGGGCTCATCAGCTATTTTGGAGCGCATGAAGCGAGCCTCGGCGAGCTTTAGGGAGAGGGCGATAGTGCGCTGCTGGCCCCGGGAGCCATAAACATTCATATTGACATCGCCTATTAGGAACGCCAAGTCATCCCGATGAGGACCAACCAGGCTCATCCCCTGAGCGATCTCCTTCTTTCGAACATCTCGAAGTCTATCCCCAAAATCCGTTGCGCCTACGCTGGGCAGATAAGTTATTCTCAATTTCTCATGCTCCGCAGTGAGCTGGTAGTGGATCGGCTGAGCCAGGTCGTTAAGCTCAGCCACCATGAGCTGACGCTGCGCGATGAGATAGGAGCCGTGTTCCAGTAATTCCTGGTCCCAAAAATCAAGCTGGCTCCCCTCGGCGCGTCGCTCCCCGATCAACCTTAGGAGGTGATTTCGCTGCAGGAGCACCTTATTGTATCGCTGGAGGGCGCGGAGGTATCGAGAATTGACCTGGGAGTTTGTTATGTCCAGGTAACGTCGACGCAGCGAGGGAGCACTGCCAATAAGATCGATGTCCTGGGAGCTAAAGAGCACCACATTGACCTGACCGACGAGGTCAATGGCGCGACGGGGCACGCCATTTATTTTAATCCGCTTTTGAACATGTGCCGCAGGGCCGGGATATGCCGCCCTCAGGGCAAGCTCCACCCGAATGCTCTCCATCCTTTTTTGAACCTGGGCCAGCAGGCGAGCTACCGAGAGCCCCTCCGTTGGGGCGGACCAGTTGATCAGCTCCCGCTCCGCAGTGGCGCGATGGGATTTGGCGGTGGCCAGGAGGTAGATCGCTTCAAGGAGGTTGGTCTTCCCCTGAGCATTATCGCCCTGAAGCACCATAAGGTGAGGGGGGAGGTCGAGCTCCAGGCGCTCGTAATTACGGAAGTTGGTCAGGCTCAAATGCGCGATATGCAAACATCTCCTCCCGCTTCTCCCCACCGGGGATGCAACCACTCAGGTAAATCCGACTCCAAGGCTCTCTTTTCCTGCTCTGGGTTGCGCTATTGGGCTCTCTTACTAAACTAGGCTTGGGATTCAAGTACCGCTACGTACCTAAGTGTGTCGGGATGCGTGATAACCATATCATGGTAATGGTAGCTCAGTTTTGCATTCAAGTCGCCCTGAGGCTTGATTTCCTAATAGAGCAGGCTCGATGTTCACTCTACTGCAATGTAATGACCGGGCCCTACTCCCAAGCCGTGCTTCAAAGCCGTAATAATCTGAGGCGACTGCCAGGGATTCGTCATTAGCTTGTTCTTGGCCTCATAACTCAGAAGGATCTTCATCGCCTCAACATCGATAGCAATAAGGTCTCCAGAGACAAGCACCAGTCCAGGCTCCGCCAATTGGCCCTTAGATGGACCGCCGGAGACGAAGGTCTTCCTCCCATCCATGATTATGAGGTCTGGTTGCCAGCACAGGCTGATTTCAGCAACCTTCTGCTCCAAGTGGCGGGCGTGAAGGGCGCGCCGCTCTCCAGGGTGCATAAAGCCTACTGCGAGCTTCAGTGCGCCAGTAAATCGTGAGAAAGCATGAGTCTTCATACATGGCAAGTATACAATTTTGTCAGCTTCATAGGCTGATCGAGGCATAGTGACCGCACTCAGATAATCGCCATCGATCTTTATTTTCACCCAGTCATCAGACTTGTCATCAAAGGCAACCAGTTCCACATCCAAATGACGCACCAACTCGAACACGCCCAGTTTCCGAAAAACGTTCCTGGTAGGTCTCCAAATCCCTCCGGAGCTTTCACCTATGGTAACTCTTGCCCCCGCCTCCAACAGGAGTTCGAGGACGGCACGCAGAAATACCAGGTCGGTAGAGCCAGGATATGGGTCCGGGCTATTAAAATTTGGCTTGACCAAAACCCTGTCGCCCCTGCCGATAGCCTGCCCCAAATGCCCCAGCAGCGCAATGGCTCTGTCAACGGAGGCCTTAATATCTCCATTTGCTGTCACCTTCGCCACCATGACTTGGCCATTACTGCACCACGGATTGACAACACGTGGTCTGGGGTCAACAGACGGGATGTTCTTGGGCACCCTATCGCAAAATAAATGATAGAACCCGATAACCTTGTCCGCGAAACTGGTCATTAAACCTCCATCCGTGCCATCAGTACCTTTTCAGTCCCTTAACAATGAGTATTCCCGACATATCGAGGGTTCTTGTGCGCTCCTTCAACAAGCGTATCCAAACCAGCCCGACTGTGTTGGGTATCCAGTTCACCTGGTGCCACTGCTCTGGCAGGCTGCGCCAGGCCTTTTTCTTTCGTGCTTATTATATCACCTTTGGCTTGCATTGCCCCAGCTATGAAACTTATCTCCAGCCACAAAAAGCATACCGCCACTTTTTTGCTGACGTCGAACACTGCAGTTTTCAGCTCCACACGCAAGCTCGTTCAAATAGACGGGCGACACTTGGTATCGTTGATTTCGCTGCACTTAACATTGCGCGACGCTTTGCGATGCACAGACCCCGGGGATAAGTAGAGGAGAAGAAATCCGTGCAACACAATAGGATTTACTAAGTAGGAGCTATAAAGGGGTGCCCCCCGACCCCGAGGCCGACCTGTCGGCCTCGGGGCACGGCAATCCCCATGTCTCATGACACCCACCAACAATAGGCTAGCGGTGGTGTGATATACCACCAATGTAATGGACGAGTACAAAGTCTTCCTCCTACAAGATGCATAGTGTTATAATCTTTTCGGGGTGGGCTGAAAAACAAACAACGACGGTAAGCTCCAGCCCTCGGCGGTCTTCTTCAAGCCAGGGCAGACGTGTTCACCTTACACTGCAAGAAAGGAGAGACAGGGAGATGGCAAAAAAACAAGAGCCCAGAGTGAAACTACCCCCGGTGGAGCAGGTGGGCATTGTGGTTAAGGATATGGAACGGGCAATGGAGTACTACAGCTCTACCTTTGGCTGGGGGCCTTTTCAGGTTATGGAGCTTGAGATGAAGGGAGCCACCTATCGAGGCCAGCCATGCGATTGCCGGTTGAAGCTGGCCTTCGCTCGCTCAGGCCCCATCGAGATCGAGCTGATTCAGGTTCTGGAGGGGGAGACAATCCACACCGAGTTTCTGCGGGAAAAGGGTGAGGGCCTCCAGCATCTGCGCTTCAGTGTAGATGATATTGATGGCACACTGGCCAAGCTGGCCAAGGAGGGCATCGAGCCGGTATTCCAACACAGCTACCCCGAGATCGGGATATCGTTCGCCTACCTGAACACTGACAAGATTGGTGGTGTCATGATCGAGTTAATTGAGATAAAGAAGCGTAAAAGTGGAGACAAATGAGCATTGGAAGAAGTAACAGGTCTAACATAACGGAACGTAATCAAGCTGCCAGTGGTTCTTAGCAGAATCCGCAATAGCAAAGGAGGAAAGATATGCAACTGGCCTTCTTTTTCGATCAGACCAGATGCACCGGCTGTTATACCTGCGTGGTGGCCTGCAAGGACTGGCACGATGTCCCGGCAGGGCCAGCTAGCTGGATGAGGGTAGCAACTATAGAGCGGGGCAAATATCCTCACCCATTTGTGGCCTTTCTGAGCACTCCCTGCTATCACTGCGATGAACCGGCTTGTGTACCAGCCTGTCCAGTGGACGCCATAAGCAAACGTCACCAAGATGGCATAGTAGTGGTTAACGGGGACGCCTGCCTGGGAAAGGACACATGCCAGCTCTGCCTCGACGCCTGCCCCTACCAGGCGCCCCAGTTCGGCGCCGAAGACAACGCCAAGATGCAGAAATGCGACCTCTGCCTGGAGCGGTGGTCGGAAGGGAAGAAGCCCGTCTGCGTTGAGGGCTGCCCCATGCGGGCGCTGGATGCCGGGCCCATCGATGAGATGGAAGCGAAATACGGCAAGATTCACGAAGCCGAAGGGCTCAAGTACGATGAAAGGCTGCACCCGTCGGTAATCTACAAACCCAAACCCCGGGTTTCCCTGGCCAGTTATTGAGGAAGGTAAAAATGATCGAGAACGAGAGAGTGATAACCACTACCTGCGCCCCACATTGTGGGGGGGGCTGTCTGCTTAAAGCTCATGTAAAAGATGGCGTCATAACCAGGATCGAAACCGACGATGATCAGGATGATGTTCAGCTCAGGGCATGCATGCGAGGACGCTCGTGGAGGCAGCGAATATACCATCCCGACCGGCTGAAACACCCGATGAAACGCGTTGGCCCACGGGGTAGCGGACGGTTCGAACGGATAACCTGGGACAAGGCGCTGGATACCATCGCCGCTGAGCTCAAGAGGACTGTAGATACCTACGGGCCCGCTTCCATCGTCCACTGGGTTTCCGGCGGGGATCAAGCAGCGTTACACGATGGATGGCGACGAATGAGCAGGATATTCTGCATGATGGGCGGATACACGCGCCCCTGGGGCCTGCACTCCTACGAAGGCGGCATCTTTGCAGAGCTCACCTGTTTCGGGATGGGATTCACCGCCCACACCCGCGATGACCTCCTCAATTCCAAACTGATAATCATGTGGGGATGGAACCCGGCGGTCACTATTCAGGACACCAACACTGCCTGGTATCTGGCGCAGGCCAAAGAACATGGAACCAAGATCATCTCCATCGACCCCAGATTCACTGCCTCCGCCTCGGCATTCGCCCATCACTGGATACCTATCCGCCCCGGCACGGATGCCGCCGCGCTCATCGCAATGGCCAACGTAATGGTGACGGAGAACCTGCAGGAACAGGCATTCCTGGATAAATTCACCATCGGGTTCGATGCGTTCAAAGATTACATTCTGGGCGATGAAGACGGAGTGGCCAAGACCCCGGAATGGGCGGAGGCGATCACCGGCATACCGACGGATACTATCAGGAAGCTTGCCCGGGAATATGCTACAACAAAGCCGGCCGCACTCATAACCGGAATCGGTCCCGGGCGCACAGCTTACGGCGAGCAGTATCACCGTGCGGCCATCGTTCTGGCGGCTATGACCGGTAACATCGGTAAATCCGGCGGCTCCTGCGGCGGCAAATCATGGGGGCCGCACGCCCTAGGCAGGATGGGTTCGGGTCCCAAGATCCCGCCGAACAAGGTGGATGACACCGTTCCCAACCCGGAAGGCAAGCTCCCCAATCGCAGATACTACATCTGGGGACACGGGATTATCAACGTCTTCCGGCTCACAGATGCCTTCATCAAGGGCAAATCGGGCGGATACCCTGCTGATTACAGGTTCCTGTGGGTTACCAATGCCAATCCGCTCAATCAGTGGCCCAATACCAACAAGACCGTCGAGGCCTTCAACAAGCTCGATTTCATAGTTACCGAAGAGCACTTCATGACCCCAACCGCCCGGTATGCCGACATAGTCCTGCCTACAACCACATTCTTCGAGCGAACTGACGTTACTATGAGCGCATCCTGTCCGGTATCCTACGCCTACCGCAGAGAAATCATTGAGCCCGTCGGCGAGTCACGAGCACCGATGGATTTCGCCACCGACCTGGCCAATCGCCTGGGCTTCACCGATTACAATGACAAGACAGATGAGGAGTGGGTGGACGTCATCCTGCAGAAGAGCCCCCTGCCCGATGTTGAGGGGTTCAAGGAGAGAGGGTTCCAAAAGATCGATCTTCCCGAGCCTAGCGTTCCCTTCCGTGCCCAGATCGCGGACCCGGAGAATAATCCCTTCTACACGCCCTCCGGGAAAATCGAGGTCCACTCCCAGATGATCGCGGACATGAACTTGCCCCATTGCCCGCCAATCCCCAAGTACATTGAGCCGTGGGAGAGCCCGAGCGATCCCCTGGCGGAGAGATACCCGCTGCAGCTCATCACCACTCACACCGGGAGACGGGCTCATACCCAGTTCGATAACGTTCCGTGGCTGAGGGAGCTCGATCCGCACGCAATCAGAATCAACAGGATCGATGCCGAAGCACGTGGGATAAAGGATAGCGATGCCGTGAAGGTATTCAACGACCGGGGAACGATGATCATCCCGGCTAAAATCGTGGAGACGATCATGCCCGGTGTCGTCGATTTGCCTCAGGGAGCCTGGTACTACCCCGATGATAACGGTGTCGATCGCGGTGGCTGTGCCAATGTGCTTACCATCGACAGGCCTTCACCGGGTGGAGCCTTACCTTCCAATACCGCTCTGGTGCAGGTTGAAAGGGCTTAGCGATGAAAGTGCTACTAACCGGTGCATTTGGAAACATAGGCCCTAATGTGGTTGAAAAACTGCTTGAGCAAGGGCATCAGGTGAGGTGTTTTGACCGCAAAACAGTGGCAACCGAGAAAAAGGCTGAAAGGTTCAAAGATCAGGTGGAAGTAGTATGGGGAGACCTGCGCAGCCCCGATGACGTTGCCACCGTAGTGCGTTACCGGGACGTTATTATTCACCTGGCGTTTGCCCTTCCTCCATTTAGTGAGCGAAATCCCGAAAAAGCCCATGAGATCAATGTGGGCGGTACCCAGAATATTCTAAACACCATGAAGACCCTTTCACCTCCGCCTAAACTCATCTTAATCTCAACCAGCAGCGTCTTCAAGCTTGACACGAATAATCGAGCTCAGCGCACCGCACCTGATCCGGTTGAATCGATAAACCACTACACGCAACACAAGCTGGAGTGCGAACAATTAGTCCAAGGATGCGGTATGGACTGGGCCATCTTCCGGTTAGGGATGGTACCACCGAGAGCAACCGGCCTCGGTCCATGGGCGTTCAGTATTCCACTGGACACCCAGATGCAATTCCTACATCCGCAAGACGCAGGCCTGGCACTTGCCAACGCGGTCACCAGCGACAAGATATGGGGGAAGATCCTGCTTATCGGTAGCGGCCCGAGTAGCCAGATCTACTACCGGGATTTTATTGGAAGGCTAATGGAAGCCATGGGAATTGGCAGGCTTCCTGATGAAGCATTTGATACAACACCTTATTGTACTGTGTGGATGGATAGCTCTGAGAGCCAAAGGCTGCTCAATTACCAGCAACACTCCTTTGAAGAATTCGCCAAGGAAATGTCCTCACTAGTTGGTTATCGGAGGTATCTGGTACGACTTTTCCGCCCCTTTTACCGCCGTAGGCTAATAAAAAAATCGCCCTATTTCCGGGCTAAGAAATAAGCAAGCCTCGCATTTATACTACATATAGAGCGGGGTGAGGGCTTCTCATGCCTCATGTGACATTTATATATGGGGGTAACGTTGACTCGCAAGGGTTACATTCGCGCTTTCGATGCCAAAGAGGGGAGAAATAATAGTAAAAAATCCAGTTCCCACCTACGCGCCGGTGACATCACCAGATATACCTCGTGTGGATATCACTGCTTCCGGAACTGCATTCTCAAGGTACGCATCAGGGATGGTGTTATCGTATCCTGTGAACCGGATGATACGATCAACCATGGAATACCGCGGGAGGATAACTACCTGAGCGAAGATGTTATCAACAAGGGGCTGGTCCAAACCAGGCCTTGTGCCAAGGGATATGCCCAGTGGCAGATGATATATGACCCCAACAGGGTAAAATACCCAATGAAGCGCGTTGGTAAGAGAGGCACGGGGAAATTTGAGAGGATATCATGGGATGAGGCGCTGGATACCATAGTAGATAAGCTGGTAGAGACCAAGGAAAATTACGGCCCGTTCTCTATCATACACCATCCATATAGTATCTTCGGCCAGTGTAGTTTCCCGCTCGCCCGCTGGTTCGGCGCAGGGGTTGCAGGGTGGGCTGCTCACTCCACTAACGGTTGGGAAGAGCCCGAGAGATGGGTTCTGGGAAAAGATATTGCCAGGGCAACCCTGCGCCAAGATGAAGTTCAGGTGTTAAATTCAAAGCTTATCGTTCTCTGGGGGCTGAACCCGTTATCGACCTTGAGCGGCGGATGGGCCCATAACCTACTCCGCGCTAAGGAACGAGGTATCCCGATTATCTGTATCGAAGCTCGATATACGCCTTCGGCGGAGGTCTTCGCCGATCAATGGATCCCTATCCGGCCCACCACAGATGTGGCCATGATGATCGCTATAGCCAACGTGTGGTTTAAGGAACACCTTTACGACAAGGAGTTTGTAGATAAATGGGTCGAGCCTAAGGGCCTGAAGCGATGGGAGGCCTACGTGCTGGGCACGGAGGATGGTGTTGACAAGACTCCTCAGTGGGCAGAGGGGATTTGTGGCGTACCTGCGGAGACGATCGAAGAATTCGCCAGACTGTATGCCAGGAGCAAGCCGGTAAACCTGAACGTATCACTGTCTATGGGACGCCAGTTTTATGGTGAGAACCCTACCAGGGCAGCCATGTATCTCCAGGCCATGACCGGCAACACATTCATTCCTGGGGGGACACCGGCAGCGGAGACAGGCCTGCCCCTGGGCCGGTCAGCGGCGCCAACGCCGAGAGTGGACTGGCAGCGAATGCCCGGAACCTATGAACCCCCCACCCTCATGGCCGCCTTCAAGTGGACTAAGGCTATCGATATTAGGGATAAGCTGGACAGTGGAGAGCTCAGCGCCGAAGACTACAACAACATCATCGGCAATAGAGCGGAAAACCCTACCCCAAACATCCAGATGGTCTTTTTAGATGGGAATAACCATGTAAACAGCCTACCCGATATTAAGCCTACCCGATATTAATACGACTATACGAGCTATGAAGAAGGTTGGTTCTGTGGTGGTATCCTCACAATATGCCGACTTGCCAACAGCGAGGTATGCGGACATACTTTTACCCCAGATTTATACAGCGTTCGAGGGCAGGAACTGCCAGGCAATATACTTTCAGCAAGACTTGTTCAGGAACGGGATGAACCTCGCCAATTATTTCCTGTACTGCCAGAAGTGTATCCATCCAGTTGGCGAAGTCAAGTCCTATGATTGGCTCTGGACCCAGATAGCCAGGAGACTGGGAATAGCCGAGCTTTATAATCCACGTCTGGCCAATACCACCGACGACGAGTGGGATGAAGCCGTGGAGGAGTTACACAGAGAGGCCTATGAGTATTGGGCTGAGAGAGATGACATTAAACCCCTGAGTCCTATGGGCTGGAAGGAGTTTCAGAAAAAACCGGTCTTTCGGTACGAGATCAAAGACCCGTACTACCCCTTTAAAAGAGACCTGGACAGAGGTGCGAACCCCTTTAGAGGCACCGCATCTGGAAAGATAGAGTTCTATTCAGAGTTTTTGGCCAAGGGGCCGGAACACCTGGCAACTAGCGACGATCCACCGGGAAGCGGGAAATGCTACGGTGGAGGGAGTTTACCCCCTATGGCTCAGATGACCTTTGGGGGAAGGGATACTTTCCACAGTCAGGACTCGGAGAAGTACCCATTGCTCATGTCGTCACCTCACTCCCTCTACCGGGTGCACTCATTCCTGGATAATAACCCTTGGCTTCGGGGTGATTGCTACCGACATGCTGTTTGGATCAGCCTCGCCGATGCTAACGCTCGGGGAATAAAGGATAACGACCTGGTCAGGGTCTACAATGATATAGGGGAGATGATCATACCTGCATACGTGACCTCTAGGGTAGTCCCTGGAACCGTCTTCATATTCCACGGCGGCTGGTACAATCCGAGCAAAACCAAGAGCCAGTTGATGCCCGATGGTATCGATGTGGGAGGTGCCCCCAATCTGTTGATCCACAACGAGGATCTGCCTACAACCATTGTCGGAATGTTCCCCTGTAAAGGGCTTGTCCAAGTTGAGAAATGGGATGGAGCAAGGTGATGGCGCAATACGGATTCTTCTTCGATCAGAGTCGATGCTCAGGCTGCCAAGCCTGTGCCGTTGCGTGCAAGAACTGGAATGGACTCCCACCAGGCCCTCTGAAATACTTGAGGGTCTATGAATATGAAAATGGCAGCTTTCCAAGTGTGCGTATCCACTACCAATGGGTTCCCTGCTACCATTGCGAGGAGCCAGCCTGTGTTAAAAGCTGTCCCAGGCAAGCTATCTATAAGGAAGAGAGATATGGAGCAGTACTAATAGACAGTGAAAAATGCGACGGGTGCCGACTGTGCTACGATGCTTGCCCTTATGGTGCGCCCGTTTTCGAGAATGATGAGGCTGACTCAAAAGCCCAGAAGTGTACAATGTGCATAGACCGCCTGGAAGAGGGCGAGAAACCGATCTGTGTCCTTGCCTGTCCTTCCCGAGCTCTCGATTTTGGGACCATAGATTCACTCTTTGCTTGCTACGGAGAAAGAAGAGACCTGGAGGATATGCCCAGCAGTCTCACAACGAGGCCTGCCATCGTCTTCAAGCCACACAGTAAAAAACGCCAGCTTGTAGCCTACGATGTTGAAAGAGCCTTGAAGTTGCTGCAATGGAGAGACCCTTTGCACCAAGTCTTTACATCGATCGACGACGTTACCGAAATAGCTAAAGGGATCGTTGGTCGTAGCGAGTTGGTGATCAAACACCAAAGTGCTGACGAGCTCATGCGCCTCTCTCGGAATGATGAAGGATAATTACCCACCAGCGATAATAGCTCAGAGTTACCAGACTAACTAAAAAATAGTGATCCGAGTTCGATAGCAAGTATGCGTGATCTGCGCGTGATATGGAAAATTGAGCCTATCTGCCGATGCTAATTGGACATCATATCACGACCCACGTACCCGAATAAACTGAGGTATTCAGAAAGAGGGCTTAACCGTCTACAACGTATGGGCGGACTACGCACTCGGGTTTACCACGCGCCCAACAAACAGAATAGCACCTGTCTCGATGTCGCGGATCAGGAAGACAAAGGGACGATCAACGGTAACCTCAACCGGCTCCTCTGGCTCCGCCGACGTCGGCATAATCACTGCGGTGGCGGCCGCTGCTTCTGTGCCTGCCTCATCCACAGAGACGAACGCCTTGTGTAGTATCTCTGCGATGGCCAGGTCCCGGGTACCGGTCATCCCTGAGAAGTCGGCTGCTGCGGAGAAGGCAACTGGCATACCCATCGCAGCAAGCTTGTCGGCCAGACTGAAATCCGATTCGTATTCGAATTTCGGCATGGTCAGAGCGACCTGCCTGTATGCCAGATCCTTCGTGATAGTATCTATAAGGTCAGCGTCAAGCGAGCCTTCAAAGTCCTCAAACTGCAAAGTATCAGGAAGTAAGATCACCATCGATAGTTCGCGTCCATCGTACGGCAATTCCACTGCCCTATACCCTTCGCCCTCTGCATAACCGAAGGACTCGGTCTGCCTCATCATTGGCACGGTGACCTCGCCGCCGTCAATTAGATGGAAAGCGCCATCATCTGTCATGTCCTCGCTGAATGGATTCAGCCACGCTGCATTGAAGTAAATGGCGTTGGTGAGGACAAGCCGTGTCAATGCGTCGATGGCACCCTGTGGAATCAGGTCTTCTATCCTGCCCTCCGTCTTATCGCTGACCCAGTTGTTGATGGTGATGCGGGACTCTTCCGGTGCATTTACGAAATCGAGGAGCCTCAACCCGGCACCGTAGTTCTCCGCTAGGATATCGAGGAATTCGGCTAGAAATTCATAATCCTCTTGTCCCCATATTGCATTGACGATGTTCAGCCGGAAACCCTTTTCATCTTTGCCCTTGGCACCTTCACTGCGACTGGCGAGTTCGAGGTCCAGACCGTTGAATGCGGGGTGCAGACGGTCCGGGGGGAGGATGAAGTGAAGGGTATCCGCCATCTGCTGCTCGGTTTCACCGCGAGCACCGGCGTAAGTCATAGCCAGCGCCAGAGAGATGCTGTAGGGAGAATAGAACAGGTTACCGTCCTCCTCGCTGAGGGCTCGGTAGAGGTCGAAGGCGAACGCACTATTTCCGTCGATTAAATCTGTCAGATCCGAGGCGGCAACATCAGGTGAAGTCACTCGCGGCTTTTCCGATTGTGCGAGCACAAACCCTTCCCCATTGCCACAACCTGCTGTGCTTAGCAATA
>Ga0209979_1001701_pt1 | contig 23202 bp, 22 predicted proteins | sample AnhtaG_FD_183114 | JGI IMG/M metagenome (GOLD analysis project Ga0209979, IMG submission 183114) | Deep subsurface microbial communities from Anholt, Denmark to uncover new lineages of life (NeLLi) - Anholt_01485 metaG (SPAdes) (version 2) | ecosystem: Environmental > Aquatic > Marine > Oceanic...
AGAAGAATCATAAGCATCATCCCCGTAGATGGTGATGTCGGCTGATTGGGAGTTAAGGTCAATGGTAGAAGGTGGTGAGCTGGAGCCGAATATCACATAGGTCTCCCCGGCAGAGGTGCCTCCAGCGGGGTCAGCCCCAATGGCACTGACGATTATGTCGGCATAGCCATCACCGTTTATATCCCCATAGGCGACCGAGTAGCCAGATTTATCGTCAGTATCATCCCCCAGCACCCGCATATCCCCCCAAACCTTATCCAGGTCAATCACCCGCTGCCCGAACAGCACCCCCGAGAGGGCAAGGATGGAGACCAAAAATACCGAGACTATAATACAATTCCTCTGAAGCATTTTTAATACTCCCTTTCTTATAAAATGAGTGAATACCTCCCTGACCAGATTGGCAAGGAGAATAACCGTTCGGTTGCTTTTATATCTGGGAGATGTATCAATCACAGGCAGGTTCTACTTTTTCAGCAAATCTAATGGTAAAAGATGATGATTATCTGGTGGAGCACAGAGGTAAGTGCTTCTTGCTAATGTTTGATTAATCCTGTTTTTTACCCCCTTTTTTATTTTTAATAAGTTACTAAAAAAATATCACATCATCTCGTAGGATGTCAATACAAAATTTTTTCTTTTCCTCACCAGCCCTTTATTAATCTTCTACTCCCCGGCTCAGCTCCCATCTTCCATCAGGGCGGTAAGATGCTTCTCTATGCTTTTGCTCAGGCTAAGAAGGTTGTACCCCCCTTCCAGCAGGGAGACGATTCTCCCCTGACAGGCTTCGGATGCTATATTTTTTATTATCTGGGTGAACTGGTAATAGGAGGTCTCGGTCAGCCTCATCCCAGCTAAGGGGTCGTCTTTATGGGCATCGAAGCCGGCGGATATGAGGATAAAATCTGGTTTAAAGGATAGGGCAGCAGGGACCAACTCTTGCTGGAAAGCCCTCAGGTAGTCCTCCTCGTCACTACCGTAAGCGAGGGGTATGTTCAGGGTATACCCTTCACCCCTCCCCTTCCCCCTCTCTTTGGCAGAGCCGGTTCCTGGATAGTAGGGGTATTGGTGGGTGCTGAAGTAGAACACGGTGGGGTCCTCTTCAAAGATATGCTGGGTGCCGTTGCCGTGATGGACATCCCAGTCGACTATGAGAACTCTTTTGAGGTTCCAGTTCTGCTGAAGATAGCGGGCGGCAATAGCCACATTGTTGAAGAGGCAGAAGCCCATCGCCCTGTCTGACTCGGCGTGATGCCCCGGAGGTCTAATAGCGGCAAAGGCGTTATCAATGGTTCCTTTCATTACGGCATCCACTGTTTTAAGAACACCACCCACTGCCAATTGGGCGACGGCAAAAGACAGTTTGGAAACAAGGGTATCACCCTGGTCGAGACAGCCGAAGCCTTGCTGGCTTGTCCACCTGACCCGCTCAATATGCTCTTTGGTATGAACCAGTTCAAGCAACTCTTCTGAAGCCATGGCGGGCTCGATGTGCACCAATTGGGTCCATAGGCTGACCTTTTTCAGGTGCTCAATTATGCTCTGAAGCCGTTGGGGATTCTCTGGATGTCCCCCTCCGGGCTGGTGCTTCAGATAATCGGGGTGATAGACAAGACCTGTCTTACTCATAACTTAATTTTATCTCATTAAAATAAATAAAGTATTTGTCCATCCACCACTTAAGAGGCGTCCTCAAAAATCCCCTCTTCTACCAAGGATTAGAAATCTAAGGCTCCTTTGTGGATGGTAGAATGGAGCTTCCAACTTTCATCATCAGGATGCGGGAAATCTTTTCGGTAATGACCCCCTCTGCTCTCCTCACGGCGGAGGGCTGAGATGGCTATAAGCAATCCTACCAGGTAGATATTTAAAGTCTCCATCTCATACCTGTCCAGCGGGTGGTATTGAGAGAGGTAACGGTTTTTTTTCAAATATTCGAGAGCCTCCTCCAGCCCTCCCTTACTCCTAACGATTCCCACTTTCTCCCACATCATCTTATTTATTTCCTGGCGGATTTGCTCAAAATCCTTCCTCCCCAGAGAGTCCTCCTCTTCTTCCATTAGGTATCTTGCCGGAGGAGAGGGGAGCGGGCTTTTATCACCAGCCATCGCCTTACCTATGCGAGCACCATAGACCAAGCCCTCCAGCAAGGAGTTGCTGGCTAACCGATTAGCCCCATGAACCCCGGTGCAGGCAACCTCGCCCGCCGCATAGAGACCCTTGAGGGTGGTTCTCCCCCAAAGGTCTGTTTTAACACCCCCCATTATATAATGGGCTGCCGGGTGGACGGGTATCAGGTCTCTGGTCAGGTCGAGGTCATAAGAAAGGCAGGTATCAAAGATTTTAGGAAAACGGCTGCGGAGGAAGGAGGGTTTTAGATGGGTTAAATCGAGATAAACCCATTCGGCTCCGGTCTTAGCCATCTCGGAGATTATCGCCCGACTAACCACATCCCGCGGGGCTAGCTCAGCCAGAGGATGGTATTGCTCCACAAACCTCTTCCCAGATATGTTTCTAAGGTATCCCCCTTCCCCTCGAAGGGCTTCGGAGAGGAGAAACCTCGGGCTATGGGGCAGGAAAAGGGCGGTGGGGTGAAACTGGACGAACTCCATATCCATCATTGTCGCCCCACCCCGAAAGGCGATAGCCATCCCATCGCCGGTGGCAAATGCAGGGTTGGTGGTCTCGGCATAAACCCTCCCAACCCCTCCAGTAGCCAGAAGGGTAGCCGAGGCACAAAGGGCATGAAAGCTCTTCTTGTCCTCGTTGAGGTAAATAACCCCCAGGCAGCGGTCCCCTTTCACCAGTAGGTCTTTGGTATAACATTGGGGGTAAAAGTGGATAGTGGGATAAGACTTTGCCTTTTTTAGCAGGGCGCGGATTATCTCCTTGCCGGTAGAGTCGCCGTGGGCGTGGAGGATGCGGTTTTTACTGTGTGCCCCCTCCCGGGTGAAAGCCAGCCTCATCCCCTCTCTGTCAAATTCAGTTCCCCATGCAATCAGCTCCGTAATGTAGTGGGGGCCTTCCTCGACCAGAGCTCTCACCGCCTCAGCATCGCAGAGCCCATCCCCCGCTGCCATAGTATCCTGGTAATGGAGATGGACCTCGTCCTCATCGCTGAGGGCTACCGCTATCCCCCCCTGGGCGTATTCGGTGTTGCTCTCAGAAGGCTCATCCTTGCAGAGGAGACATACATCACCATAAGGTGCCAGCTCAATGGCGGCTCGCAGACCGGCAATACCAGACCCAATAATTAAAAAATCGGTCACCTCGGGAGATACAGAAAGCTTCATCTTGACCCTCGAGCCGTTCCCTTTTTGGTGAATGGCTTGTTTCAGCTAAATATTAACACAGCCGAGGTGGAAAAACAAACGATTTCCCTTTCGGAGGTGGAGTGAAGAGGGGCGACAACTATTTCTTGCTTTTAAGGAGAAGATATGATATAAAAATATAAAAAGGAATAGATTTTAACCCTTCTTAGGCAAGGGGGTATGGGTTGCGACTTGATGAAAATATTAAATGGTTGATCAAGGAATTGAGCAGTGCTATAAACGAATCCCTTTCCAGCTCTGATACTATAAGGGACGCTATCACGAAGATGAAAGGAAGAGGCTACGACATTTTCCTTGTTATCGAAGCCACCATAGGGATTGACAAAGCAACCCCTGGAGCGGAAATCTCTGCCAAGAGCAAGGGAGACGAAGGCCCCACCAAATTGAAAATCAACACGCTGGATAGAAAATTTTTAAAATCGCTGAAGATAAGAATTGATGATGAGAATGTTGAGGAATCAAAATAGTCCCTCCTTCTGATCTACTCCTCAGGAGGGAATACCTAAAGGGAAGACAACAAAGATGCCCATAGACCCTGAGCTATTGAAAATTTTAGCCTGCCCTTTGTGTAAAGAAGGAGTGGAACTTACCGGCGACCAGAAAGGGCTCCGATGCCCCAAGTGCCATAGGGTTTATCCCGTAAAGGACGACATACCTGTCATGCTTGTTGACGAAGCGACCATAGATGAGGATGAACACCCCACCTCCTAACGAATCGGTCGACTGGTCTGCTATATCCCGGGCAGTATTGATCAGGTTGCGCTCCTTGGGTGATGCTGTATTAATGACCCCTTGCCTGAGAGCCCTGAAGGAGTGGAAAAAGGAGCTATTTTTAACCCTCATAGTTGACCATCCACTACAAAAGCTCTTCAACCATAATCCTTATATCGACCAGGTCATAGTTACCTACCGGGGAAAATCTCCGATGGAAAAGGGGCGTTTTTACCATCTTAGGCTATTATGGAATCTGTTGCCCTCTTATCGGTTCGACTTAGCCATCAACCTCCACGGGGGCTCCCGTAGTGTCCTGTACACCTACTTTACCCAAGCCCCTTACAGGGTAGGAGCTAAGAACTTCCGGCATCGCTTTATTTACGATATAGAAGTCCCCTCCCCTGAGGAGGTATGGCAGGACAAACCCCCTCTTCATACGGTAAAAAGCCAGCTGGCTTTGATTAAATATCTGGGGGTGCCCATCAACAGCGAAGAGCTCTACATACCAGTGGATGAGGATAGCAAAGACCGGCTAAGAACCAAACTCAACTCATGGGGAATTAAAAGGAGAGACCTCTTCTTCTTGATTCACCCTGCGGCTACCTTCCCCAGCAAGCAGTGGGGGGCGGAAAAATTCGCCCACCTGGCAAACTGGCTAAGGGAGCGTTATGGCTACCCAGTGGTTCTGGTGGTGGGAGAGGGGGAAGAGTATATCGCTAACGAAATCGCCAAAGAGGTTAAAAAGCCCCTTCCTTGCCTGGTCGCTCTCCCTCTGGATGAGCTGGTCGCCCTTATTGATGAAGGGTGGCTCTTCATAGGGAACGACAGCGGACCTACGCACCTGGCAGCCGCTCTAAGGAAGAACATCGTGGTCATTTTTGGCTCCTCTGACCCCCACAAATGGCACCCCTGGAAGACCAGCTACTCCCTAATAAGATACCCCTTACCCTGTAGCCCCTGCCCCGGGAAACAGTGCCACCACCAACCACCCTACCCCTGCATCCGCTCCATCGGAGTAGAGGAGGTGAAAAGGGGGGTGGTTGAGCAGATCAACCAGCTTGGCAAAATGGAGGTAGTATGAAAAAAAGGGAGGTCCCCAAGGAAAGGTTAACGCAGGTCATCGAGAACTTCTCTCATCATAAGGTTTTAGTGGTGGGGGACATCATGTTAGACCACTTCATCTGGGGGAAGGTCTCACGCATCTCCCCGGAAGCACCGGTTCCCGTGGTTGAAATAGTAAAGGAGACCTTCCTTCTGGGTGGAGCAGGTAATGTAGCCAATAATATACACCGCCTGGGAGGTGCTCCCATACTGGGGGGGGTCGTGGGCGAGGATGGGGAAGCAAAGAAGATAGTTGACCTGCTTGAAGAGACCAAAGCCCCCGCCACCAGCATCATTAAAGACCCCGCTCGCCCAACCACCATGAAAACCCGCATCATCGCCCACCATCAGCAGGTGGTTCGTGCCGACAGGGAAAAGCTGGAGAACATTTCCCCTCAGATAGAAGAAAAGCTCATCTCCTTTGTTGAATCGGTGATAGATGAAGTAGAGGCTATCGTAATATCCGATTATAATAAAGGGGTCATCACCTCTCGGCTGATGGAATCGCTCCTCCCGGCGGCTGCCAAGCGGAAGCTGCCGGTGGTGGTAGACCCTAAATGGCAAAACTTCCCCCTCTACAAGCCTATATCCCTTATAACCCCGAACCTCGTAGAGGCGGAGCGGATCACCGGTATTACCATCTCGGATGAAGACAAGCTCATCCAAGCGGGCACCTGGATACTAAATAGCGTTGGCTGTGAGGGAGTCTTAATAACCCGCGGGAAAAAGGGGATGACCCTATTTCAACCAGGAGGGGAAGCAGATTGGCGCCATATTCCCACCGTAGCTAAAGAGGTATACGATGTGACTGGTGCCGGGGATACCGTGGTCTCCTCTCTAACCTTAGCTCTCCTTGCTGGGGCGTCCATACCGGAGGCGGCTCTTATAGCCAACTATGCTGCCGGACTGGTGGTAGGTAAAGTAGGGACAGCTACCCTCACCATATCCGAGCTTCAGCAGGCGATTTTATCTTTCTAATCTATTTAGGCTTACAGCCCCTAGCGCCCCTCAAGGAGCCTATGGCTGAAATCCTCGAGGTTGTGAACTACATTTCTACCCTCTTCCTGCTTCTGGCGGTCCAGGTAAAAAGAGATGACTCCTTCCTCACGGGGGATGAGGAAATCGGACAGCGGGTCGTCCCCTATATGGACCATCTCGCCGGGGGCTATGTTGAAAAGGTGACAAATCAAGCGGTATACCTCGTGGGTCTTCTTCACCTGGCGGAAATCAGAGGTCACCGAAAAGAGACGCTGAAAATAATTGCCCACCGCCTGCACCTCCACCTCCAGAAACTCCCTACAGACCAGAGAAGTGACCACCAGCTTAAAATATCTGCTCAACTTAGCAATTGCCGGTTTTACCTCGGGATAGAGGTTTACCCAGTGGGCATTTTTCTGAAGAAACTCCTTCCAATCCGCTTCCAGCTCGAAATGACGGAACCAAAATTTGATATCATACCACTCCAGAGCATCCATCCCAACCCGGTCGTATTCCTTTGACACACAGTCCTTCGCCTGCTGGAAATCTATTTTAAACTGGCGAGAATAGAGCTCTGGCAGGGCTTGGTACCATATATAGCGGTTAAACTCGGTATCGATGAGGGTGCCATCCATATCAAAGGAGATTACCTTCACCATTAAGCCCTTCCGTTACTAATTAGTTTTCTCCCTGCGGGAAAGGAGAATTACCTTAATCTCCGAGGAAACTGTAATTATGAGAAGGGGAAAAAATCGAAAGCTTGCAATTATCGGAAAGGATAATCTGTCTTAGCATCTATTGATATCTGACAGGAAACCTTGAGGAGCTAACCATCCTCTACTTCACTACTTTGATATCATCCTTTACATCCACGACCTGGTCAATATCCCTGGCAATCCGCACTGCCAACCGCTTCTGAGCCTCCTCCGTGACCGTCCCTTCCAGAAAGACAACCCCCCTACTAACCCTAACCTTGATGTGGCTTCCCGTCAACCTCCTATCAAGGGAGAAAGCTGATTTAATCGAGGCAGCGATCTTACCATCATCAATGGTCTCCCCTAGACTGCGGCGTTCCTTCCTCTCCACCCTATTCGGATTGACCTGGATAAGGTTTTTTACCCTCTCGACCCCCTTCACCTGGCTGGCTATCTCGTAAGCTAACTCCTTCTGTTCTTCAGATGCCACCTCCCCCTCCAGGGTCACCGTAGCTTCTTGAGAGGTAACCTTTATGTCAAAAGCTCTGAAGTTTTTGTTAAGACCAATGGCGGTCTTTACCGCCATGCTGAGCTTGGCATCCCCCATCTTCTCTTTAACCACCTGAAAGTCAGAGGAGGGGGATCTTTGTTGATAAAAATAAAAATACCCGATGGCTATGAGCCCTATCAAGATGATAAGAAAAAGGAGTTTTTTCATGGTGACATTTCCTTTACCGTAGAAGCAAAAAATAAGCGATGCCGAAATAGATTGCCAAGCCTATAATATCGGCAGTGGCAGTCACAAGGGGTCCGCCGGCAACGGCAGGGTCTGCCCCTATCTTCTGTAGGGCTAATGGTCCGAAGCTGCCCACTACAGCGGCGGCAATCATAGCACAAAAGACGCTCAGCGAAACGGTGAGGGTCAGAAAGGGAACACTTCCCATCTGAAGCCTGGTTATGACCCCCAGCATCAACCCATAAACCGCTCCCAATAGAACCGCTACTACAACCTCTCTAAGGATGACCTTCCAGAAATTTTTGATATTAACCCTCCCGGTGACCAATCCTCTGCTTACTATGGTGGAGGACTGGGTGGCAATATTACCCCCCATCCCCATAACTACCGGGATAAAGGCAGCCAGAGCAATGACCTTAGTTAAAACTCCCTGGAAGGAGTTAATAATATTGGCTGCAATCATCTGTCCCAGCCAGGGAACGAAAAGCCAGGGGAGCTTGGTAAGGAAGTTCCTTACAGTCGATTTATCTAAAATGGTCTCCGTCCCCACTCCAGCCATCTTCAAGAAATCCTCAGTAGCCTCTTCCCGGATGACATCGATAACATCATCTACGGTAATGATGCCCAACAATTTCCCCTGCTCGTCCGCCACCGGGACTGCCAGCAGATTATAGCGGGCAACAATACGGGCAACTTCCTCCTGGTCGGTATCGGGGTGGACACTTATCACATCGGCACTCATAACATCCTTTAGCTTGGTCTCCGGGGGAACCAGGAGCAATTGCCGAAGTGAGATTACCCCCAACAGATGGTCATATTTACTAACCACATAGAGATAAAAAGCCATCTCCACATTGGCAGATTTTTGCAGGTATTCAATGGCTTCCTTCACCTGGGCATCTTCTGGCAGGGCGAAGAAATCGGGTATCATAATCCTGCCGGCGGTCTCCTCTCCATAGCGGAGGAGGTCTTGAACCTCCACCGATTCTCTCTCCCTCATCAGCTCAAGGAGCTCATCCCTTAGCTCATCGGACATATCCCCCATAATCTCCGCCCGGTCGTCGGAGGGCAACTCCTGGAGGATGGCGATTAACTCCTCCTTACTACAATCATCAAGAAAGGAGATGCCAACTGCAGGGTAAATTTCCCCAAGAACATCTGCTGCCAGCTTGGTGTTTTGAGCCGACAGGATGGCAAACAGGGTTTTCCGGTCGTGGTCGCTCAGGCTGGTCATAATGCGGGCTATATCAACCGCCCGCACATTCCTCAGCAGATGGACCACCCTTTTAGTCGCCCCACGGTGGAGCAACTTCCGGAGTGGCTCTAACAAAACCAGTACATTAGTCTGACGCATCTCCATCCTCTGTTCCCCTTTTATTTTGCCCACTTATAATAGCATAACTCACCAAAAAAGGGAATCTATTTTTACCTTGATTTATCTCTCCATTTCCTCCCATTGATACACTTATTTATTAATATTTCTATTGAAAATCCCCCCTTTTTGATACTATTCAAAAGGCTCACCAAGGCAATGGGGAAGATGGGCAAAAAAGAGCAAACCTATTCTATCAAATGACTTCCTATCGAAAGGCAAAGCCAGCCGCATCATTGATTTTCAGCTATACTTTAAACTGCATCACAACCTTAAAAGCATAGGATGAAAAAACAGCTACCACCCATCTCTTCCTTATCTTCGCCTTGATACTTTCCACGGGAGTCAGTAGTCAGCTTAAGTTCAACCCTGCTCCTTGGAAGGATAGCGAGATGACCATTTATGACATCTCTTTGCAAGGGAAGAGGAGTCTGGTCGCCGATGCCCCCTCCCCTTCGCCCAGAGCTGACTTACCACTTCAAAAACTTTGTCTCCTTAAGTGGTGCGGTGGTGCCCACCTCAGTAAAGGTTGTAAGAGAGGAGACCACTTCCTCCTCCCTGGAGGTTGTTCCCTGCTGGAAGCTGGAGATGAAATTAGCCGGAATGTCGGTTAATCTCTGGTATGAAAAAGAGAGTCCTTGCTCTCTGATCAAATATGAGGACAGTGTCCGCCAAACAGTTGTAGATATAATAGAGCGGAAGTAACCCTTTATCCAAGGGGAAGAGCTGCGGAACCCCTTTGTCTATTGCAGACCGAGCCTTTCCAAGAACTGCTTGTCCTGCCGCCACCCCTTCTTCACCTTCACCCATAGCTGGAGGAAAACCCTGGAGTCAAGAACCCTCTCTATATCCAGGCGGGATTGGGTGCCAATGCGCTTTAGCATGGAGCCATCTTTTCCTATGATAATCCCCTTTTGAGATTTCTTATCCACATAGATGGTGGCTTTAATTCTTATCAGCTTTTTCTCTTCGTCGGTCTTAAAGCTATCGACCATTACGGTGGTGGAATAAGGGAGTTCCTCCCTGGTATAGGAAAGAATCTTCTCTCTGATGAACTCGGCAACCACCGTCCGCTCGGACTGGTTGGTGAGGTAGTCGGGGGGGAAATATGGCTCACCTGGGGCGAGATACTCTAGGATCTTATCCCTTAACAGGTCGAGATTGTCCCCCTTTAAGGCTGAGATGGGAATGATCTCAGCAAAAGGGAAGAGGGCGCGATATTTATCAATAAGGGGAAGCAAGTTCTCTTTTTTTATGAGGTCTATTTTGTTCAAGAGGAGAAAAACAGGGGTGCTTACTTTCTGCAACAGGTCAATTACGAATTGGTCCCCGCTGCCAAAGGGCTGGCTGGCATCAACCATCAAAAGTATCAGGTCGACATCCTTGAGGGACTGAAGAGAGAGCTTCACCATCATCTCGCTGAGTTTATACTTAGGCTTATGAATCCCTGGGGTGTCAATGAATACAATCTGCCCTTCGGGGTAGGTTCTCACCCCCTGGATTCGCCAGCGGGTGGTTTGTGGCTTATCGGAAATGATGGCAACCTTTTCTCCCACGACGCTGTTCAATAAGGTGGATTTCCCCACATTGGTCCGCCCAACAATGCTGACAAAGCCCGATTTGAACTGACTCATAGCTTGGTAATTCTGACCTTACGGATACAACGCTGGTCTGCTTCTAATATATCGATCCTAACCCCCCGATGTTCAAAGCTCTCTCCACTTTTGGGTATCCTCCCCAGGGTGTTGAAGACCAGCCCCCCAATGGTCTCGAAGCCCTCCTCCCGGAGGTCAACCCCTAGGGTTTGGCTAATCTCATCCACATCGGTCTTCCCCAAGGCAACTACAACACCCTCCCTCTCTCTGACTATCGGCTCAGCCCCCTGGTCGTATTCGTCCCAGATTTCCCCTACAATCTCTTCCAAAATATCCTCAATGGTCACCAGCCCTGCCGTCCCCCCATATTCGTCCACCACAATAGCGATATGCCTCTTTCCTATTTGCAACTCCCTCAGAAGGTCCCTTACCCTCTTGGTTTCGGGTACGAAATAAGGGGGTCGCATCAAGGGGCTAATTGGATTATCACCCTCCCCTTCGCCCAGGTAATCAAACACCTCCATGCTATTGATAATGCCGACTACATTATCTATCTGACCACGATAAACCGGTATTCTGGAATATTTCTTCTCCTTGAGGAGCTTCTTTAGGTCCCCCACGGTAGCCTCCTCTCGGATGCAGACCATATCAACCCGTGGCGCCATTACCTCGTGGACCATAGTATCACCGAACTCCACCGCGCTCTTGATTAGTCTCCCCTCATCCCTTTCAAAATATCCCTTCACTTCCCCCACATCAACGTAAGCCTTTATCTCCTCTCGGGCAGCCTCCTCAGCCTCATCAGTAACCTCATCCCCTCCTCGGTTGGAAACAGCTTCGCCTATATAAGAGAGAAGCTGGGCTATGGGATAGAGCAAAAAGTAGCTAAAGCGAAGAAGTGGCAAGAAGGCTTTCAGAACACCCCCGGGGGAGATAAAAGAGAAAAGCCGAGGCAACAGGAGGTGAAAGAAGAAAACCACACCTCCCCCCAAAAGGGAAGCGGTGAGGAAGGGGTGATGGGGGAACCTGCGAAAGGCGAAATCGGCTATCAATATAAGCAAAATCGCCAGAAGGAGGAGCCTTCCCAACTGGAGAATAACTGCGAAATGGACCGGGCTACGGAGAATAGGAAGCCGGGAAAGCAGCCCTCTCCCTCCCCTTCGCTCCGATAGCTGCCACCTGGCTCCCTCCGGCAGAGAAGAATACGCCTCCTCCAGCAGGGAGAAGAGCGCCGACAAAACCAATGCCGCCGCAGAACATATCAGCTTTGCGACAGGATAACTCAACCCTGACCCTTTATCTCGCCTTTACTAAACTTTGATGAGGGCTGGGAATCCTCCTCCAATCTTCTTAATATCTCCCTCTCTTTTGCTTCCATCTCTCCCTGGTCGGTGGTATGGTCGTAGCCCAACAGATGGATAAGACCATGGATCAACAGTATCTTGACTTCCAGTTCTAAGCTATGCCCCAATTCCTCTGCCTGCCGGGAGGCGGTCTCCAGAGAGACGATGATATCCCCCAGGTTCCTCTTCCCCTCCGGGGTTAGCCCCTCAAGAGGGAAGGAGAGCACATCGGTGGGCTCCGGTACCCCCCGGTAAGTCTGGTTATAATATTTCATCTCCTCGTCCGAGACAAACATTATGCTCACCTCATCAGCCCGAACCCCCAGCAACTGGAGAATTCTTTTTGTCAATTCTTTTATCTTATTCCGGACGATGTGCGGTTTTGTAAGGTTGCTTTTTACCAGCACCTCCATTGCCAGCCCTCTTCTGCTTCGCCTCAAATTCATATCCCGGATAATGAACCCGCCCGTGATAGATACTGGGCAAAAATTGGATACAACTGAGGGAGATCTTCTGCAGGTCTCTTAAAGTCAGGTCACATTCATCCAACTGACCATCGATAAATATGTCGTTAATAACCCTCTTCACCAGCCCTTTGAGCCGAGCGGGGGTGGGGTCGGCTAAAGTGCGGGAAGCCGCCTCCACGGCATCGGCTATCATTATAATGGCAGCTTCTTTAGTTTGAGGTTTAGGACCAGGATAGCGGAAATCTTCCTCGTCCACCTCTTGAATTTTGGGGTCTTCCATCTGCTTTGCCTTCTCGTAAAAGTAGCTTATCAACCTGGTGCCGTGATGCTGGGGGATGATATCGATAATGGAGCGTGGAAGGTGGTGCTCTTCTGCCATCTCCACTGCCTCCTTCACATGGCTTATGATCACCAGGGCGCTCATATGGGGGGTGAGTTTATCGTGCCGGTTTTGGAAGCCAGCCTGGTTTTCGATAAAATATTCCGGCTTGTTCATCTTTCCGACATCGTGATAGAGGGTAGCCACCCTCACAAAGAGGGAGTTGGCATGAATAGCCTTGGCTGCCTCTACAGCAAGGTTTCCTACCACAATACTATGATGATAAGTCCCCGGAGCCCGGAGAGCTAACTCTCTCAACAAAGGTCGGTCTAAATTGGAGAGTTCCAACAACCTGACATCGGTGGTTATCTGGAAGAAAGACTCCAACGGTGGCAGAAGAGCCGAGGCTACCATAGCTACTATTACCCCCCCAGCGAATCCGCAGAAGAGGTCAAAGGAGGTCTGTTGCAGGTCTTGCAGCTGGTTCCTAAATGAAGAGATGGTAAGTATGGACACTATATTGACCAGACTGACAATCAAACCCGATTTGATTATAGACGAACGCTCCCTGTATTGGAAAACGCCGTAGATGGCAGTCAAGCAGCCAGCAATGGAATAAAAGGTAAGAAAAAAGTTCCCTTTAGTCATAATACCGACGAAGATGCCGAAAATGAGGGAGAAGGTTACCGCCATCTGGGCATCGACCAGCAAGACGAGCAGCATTGCCCCGGCGGCAAAGGGTATGGCATAGAGATAAGAGCTGGCATTGTTGAAGGGGGAACGAACAAAGTAGTCACCCAGAGAGTTAGCGAAGTAGATGGAGAACTTGACTATCAGGAGGGTGGCAATTAAGATCACCCCCACCATTATATAAAGGTTCTTGAGCTTAGTGTGGCGCCTCTGGTAATATTCGATATATCTCCACATAGAGAAAAGGAGTATAAAAACAAAGAGGGTTACCCCTATGATAGTGAGGAGGCTTCTGCCCGGTTTCATTCCCTCTGTCAGGGCGTTCAATTTCAACAGGGCGAGCTCATTGATGCGGTCCCCTTCGCGGACGATAATTTCCCCTTTTCTAACCTGATAAAAGACCGGCTCCACATCTCGGCGGGCTAACTCCTCTCTTTGGTCGGTCTCCACTCGATTAAAAACTAAATTGGGGGTAATCAGCGGCTGGATAAAGGAAAGCAGCAGGGTTCTCTCTCGTCTGGAGAGAGTGGGCTCTTCTCTCAATAGCTCCTCTAATCGGTCCCTGACCTGCATCAGGTCGATTATTTGCTCCAATCCCTTGAGCTCAACCTCCTTGAAACTGGAGACATCCCTTCTTGTAATCCCCTTCTCCCTGTAAGGAGCTAACAGGAGAAGATTGCTTAAGATATCGTGGCTCATAATGGTTTTTGCAGTGGTCAGAAGATACTCCTGCAATCTCTCATCAAACTTCTTCTCAGCCAACAACTCCAGCATCTCCTCCGATATGGGGAAAGGTATGCTCTGGCGGAGAGCATCCCAGAGGCTCGGTGGCACCTCAGCCGTGCCCTCCCCTTTTGGGGTGGTTGGTGAGGTCTTTCCCTCGGAAATCTCCTCCAGCCTCTCCCTCCCCATTTTAAAGACCAGGCTGATCTTATTCTCCACCTCGGGCAATGCCCTGCTATCGTAATCAAACACTGGGAGAACTTCTTCCTCTGCCTTCCTCATCTTTTCGGCAGTGGCTTCCTCATCTTCCACATTGAAATCATAGGGAGCCTTGATATCCGAAGGGGCAATCTGGTTCAGACTATACTGCCGGGGGGGTAGGTTCTCTCTGGGGAGCAGTATTAAAGTTATTATGACTAAGAAGCCAAAGGTAAAAAGGTAGGGTTTCTGGAACAGCTTATCGAAGAAGCTCCGGCTGGATAAACCCCTCCACCGCTCCTTCCTTCTGGTAAGGCGCCGCTTACTTGGGGGCTCCTTCCCGGAACCGCTGTAATTGTCGAGCCTCTTCTCTTTCACCTTTGCCTCATAAAAGGGAAAAACCACCTTTAATGATAATGGATAGCCATTTTCGACCAGGGGTTGAGTTTATTTTTTAGGTTCCTCTTGCTGGGAGTAGCTTTCATAAGCCTGGATAATTTCTTGAACTAATCTATGACGGACTACATCACCCCGGTCGAAGTAGATGAAGGCTATCCCCTCAATCCCGGCTAATATTTTTATAGCCTCTTTCAGTCCTGACTTCTTGCCCGGAGGGAGGTCTATCTGGGTAATGTCTCCGGTAATGACCACTTTGGAAATCAGACCTATTCGGGTCAGCAGCATCTTCATCTGTTCTGTAGTGGTATTTTGTGCCTCGTCAATGATGATGAAAGCATCGCTTATAGTCCTCCCTCTCATAAATCCAATGGGGGCAACCTCAATCCAGCCCCTCTCCAGGAGCCGGTGCACCTTGTCGGGGGACATCAGGTCGTGAAGGGCATCGTAGAGGGGTTTTATGAAAGGGTCCACTTTCTGGGCAATATCCCCTGGCAAGAAGCCCAGCTTCTCTCCGGCTTCCAAAGCTGGGCGAGTGAGGATGATCCGACTTACCGTCTTATTATTAAGAGCAGCTACTGCCATAGCCACCGCCAGATAAGTTTTCCCAGTGCCTGCGGGTCCGATACCGAAGACAATATCATACTCCTTAATCGCCTCAATGTATCTCTTTTGATTAAGGCTCTTGGGGGTAACTTGCTTCTTGTCGGAAGTGTAAATCCTCGTCTTTAGAAAAAAATCCTCAAGAGATACCGCCATATTGTCTCTTAAAAGCTTGATAGCCACTTTGAAATCGCCATTTCTAACGGTGTATCCCTCTGCTATAAGGTGGGAGAACTCTGTCAAAATCTTCTCCGCCACCAGAACCCCTTGCTCATCCCCATCAACTATCAGGCGATTTCCCCGGGCTGAGATGTGAACCTTCAGATCCTCCTCAAGAAGCTTAAGATTCTCGTCATGAATCCCGTAAAGAGATTCAATCCCTTCATCCGGCAAACAGATATTCTTCATCCCTCGACCAAATAAATAAAAAATAACTCTTGCCCCCCGTTTTCAAACAGGCGGGAGGCAAGAGTTCACCTTAGTTGAAAAGCCGCTTACTTTCCATCAAAGAGGTAGTTAGGAACCGGCCAAGGTCTGTTTTTAGCAAATTTAATGGCGGCGTTCACCTGCTCCTCAGGGACATCTCTGGGAATGGCGAAGTTCTGATCTGGGAAGATAAGGTCGGGATCTTTTATCTGGTCTTTGTTAGCATCGTAAATGAGAGGCCATTGGAAGGGGTCGCTATATATCTTTTCGTATTCAGCTATCTTCCACAAACATTCGCCCTTCTCAACCACCCAGTTCCTCGGTCTGGCTCTCAGAGCCTCCTCTTCGGCTCTCCTTCGGGCTTCCTCCTCAGCTCGCCTTCGCTCCTCAATGCGCCTTATCTCCTCCTCTGCAGCTAGTTTAGCCTGCCCGGCTTTGGCTGCTGAGCTATCCGCCAGCTGGGCAACACGCAGGTAGGCGCACTCATCTTCCATCGTCTCCTCTGCCCTGGCTAACAGGTTCTTCGCTTCGGAGAGAAGAGCGGAGGCATACTGTGCTGCTTTGGCCCTTTCAGCATCAGCAATAGCCGCTTTTGCTTTATCAACGGACCCCTCAGCTTTCACCTTAGCCTCTTCCTGAACCTCAGCCGTCTTCTTCTCAATCTCGTTACTTAGAGCGATCACCTCTAAAGCAGCGTTCCTGGACTCCTTGCCTTTCTCCTGGGCAGACCAGTCCTGAGTCTCCTTCATCTTATCCTGGGCTTTCTGAAAATCTTCGGGGACATAGTCCTCAGCACATTCCTCCTTCGCCTTGGCTAAAGCCGCCTCGGCATCTGCTATCTCCACAGGGGGCTTATAGGCACATCCCGAAAAAGCAATTAACCCCACGATGATAACGGAAAAAAGCAGTAAAGTAAAATAACCCTTTCTCATCTAACTACATCACCTCCTAATTTCTCTAAAAGTTGATAACAAACTCAAATTTCCCTCTCAACTTCCACTTATTCTATAGATCCCATCTCTTACTATTAATATAAAAATACATCACTTGAATATAATAGTCAAGAGAAAATTTATAATAAGGCAACTATTTTTGACTTTATAGATATAAAGGGGCGGTTTTTGAATTGAAATTGTCCTCACCTTTTGCTAAAATAAATGTTAAACTAGGCTAATAAAAGGGCTTTACCCCTTAAATAAGAGGGAGATGCTATGAATATCCTGAAACTTAAAAAATATGCCTGTCTGTTAATCCTGCTACTACCTCTCATCTCCTGCGCCAGTGGAAAGCCTTACACCAGACCTTATGAGGAAGCGGAGGTCGGTGGGGGTTTTAACCTCTTCAGCGAGGAGGAGGAGCTGCAACTGGGAATGGCTTTCTCCGAGGAGGTAGAAGGGGAGTATCCCGTTCTTAAAGACCAATCTATAACCGATTATGTCAGTGAAATGGGGCAGAATTTAGCCCGTCATTCCAAGCGACCGGATATCCCCTATCACTTTAAGGTGGTGGATACCAAAACGGTCAACGCCTTTGCCCTGCCCGGAGGGTATGTTTACATTAACAGGGCTCTGCTGGACCTGGTGGATGACGAAAGCGAGCTGGCAGGGGTCATCGGGCATGAGATAGGGCATATCGTAGGCCGCCACGGGACCAAACAGCTGTCTAAAAAGCTGGTCTTGGCCGGGATACTGATTGGAGCAGCCGAAGCCATCGGTCAGAAAAGCGAGAAATGGGGGGCCATCACCCAAATCGCAGGCTCTTTGGGGTTCTTTCTGGGGATGATGAAATATTCCCGAGACGATGAACGAGAAGCAGATTGGCTGGCTATTAACGAGATTTATAGAGCAGGGTATAATCCCCAGGGGATGGTCACCCTCTTTGATGAATTCAAAAAGCTGCACCAGCGGAATCCCAGCCGCTTCGAGCAGTTCTTCCTCTCCCATCCCAATGCCGATGAGCGGATAGAAAACATGGAACAAGAGCTCAGCAAACTCCATTACAAGGGGAAGGTCTACCAAAGCTCCCCTCAATTCGACGAGATGAAAAAGAAGCTCTCCGAGCTCCCTCCACCCCCAGATGCCAAAAAGGGCTAACCCTCCTCCTGCTTTACCCGGGCGTGTACTACTAGCTTCCCCTTATTGGCAGACTTTCCCTTGTGAGCTGTTTTATAGGGGAAAGATGTTTCAATATTATATTTTTGTTATCAAAGGCTTTTTTCAGCCGCCGGCGGAACTCCTGAGCCACCTCCCACTGCCTCAGGGCTGGGGTCTTGACCATAGCCCTGATAACCACTGCTGACCCATCAAAGGCATTCACCCCCAAGACCTCTACCGGCTCCAGAAGCAACTTCTTGTACTCCTCATCCTCCATCATTTCCCTGCCTACTTCCTTGATAACCTCCGTTACATAATCGGGGTCTTCTTTGTAGGCAACCCCGATATCTAACACAGCTCGGGACCACTCCTTGGTCATATTGCTGACCACTCCTATATCCCCATTGGGGATGATGTGAACCTTCCCCTCCAAGTCCCGCAGGGTGGTGACCCGCAGGCTGATGCTCTCTACCAATCCGCTGACCGCACCAGACTTAATGACATCTCCCACCTGAAAATGGTTCTCCAAAAGTATGAACAGCCCGCTCAGGACATTTTTGACCAAGTTCTGGGCACCAAACCCTATTGCCAGACCGATAATGCCAGCACCAGCTAATATTGGTCCTATATCCACACCGAACTCCTTAAGGATGATCAGACCGAAAATAGTCCCTACAACCACCGCCACTGTGCCCTTAAAAATTCTACCCAGGGTCTGGATTCTCTTTCTTCTCTCCTCCACCTGTCCTTTGGAGAGTTTCTCTTCGAAATTGGTGAGTAGCTTTCTTGAAATCTTAAGCAGAACCACCCAGACAACCAGAATGAAAGCTATCCTCAGCCCGTGAGTCAGAAGCCAGTTATACAGAGGTTCAAAGGAGAAATTCATAGGGAAACCTCCTTTTAGATTGATTTTTGACTGTCAATCCCATAAATATATCGCTACCCATTATTATATAGGACAATCGCCGGCGAAATTAGAAAAAAGGGACTTAAAGAAAGGTTTTGTGAGGAATGGAAAGCCACATCGCCTATGCCACCTGCCGAAATGGAGAGATAACTCTCCCCTCACCTTACAAGCCTATCCCTCTCCTCTCGGCAAGGGGAACTTGGCATGGGGATGAACCGGAGGAGACCCTTTAATAGGGAGGCTTTTCATCCTTCCCCCTAGATAGAACCCTGAATGAGAAGTTATCCCACAGCAATTTCCAGTAGGACTGGCTGAGGTAAGCTCTGATTGCGACATAGCATTCGCCGCAATTATTGGTTGGCAGGAATGCTTGGAGCATCTCTTCGCGGGTGGGGTAAATCCTCTTATGCATAGAGCATGGCTGGAACTGCCCCTGGGGGGTAACTACCAGGAACCTCCTCCCTGCTTTACACCCCGGAATGGTGCCATTTTTGAAATATTGACAGGTGTCCCGCAAAGTCCACTCAGGGTTTATCACCCGTCCATCCTTCCTCCTGAGCCTGATGAGCTCGGCAATGGAATCTCTCAACTCCTCCAGCTCTTCTGGCGAGGAAATATAATGCTCCATGCTCCCAGTCCTCAAGGGGGTGTAAGCGCTATAGGATATATTTACACCCCATAAACAGGCTTTCTTGTAATTGCCCAGTATGTAGGGAAGGTTATCAAGGGTTATGGCGGTATTGAGAACAATATCGTCGTTCCCCACGGAGGCTAACTCAGGGATAAGGGAATCCAAATGAGCATACAACCCAGGGGAACCGCGGAAATCATCGTGCAAAGAGTTGGGGAAGTCTAAAGATATGGAGAACTGGTTCACCCCCACCTCCCGTAATGCTTGATACTTTTCCATTGTTAGAAGTTTTGCGTTGGTAACCAGAACAAGAAGGGGTAAACCTTTAGGCTCCTTAATGGCGCGGGCGATCTCAGTTATGTCTTTCCGTAGGAGGGGCTCCCCGCCAGACATTTGCACCACTATCGGCTTTAAAGCCGATTGATATCTGCGATAATCCTCTGGCTGCATCAGGTTAGTCTCCTTCTTGAGCCCTCCCTTATCGCAGTGCTTGCACCCTCCGGTGCAGGAATGGGTCACCTCGTAAGATACCGCCAGGGGCTTGCCGGTAATGAAATTAACCGTGCCCCGGCTAATAAGCCTGAGGGCTTCTGGTAACCTGATACTTTTCATATTCCTATCTCTCTATAAGAAAATTTGACCTCATCCTTCTAGTTCATTCCTTCTATAGCGTATCCGTCCGTTGTTCAACATCCCATAACTTTACACCTGCTAAATCTGGCTGTCAAGAAAAAATTAGTCCTTTTCCGTAGATGCCAAGAGAGGCTTTTCCTCTACTTCAACTCCGCCTGATGAGCTCGCTCCAGAAAAGAGGTAAGCAAGCTAACGGAGTTCTCAATGTCGCCCCGGTGAGCCATCTCCACCGAGGAGTGGGCGTAGCGAAGAGGGATGGATATAGTAGCTACCGGGACCCCGGTTTTGGTGCGCTGTATAGCAGCAGCATCGGTCCCGCCTCGGGGCAACACTTCCATCTGATAGGGAATTTTTTCCTCTTCAGCAATTCTCTGCAGAAAGGCGACCAAGTTGGGATGGGAGATGGTATAGGAATCCATCACCTTAATAGCAACCCCTTTCCCCAGCCGTGTTATCTGTTGGTGTTTTTCGATTTGGGGAAGGTCGCTGGCTATCGTTATATCAATGGCTACACCGATGTCGGGTTCAATTCCGTAAGTGGAGACCGAAGCTCCCCGCACCCCCACTTCCTCCTGAACAGTAGCTACCGGATATATATCCACCTTATTCTCTTTCAGGCGGCGCAAGGCTTCCAGCATAACATAGACTCCTATCCGGTCATCCAGACCCTTGCCATTGAGCGTATCGCCCACCTCCTTGAGTTCCCTCTCCAGGGTGATGGGGTCCCCTATACGAACCAATCCCTTCACCCTTTCGGGGGGCAACCCCACATCGATAAAGAGCTCCTCCATACGGACTGGCTTCTTTTTGTCTTCTTCTGTTAACAGATGGACCGGTTTGCTCCCGATTATTCCTATCACATCCTCCCGACCGTGGATAACAACCCGCTGAGCAAGCAGGGTGCGTGGGTCGAAGCCCCCGACCGGCAGGAAGCGGATAAATCCTTCCTCCTCAATATAGTTGACTATAAACCCAATCTCATCCATATGGGCGGAGAGCATCACCTTCTTCCTCAAAGTCCCCCTTTTGAAGCCGATGACATTTCCCAGGGTATCTACCTCCAGTTTATCCACTAAGGGAGTCATCTCTTTTACTATCAACTCTCTAATCCTTTCTTCCCTCCCGGAAACCCCCGGGGTGCTACACAATCTTCTTAGCAACTCCATCGGATTCCTCCTTTAGAAAGGTTACTCTCTTGGGTGTCATTCCCTTCGGGGTAAGTTTGATAGTGGGCAAGGCGAACTTCAATATAAGAGCAGCTTTCCTTTCAAGCTATCCAGCAATAAGAGTTCCTATTATGGACGAATAAGGCTCAGGGGTAATCAGCTAAATATTTTCCCAGGGAGTAGTACTTTGTGTCGAACAGGATCAAAGGGGACTCACTCTTGTCGCAAGTAAAATGGACTACCTCTCCCAGAAAAAGGGTATGGTCCCCTATGGTGAGGTGCTTTATCAGTTTACACTCCAGCACCGCCCGGCTATCCTTGATAAGGGGGGCGTTGACCTTTCTACCCTGTTCGGTCTTAAAGATATCGAGCTTTAGCTTGTCTTTATCTCTCCCAGTAGAGACCCCGGCAGTGGTGGAGAGTTGCCTCTGCTGGTCGGTGAGAATGCTCAGGGTGAACTCCTTTGCTTCCAGCAAGAGGTCGTGAGTGTAGCGCCTTGGGGAGATGGAGACCATAACAACCGGTGGGTCGAAGGAAACTGGGCTGACCCAGGCGGCGCTCATAATGTTTCGCCTCTTACCGGCAGTTACCCCGACAATGACTACCGGGGCAGCAAACTGGCTGGAAAACCGTTCCCTCATTTCTCCTCCTTTATAAGGCTGTGAGGGGCTGAAAGGTTGTCTTTCCCCCTTTTCTTTACGATCTCAATAATTTTCAGTTCCATCTCCCTGATGGCATCGACTATCTTCTGAACATCCTCATCGGTCAGCTCTTCCTCTTTTTCAAGCTTTTCTAATGGTCCGCCGAGCCTCAAGCCTTCCTGGTTAAACAACTCTTTTTCCTCTTTTGTCAAATCGGCTTCCTCGACTGTCCTCACAAGCCCTCTCAAGGCATATTGCAATTTGGTGGCATCTTCTCTGGTAAGCCTTCCCTCTTTTACTGACTTGTTAAAGCTATACTTGAGCACATGGTCAACAAAAGCGTAGCGAATGGGTTTGATCTTCAGAAGATAGATTCCCCCTGCTATAATCAGGACCAGGACAGGTAGAACGACAAAAAATATTAATTTAGCTACCGAACCCCGCATTAGAAACACCAAAAAGTTTAATCACATTTTAAAGAGAATGATATCAAGTCCCAGAATATCCCCCTTTCTCCCTCCCCTTAATCTTTGCCTAATAGCTCTATCAGCTTTATTACAATATTCTTCACCTTTTCCATATTTTCTAAATTTATATTCGTCAGATTATCTTCTTTGCTATGAGTATATCCACCATCGGTGGCGAAATTGGTGGCTGGAATGCCCGCTCGGGCAAAGACCAAATGGTCGGAGCCCTGATATCGAGCCGGCTTTATGGTGCATCTGGCAGCTTCCACTGCCTGGTTTATCACCTTTTTGAAACCTTCATCAACATTAGAGGCGATGAAGGGCTCGGGAAACATCCATACTATAGGAGGATGGAGCATTCGATTGTGGAAAGCCTTGTCGATGAGATAAAAGGGGATTGAAAGGTTCCCTTTAACAGGTGATATGTTTTCTACCCCAGCCTCCATGTCCACACAAATCTCCCCTCCCCCTCCTACTGAGTCTACATTTATGACTGCCTGACAGTAGTTATTGAGGTGGGCAGAGTGGCGGTGAAAATAAATTCTGCTCCCGATGAAGCCCGACTCGTCGGCATCCAAGGCAAGAAACCTCAGGCTCTTGTTCGGCTGATTCTCGCTAGAAGAGAAGTGCTTGGCTATCTCCAGCATAACCGCTACTCCTGAGGCGTTATCATTGCTCCCTGGATAGATGTCCGAATCGTAGTGAGCAGAGACAACTATCTCCGCCAAACTCTCTGATTTGCCCAGTATCAAGCCTATAATATTGCTGCCGTTATGGTCTTTATCCTCCGATTCTATCTCAACCACACCCTCGGTAAGGCTTTGTCCTATCAAGTCTTTGGCGGCTTCCTGTGCCGGAGAAGCGACTACCACCACTGCTTTGGGAACCTCTTTATTAATCAGAGACAACGCCCTGACGAGGTTAAACTCTTCATCTCCCAGGGGATTAATAACCACTATGTTGCCACTCAACTGAA
>Ga0209979_1001705_pt1 | contig 23176 bp, 20 predicted proteins | sample AnhtaG_FD_183114 | JGI IMG/M metagenome (GOLD analysis project Ga0209979, IMG submission 183114) | Deep subsurface microbial communities from Anholt, Denmark to uncover new lineages of life (NeLLi) - Anholt_01485 metaG (SPAdes) (version 2) | ecosystem: Environmental > Aquatic > Marine > Oceanic...
CCCTTAGCTGCTTCACCGCCAGCTAACTGCACAATCAACTGAGTAGCCCGCTTAAGGGCTGGTAGGGTTAACTCGGGACGAATACCCCTCTCAAATCGCATACAGGCTTCACTGGGCAACTGCAATCGCCTACCTGTATAGTGAATGCTTGCCGGGTTAAAATTAGCTGCCTCCAGCAGTATTGATGTAGTCCCCTGGGTAACCTCACTATTAGCGCCACCCATAACGCCAGCGATAGCCACTGACCCCTCTTTATCAGCAATAACCAGCATATCCTCCGAGAGAACTCGCTCTACCCCATCCAGAGTGACTACAGCTTCACCCTCGGCAGCCCGGCGTACAATAATTCCCTTGCCCCTAATTTTATCGTAGTCAAAAGCATGCAAAGGCTGTCCATATTCCAGCATAACATAGTTGGTAATATCCACAATATTACTTATAGGACGCAGCCCACAAGCCAGCAACCGTTGCTGGAGCCACCTAGGGGACTCACCTACTTTTACCCCGGTGATTAGGCTAGCACAATATCTGGGACACAGGCCAGGGGCAGCAATTTCTACTGATATTTGCCGGCCTATAGGGAAAGCTGTTTCCTGATAGCTGACCTCAGGAAGAGATAAACTTTGCCCGGTCAGGGCGGCAATCTCTCTAGCTATTCCAATTACACACAGGCAGTCAGGACGATTAGGGGTTATATCCAAATCAAAAATAACATCACCCAGATAATCAGCCAGCGGGGTGCCTACAGGGGCTTCGGCAGGCAAGACCATTATTCCCTCATGACTATCCGAGATACCCAGCTCCTTTTCCGAGCAAACCATACCACTGGACATGACGCCGCGAATCTTGGCTGATTTCAAGCGGAATGCCTGCCCGGTATGCCCATCTATAAGTTGAGCACCAACACAGGCAAAGGCTACCTTATCACCAACCCTGAGATTTGGTGCCCCGCAGACGACAGTGTGCTGCTCGGTGCCCAAATCTATAGTGGGTAAAGTGAGGCGGTCGGCATCAGGATGAGGCTTAATAGCAATTATTTGACCGACAACAATATTCTCCCAACCACCGCCAATAACCTGCATCCCCTTGACCTCTGTACCAGCCATCGTCAGCTTATTGGCTAAATCGGAAGAGGACAGGGCAATATCTACATACTCCTGAAGCCACTTAAGCGGAATTTTCATCCCTAAAACTGCCTTAAGAACCTAAGGTCACTACCGTAAAACAGCCTAGTATCATCAATCCCATAGCGAAGCATAGGCAGACGGTCGATGCCCATACCAAAGGCAAAACTGGTGTAAATGTCCGGGTCAATACCTCCGCGCTGAAGCACCTGGGGATGGGTCATCCCCGCCCCCAGAATTTCAATCCAGCCAGTGTTACCACACAGACGGCAACCCTTACCACCACAGACCGAGCATTCTATAGCCATCTCAACACCAGGCTCAACAAAGGGAAAGTAGTCACAGCGGAAACGCACCTTCCTATCCTCGCCAAAGAAACGACGAGAAAACTCATAGAGCGTCCCCTTCAGGTCAGCCATAGTGATACCTCTATCTACAACCAGACCATCAATCTGATAAAACATAGGGGTGTGGGTAGCATCGCTAGCCTCATAGCGATAAACCTTGCCCGGTTCAACTACTCTTATCGGGGGTGGCATAGTTTCAACAATCCGGGCACTTACCGAGGTAGTGTGAGTGCGCAGTAGCATAGGCCCTCCGTTTTCTGTCTGAAAATCAACCCATGATGTCGACATAGTATCGCGTGCCGGGTGTTCCTTAGGGATATTCAATGCCTCAAAATTATAATAATCCCACTCTACCTCAGGTCCTTCCACTACTTGAAAACCCATAGAGACAAATATGTCGCATATTTCATAGACTGTTTGAGTAATAGGATGCAAACGACCTATGGGAAGATGGCGACCAGGCAGGGTAATATCAATATGCTCTCCTTCAGCAGATGCGGCTAGCTCCAGTTCGCGGAGAACCTGCCCTTTTTGCCTTAAACTATTCTCTAAATAGGACTTAACCTCATTAGCCCGAGCACCAACAGCTTTCTTCTCTTCCAGAGGAAGGGTAGCTAAGCTGCGTAGAATATTAGTTAGATGGCTCTTTCTACCTAAATAACGAACCCGCCAGGATTCCAATTCCTTAATGCTGTTAATGCCCTTCAGCTCCTGCAGCGCGTTCAATTTCAGGTCTTCCAGTTGCTTTAACATTGCTGCCTTGAATTATAGGTTATTAGTAGCTGATGGGTCAAGAAGATACGCGTTCTAGGGTGTCTAAGTGGGGCAAAGCCCCTCTAAAGAAATTACTTTCCCCTTCCCCCTGACAAGAGGAAAGGGGATGGGGTTAAACAATCTCATATTTTAGTCTTGAACTTTTCCTCTAGCTATGGTTACCAAATTAGCGAAAGCGCCAGGCTCTCTAACTGCCATATCGGCCAGTATCTTGCGGTTGATTTCAACCCCGGACTTTTTTAAGCCATCTATAAACTGGCTATAGGTGAGACCTTGGGCTCTACTAGCCGCATTAACCCGCAAAATCCATAAACGCCTCATATCACCCTTTCGCTCTCGGCGGTGGCTATAGGCATAACTCAGTGATTTAAGCATAGACTCATGAGCTCGGCGATAAAGAGAATGCTTGGTTGCCCTGTGCCCTTTAGTCAGTGCCAGCACCTTCTTATGTCGCCTATGTGCAGTTACCCCCCTCTTTACTCGTGGCAAAACACTCCCTCCTAGCTAACCAATCTTATACGGTAAAAGTCTCTTTATCCGAGCTTTATCACTAGGGTTTACTGGTATCGTCTCATCATAAAGACGCTTAGCTCGCTTTGATTTCCTGAGGCGCAAATGACTCTTCCCACCCTTGGCACGCATAATTTTGCCAGTACCGGTAATATGGAAGCGCCTCTGTGCCCCTTTATGAGTTTTAATTTTCGGCATCTTGGACCTTCTTTGCCCCTTCCTTTATCTTGGCCTTCTGGATAGCCACCGGTGACAGGAACATTGACATTCTTCTCCCATCCATTAATGGTTGCCTGTCAACAGAAGCCGCTTCCTTTAGTGATTCTGCCATTCTCTCCAGCAACCTCCGACCAATCTCAGGGTGTGTGATTTCACGCCCTCTAAACATTACTGTTACCTTGACCTTGTTCCCTCCCTCCAGTAATTTCCTGGCTGACCTTGCCTTAGCCTCAAAATCATGGTCACCAATCTTGGGTCGTATCCTGACCTCCCTTAGTAGTGAGACCTTCTGGCCCCTCCTCGCCTCGCGTTCTTTCTTGGTTTGCTCATACTTATACTTGCCGTAATCCAGAAGGCGGCATACTCGTGGCACCGCAGTAGCGGCTACCTCAACTAGGTCAAGATTGTTCTCCCTGGCTATCTCCCTTGCCTGATACAAGGGCATAATCCCTAGCTGTTCTCCCTTCTCTCCTACCAGGCGCACCTCTTTAGCTCTAATCCCCTCGTTGACACGTAACTCTTTAATTATGTTCTTACTTACCTCCTTTAAGCAAAGACACTTTACGAACAGAAACTATAGCACAGTCCTTCAGGTCAATCAAATTATAGTGAATTATGCTGCCTGAAGCTTCATTATCCCACGCATGTTCACTTCACCTGCACTCTACCAACATCACAATCTATTTCTAGCTCTACTCGGTTTTCAGCACTTACAAAATCCGGCGACATATAATAATCACCTTGCTGAGGGAAGCGACTCTTATCTATATCAAGAACACTCAAATTTGTATCCACCTGAATCTTGGCAGCTACCCCATCAGGAATAGTAACCTCTATATTAGCGACATTAGCCTCAATCTCGATATCACTGGTGCCTGCTGTAGAAGGCGTCGTCACTTTATAATTACCGGCATCTACATCTAATCGAAGTTCGGTCACTTTAAGCCCGCTGAGATCGAGTTCCATACTGCTCGCCGCAGACTTGATATTAATAACTAAGGGTATGCTTTTGGTAAACCTGACCTCCCATCTAATCCTATCTCCACCCCAGAACCACTGATTAACTGTGCTCAAATAAAGTTTACCTTCGCCATCCTGCTGGATGAAATCTATGCTCATAGTCTCACGACTGCCCCTCACTTCAGAGTCCACCTCCACAAAGTTTGGTGAGCCGAGCGGGAGGCTGCCTATGGTGATACTTCCTGCGCTGAAGTCTATCTCAATTTGGGCATGTTCAATATTATCCAACGGCTCTGAATAGCTTTTAGTAACTATACCACTAGACAGGGATGGGCCGTATTGCCAGATGGCTATCCCCAAGCAAGCGCCCAGAATGGCCAAAACCAGCAGGCTAACCAACCAAGCATTGTAACGGCGGAGCAGAATGCCAAGCCCAATAATAATGATTAGCACTGGCCAGAACCGCCACAGAGTCCCCCAGAGACCCCAGGGAAGGACATTAAGGGTTTGGAGAAGAAAAACAATTCCTAAGAATAACAGGAAGATGCCCCATATAGAGACACCAATTACTCTCCGTGGCTTTTCCTCGGACATAGCTATCTTCTCTTCCTTGCGCTAAATATAATCAGCACCCCGATGGCTACAAGAATAAGGGGCCAGAGAGTACTCCAGCGGAACCACCAGAAGAGGTTAAAGCTACCTAACAGGAAGAGAGCACCAAGAACAATGAGGATGATGCCGAGAGTGTTACGACGACGGTGCCGCATTTTAGCTGTCTCCCCCGATTCACCTTCTTCCCCCGCCAGGGTAGAGCGGAGTTCACGCCCTAGCTCAGTGGCGGTTTCTTTTATCTCTTCCACATTTTCCTTAATTGTGTCCTTAGGTTCGGTAGCCTTTGAGTTTTCCAAAGGAACAACAATGGCCAGAATTATATAGGCCCAGATACCCAGACTACCAAAGAAAATCGATAATACTGCGATTGCCCTGACGATGGTGGGGTCCATGTCAAAATACTTCGCCAGACCACCACATACACCCCATATCATCCTATCGCTTCGACTACGGTAAAGTCTCTTCTCCATAACACCCTCCTTACAATCTTAGATAGTGTCAGCAACCCCCTTCAAACGTCCCCTTGATAAATAACCCCATTATAACTTTAAGTCTTTTACCTTATCTGCTATGGCTATCTTGACGCTTTCCTTGAAGTCATCAAACGATTGTGAAACCAACTGCTCCCCGCTACGCAGACGGATGGAAACGGTAGAAGCAGCTACCTCTTTGTCACCTACCACCAGCATATATGGTATCTTATTAAGTTGCGCCTGCCGAATTTTAAGGTTTACCGTCTCTGAGCGAGCGTCAACCTCTACACGCACCCCCACCCTTTTAAGTTCAGCTTCCAGCTTATGAGCGTAGTCCAGATGGCGGTCGGCTACTGGTATTACTATTACTTGAAGTGGCGCCAGCCACACCGGGAAGGCACCTCCATAGTGCTCAATAAGCGAGGCCAGGAAGCGTTCCAGACTACCCAACACAGTGTGATGCACCATCGCTACCAGATGTTCCTGACCATCCTCACCAATGTAAGTAACATTGAAGCGCTGGGGGAGATTGAAATCAACCTGAATAGTCGGACCCTGCCACGCCCTGCCAACAGCATCCCTGAATTTAATATCTATCTTAGGTCCGTAAAATACGCCCTCTCCCGGGTCTATATCATAGGCAAGCCTTAGACGAGCCAGAGCTTGCCTCAAGGTCTCTGTAGCTTCTTCCCAGAACTGGATATTACCAGCATATTTCTCAGGCCGAGTAGAAAGTAACATCTGATAATTAGTAAAACCGAAGGTATCTACCATAAATAAGGCTAAATCTAATACCCCCACCACTTCATCCTCTAGCTGGTCAAAGCGGCAAAAAATATGGGCATCATCCTGGGTAAAGCCCCTGACCCTGGATAGACCATGCAACACCCCGGAGCGCTCATACCGATAAACAGTGCCCAACTCGGCATAACGTATTGGTAGCTCACGGTAACTGTGTAGCCCTGTCTTATAGATTAAGATATGACCCAGGCAATTCATTGGCTTAAGAAGATACTCCTGCCCCTCCACCTCCATTGGACTATACATGTTTTCGCGATAGAATTCCCAATGACCACTGGTCTTCCACAAATCCAGTTTAGCAATGTGAGGAGTGTATACAATATCATAGCCCCGCTTGACATGCTCATCCTTCCAGAAATCCTCAATAACCCGGCGTATTACCGCCCCCTTGGGATGCCAGTGAACCAGCCCCGGACCAGCTTCTTCATGAAAACTAAATAGAGCCAGCTCCCTGCCCAATTTCCTGTGGTCACTCTTAGCTGCTTCATCAAGTTTTTTTAGATGCTCTGCCAAAGCCTCTCTGGTGTCAAAAGCAATACCATATATCCGCTGTAACATAGGATTCCTCTCGTGACCCCGCCAGTAAGCCCCAGCAATGTTAATCAGCTTAAAAGCCTTTATTTCCCCGGCAGAACTTACGTGAGGTCCACGACACAAGTCAACAAAGTCTCCTTGCCGATACAAGCTAACCTTCTCATCCAGAATTTCATCAATTAACTCCAATTTATAGGGTTGAGCCGCAAACAGTCGTCGAGCTTCTTTCTTAGTCACTTCCTGTCTAACGAAAGGCACATCTGAAGCGATTATTTCGCTCATCTTAGCTTCAATGAGGGGTAAATCATCAGAAGTTAATGAGCGAGGTAAATCAAAGTCGTAATAAAAGCCATTCTCAACCGCCGGGCCAATGCCAAACTTGGCGTCAGGAAAGATAGACTGAACCGCCTCAGCCATAACATGAGCTGCCGAATGTCGCAATATCTCCAGCTTTTTATCCTCCTCCGCTGGCTGCCCTTCATTAAGAACCATTGTTGAAATCCTGCCAATCTATTAAATGAAAACCCCCCACCCTGCTTAGGGACGAGAGGCTCTAAACACCCTATTAGTTCATTCTAATAAAATCTATAAACAATATTCCAGCTATAGTGAGTTATCATCAATAAAAGGCACGACTCATTACCCACAAGCTTTATTATACCAGCCACAAGCTATAAGTGCAATCAGCTCAGGTTGCCAGTTTCAGCGTCAAGGTGCTATAATGCTCCAGCCACATATGATTAAGAAAGTCTTCCCCATTTTAGCTGTATCAATCTTTTCTGCCATGCTCGGAATGGGGCTAATAGTTCCTCTTCTCCCCCTTTATGCCCAGGACCTGGGAGCTACCGGAACCCAGCTAGGTATAATTTTTGCCGGCTACGGTATTTCCAACAGCGTATTTACCCCTATCATTGGTAGGCTCTCTGACCGCAGGGGCAGAAAAATCTTCCTTTGCATCGGTCTTCTTTTTTACTCTATTATCTCACTGGGCTATGTATGGGCAGCTAGTGTCTCACAACTAACCTTAGTCCGCGTAATCCAGGGTGTAGCTGGGGCTATGATTATTCCCATCGCTATGGCTTATGTTGGCGACCTCTCCCCGGAGGGTGAAGAGGGGAAGTGGATGGGCTACGCCAACGCCGCCTTTTTCGGCGGTTTTGGTATTGGTCCGCTTCTAGGCGGAACGTTAGCTGAGCGTTTTGGGATGAACGCTTCATTCTATTCTATGGGTGGTCTTTGTCTGTTGGCTTTCCTAATAGCTGTTCTTTTCCTGCCTGAGATTAGACAGAGAAAAACAGGAGAAAAGGGTCACCTATCATTTAAGGACATGAGCACCAGCCCCATGGTCAGAGGTCTTTTTAGCTTTCGGCTGGTGCAAGCTGTAGCCAGAGGCGGCATTATGACCTTCCTACCTATCTTCGCCGCCACATATATTGGCTTGGGACCTGCTCTCATAGGAGTACTGCTAGCAGTGAATATATTGCCAATGACGGTGCTTGTAGGTCCGGCAGGTAGACTGGCTGATAGATTCAATAGGAAAGCTCTGGTAATTCTTGGCAACCTTATATACCTTATAACCGTGGCTTTGATTCCTCTAGCCAATACCTTCGGGCGGCAATTATGGCTGTGTTTCCCCCGGGCTATTGGCGGTGCACTTTCCATGCCGGCGGCTACAGCCCTGTCTGTGGAAGAGGGCAGAAAATTCGGCATGGGTTCAACTATGTCTATACTGATGATGGCAATGAGCATAGGTATGGTTCTAGGACCAACTTTAAGCGGGGTAATAGCCGATTCAGTGGATATTAACGCCGTATTTTACTTCGGAGGGGCTGTAGGACTTATCGGCACCGGTCTATTTGTGTGGTTTACCAGGTGATATTACCGAGGCCGGCTTTTGTTAGGCGGTGGGCAATACTGGACAGTCTAGGCTAGAGTTTTACTAGCTAATCGGCTGAAGGGGGAGCATAGGGTGGCTCTTTGACCAGGCGTTCAAGCACTTCGTACCAGGTATAATCCACCAGACATACGTCGTTTGAGTTTGGGACTTGTACATAAAAGGTATTCCCATCCGGTGTCCTATCGCCTACTGTAATATTTAGGATATCTCCATCCTCCAGGGTTAGGATTATTTCCATTTGTGGTTGAGCTAAGCCGAATTCGGCGAGCTTTTCCTCCGTGGCATTTCTGGCAATGACTCTTTCTGCTCCGGGACCGCTTAAAAGAAGCGGTATGCCTCCTCCCCATCGTACCACATCTACTTTAGTCTTCTCGGCATCATCGAAGTGCCAGGGGAACTTATCCCCTTCTGGTATTTTGATGAATGCCTCGCTTTTGTCCTCACGGGGGAGCTTTATTTCAATGTGCTGTATTTCATACATTTCAACGTCCCATACGAACACTCTTGGTTCCACCTTTGGAGGAGGCTCAGCATCATTGGAAAAGTAAAAATAGCCTCCTAGAGCCAGGAGAATAGCGAGCAGAATAAGGATGTTTCTGAGTCTCAAGCGATTTCCCCCCCGAGATAAGTCCCTTCTACTACCTTCTTCGCCACCAGATGATGCCCCCTATCACCAGCACTAGCAACGGCAGCAAACCTATGCTGGAATAATTGATGAACCTTTCTGCCTCCGGGCCAACGATTAGTCTGCGGAAGGGAAGGACCTTGTGCTCAATTGAAACTATCTCCTCCCCAGCTGTAAGTAACTCTACCGCATAGAGGAAGAGATCACCGTTGTTGCCGCTGTAAAAATGCTCGTTTGAAGCGAAGTCTGAATCACCAATGACTATCAGGGTAGTTCCTTGTCCCTCAACAACTTCACCGGCTTCATCAGTTAGAGGAGCTAAAATGATAAAGCCGGGAAACAGGGGCCCCTCCAGGTCTATGCCCTCATTAAACTCAGACTCTTTTAAGGGGTCAAAATCCTTTTCCAGCCAGCTATCCCCGGTCGTCAGCAGCAGCCTAAACATTTGAATCTGGCTGTCCTCACTCGTCCAGACGACCTGTATTTCCTCTTCCCCTGTTTGAACGAGTTGAGGCGTATATTCGAAGCGAGGGATTATAGCGGTAGCCCCTGGGAAGTAGGTCTTTTCAAAACCGAAGTAATTCCTCTCCCATGTTATCAGAGGGGTATCCTTATTGGGGGAAACATATGATGACGAGTCGATGACAGTTCCATCCTCTATATTAATCCCCCAGGAAGAGAGCAATTGCTTCATTTCTTGCGGAGGGTTGGGATTTATGAGAATCAGTGCCTGTCTGCCACTTTCCAGGTAACTCTGGATAATATCGACCTCGCTGCTCGCTAGTGACAGCTGCGGCGCGGCAATTATCAGGGCGGCACAGTCCTCGGGGATACTGGAAGTAGCCCGAAGGTTCAGTGTCTCTACCTTAAAGAGGTTATCGAGCAGCTCTTGCCTGGCGTAGCTATAGTCAGAATAAATGTCACTCTCACCGTGCCCGGTGAGGAAGTACACCTTTTTCTGCACAATCCCGGTAACCTCCAGGATGGCACCGGTAAAGGCGTGTTCTGCTTGTACCGGAACAATCTGCTCTTCTACGAGTGCACAGTACTCCGGCCACAATACCATCCGCTTTCCATCCTCTCCTTCAAATGCGATTGCTGGATACCTGTATTCTTGCGGGATTAGGGTTGTCTCATACTCTCTTGCTATGTCTGGTTTCTCAGCTGGGTCAATAGATTCTATGCTCAACTGGTCGGTATAGTTCTGGTATTCCTCCAGTAAATTAACGGCGTATTCGCCGATAGGTTCACCGGGAATATAGAAGGCCACAATCTGCACCGGCGTTTCCAGCCCGCCGAGAACCTCCTTTGTCTGAGAGGTGAGAGTGAATTGTGCCACACCGGTGACATCAAAACGGTGATAGTTTCCGATACTAATAGCGTTAACAAAAAGGATGATGCCGATGAAGATTGAAGCCATTACCGTGATGCTGACGCCAAACCTCCCACGCCTACCAGTTATGGCACGGCCAACTCGCCTGAAATCAATGATAAAGGCTGTGGCCAAGAGTAGTATGCCCAGCACCAGGATACCCCAAGCTGCATATTGAATGCTGGGCAGCAGTAGCATAACTACGAAACCTATCAGCAGAGCTAGCAACCCGAGCACGGCGATTAGTCCAGAAAACCTATAACCTCTGGGATTAGTCTGCATTTAACTCCACCTGCTGTTTTCGAGAGACCTTATCGCTAGAAATAGAAACAACACCGTGATACTTAGATAATAAATTATGCCCCTGGTATCAATCATTCCCCTCATAAAGTCAGGGAAGTGAGAGGAGAGCGACAAGTAGCCAATGACCTCTCCCATGGCTTCAGGAAGTAAGTCGGCAGCCATACCTACGAACCACAAAGCGAAGAGAACTCCTCCGGCGACTACTGCCGCTACGATCTGGTTTGAGGTCAGCGATGAAGCGAACAGTCCTACTGCCAGGGAGGCACCGCCCAGAAGAAAGAGTCCAAGGTAACCGGTGGCAATGGGTCCCCAATCAGGGTCGCCAAACCACATTAAGAGAAGGGGGTAATAAAAGGTGAGCGCCAGCATTGCTGTAAGGATGCCCAGGCTACCTAAGAACTTCCCCACTATTACCTCGTTGTCTCTCACCGGTGCCGTGAGCAATAATTCCAGCGTGCCCATTTTCTTCTCCTCAGCAAGCAAACGCATAGTGAGCACTGGCGCTAACAGCAGCAACAGGATACTACCCCATACTAAAAAGCCCCCGATGCTGGTTTCAGAGTAGGTGGTTAGACTGCTTTGAAAGAAGAAGCCAGTGAACACCAGAAAGATACCAGTCACTACGTAGGCCATAGGCGATGCCAAGTAGGACTTGAACTCCTTGAGAGCGATAGTTGTCGTATTTCTCACTGGCTCGTCTCCTCTTCAGTGGTTAACTTAAGGAAGATGTCCTCAAGGCTCATTTCTATAGATTCCAGCGAGAGCAGAGTCCAACCGCCCTGGACTATGGTTTCCATTATCTTGCCACGGGGGTCTTGCCCTGCAGAGCATTCAACAATGTAGTGAGAGTCTTCGTAGCTGACCTGAAAAACACCCTCGATCTGGCGCAGACGCTCAGCCACTTTCTCAGCGGGGCCTTCTACTTCCAATCGGATACGCTTTGAACCGCTTACTAAGGAGGAAAGATTTTCAATACGGTCCTCAGCTACAATCTTACCTTCATTTATGATAATCACCCGATCGCAGGTCACGCTTACCTCGGGGAGGATATGGGTAGAGAGAAGGATGGTGCGCTCCTTGCCCAGTTCCTTAATGAGCTGTCTTGTCATAGCTACCTGAATGGGGTCAATGCCTATCGTTGGTTCATCCAGAATCAGTACCTCTGGCTCATGGATAATCGCCTGAGCCACGCCAACTCGCTGCCTAAATCCCTTTGATAGCTTTCCAATAAGCACATCAATATATTCTTCGAGGTGGCATATATCCACCACCTCTTCTATTCTGGTCTTTATCCTATTTTTATCTAAACCCCTGAGTCTGGATGAGAAGTCAAGATAGGAACGGACAGTCATATCGCTATATAAGGGCATCGCCTCTGGGAAATAGCCAATGCGCTGACGTGCCTCCAGGGAATGCTTGCTCATGTCATAGCCGGCGACCCATACCTCCCCCCGAGTTGGTGCCAGAAACCCGGTAAGGATGCGCATCGTAGTCGTTTTCCCCGCCGCATTGGGGCCGAGGAAGCCTACGACTTCTCCCCTTTCTACATTGAAGCTAATATTGTCCACGGCGAGGTGTTTTCCGTAATATTTGGTTAAATTTTCAACCCGTATCACTTTTCCTGTACCTACCTTAACTAATCAGAAACAGACAATACCTATACCAGCCACTTTATTCTTTAGCCAGTTCCAACTGTATCCACCTATAGGTATAATCGTCAAAGCCGTTCTTGAGCCCGCGCCAGTCTACTGCATGTAAGTCTATTTCTGCCAAAAGCCAGTCCTCAAGAACCCCAGCCTTCAGTATTTGCAAGGGTTCCTCATCCACCTCCCGGGCATCAGCCCTCTCTGACACCATAAGGAGATAGTAGAATATTTCAGTTGACGTGGGGTCGCTTACATAGGCTCGGGGCTCGCTTACCTCACCGATAGTGAGGCTAAATACTACCTGGTCAAACCCAGGAACTAAAACGCCACGAGGCAGCCAGCCAAGGTCACCTCCCTTTTCCCCAGACTGCTCATCTACTGATACTTCCCGGGCAAGGTCAGCAAAATCTTCTCCGGCTTCCCATCTTGCCCTTATCTCTTCCGCATCCTCGTATGTCTCCAGTAGAATGGCATGAAGGTGAACCTGCTCGGCTACTGTGGGCACTCTTTCGGCTAGATACTCATGGAGACGATTGGCCAATAGACCAGTGGCTACATATTCTCTGTATTCAGAATCTGAGAGGTCGATTTCATTAAGTAGTTGGCGGTACCACTCCTTAAATTCACTCTCAGAAATAGTTTCGCTCTCCCCTCTGGCTATTCGTCTCAACTCCTGGTCAATATCCTCCGGGGTGACTTCGTCAACATACTGTGGTGCCGCTATTCTAATCAGTAGTTCGTTAGTAAGCGCCTCAAGCATCTCAAAAGGGTCAGCGCCGGCTAGCCATGCTCTCCTCACAAAGTAGTCCATGTTGATAGAAGTATCATCCACTGTAATTGTGGTGCGGCGGTTATATCTTGCGTCCTCACTGAAATAGTAGAAGACGCCTACTATAATCAGGATTAGGACAACAACCACCGAGGCAATAATAAATGCTGTCCATCTCCCTTTACGGCCTCTAGCTACAGCTTTTGAACCTGATGCTTTCCCTGCCGGATTACTACCAGGTGACGTTTTATTAAGTTGAGGCATGCCTTCTTTAATCCAATAAGGTATTTAGAGCGATTGGCTAAATGATTCGATTCAATAGATATTCTAGGTTATTTACTATGGGAAGAACAAAAGGCTCTGGCCAGTGGATGAACAGTCTCTCTTCTCCCCTTGCTAATCTTGACAATCAGGCTTATTGGTCTACCCAAACATTAACCGGCTAGACTCGGTGACACGCCACCCAGTGCTCGTCACCAATGGTCCTCAATTCTGGCTCTTGCTCCTTACAGATGTCAATTGCCATACGACATCTAGGGTGGAAATGGCAACCACTAGGGGGATTAACTGGGCTGGGCACATCACCAGTTAGCAGAATCCGTTTTCGCTGGCGGTCAACCACCGGGTCAGGTATAGGAACCGCCGACAGCAGCGCTTGGGTATAGGGGTGAAGCGGATTATCATAAAGCTCATCACTATCCGTAATCTCCATAAGCTTGCCCAGATACATCACCGCCACCCGGTCGCTGATATAACGAACCACCGAAAGGTCATGAGCAATAAATAGATAGGTCAGATTAAGTTCCTCTCGGAGCCTCATCAGCAGCTGGGTGACCTGTGCCTGGACTGAAACATCCAGTGCTGAAACAGGCTCGTCGCATACGATAAGGCTAGGCCTTACTGCTAGCGCTCGGGCTATCCCGATACGCTGCCGTTGCCCACCGCTGAACTCATGGGGATAGCGCTCCGCCATATAAGGCTCAAGCTCCACCATCCTAAATAGCTCAGCAATCTGCTCTTTGTATTCCTTGCCCTTGACCAGGTTATGAACCAGCAATGGTTCACCGATGATGTTACCGGCGGTCATACGGGGGTCGAGCGAGGCATAAGGGTCCTGGAATATCAACTGCATATTCCGCCGCAGAACTCTCCTATCTTTGCCCTTAACCTTGGTGATGTCCTTTCCCTCAAAGAATATTTTGCCCCCGGTAACTTCATAAAGCGCCAGAATACAACGCCCGGTGGTGGTCTTGCCACAGCCGCTTTCGCCCACTAGCCCCAGAGTCTCGCCTCTCTTTATATAAAAACTTATCCCGTCTACCGCCTTAACATCAGCTATCTTTCTCTGCAGGACGCCGGCGGTTATCGGGAAATACATAACCAGATTCTCTATTTCAACTAAAATGTCGTTCCTCGCCATTAGCAATACCTCACTTATCTCTTTCCACCTCTCCACTTCTAAAGCAAGCAGAGTAGTGGCCTTCTCCTACTTCTTCTAGCTCTGGTTTCTCTTCTCGGCACCTATCGATGGCAAAATAGCAGCGAGGACAGAAGGCACAGCCCTTAGGTACACGAGCGAGATTGGGCGGCAGACCATCAATAACACGCAGCTTGCGTTTTCGGGCTAAGTCCAACCGGGGCACCGATGCCAGAAGCCCTATGGTATAAGGGTGCTTTGGCTCGCCATATAGAATATCGGTCGGTGCTGTCTCCACAAGCCGCCCGGCATACATCACATTCACCCGGTCGGCATAGCGGGCGACTACTCCCAGGTTATGGGTTATAATAATCACTGATGTGCCGAATTGAGCTCTCAGGTTGTCAATTAGTTCCAAAAGCTGCGCCTGAACAGTAACATCAACCGAGGTAGTGGGTTCGTCAGCAATTAGCAGTTCGGGATTACAACTCAATGCCATAGCAATCATTATCCGCTGCTGCATCCCCCCGCTGAACTGGTGGGGATAGTCCCCTACTCTACTCTCCGCATCCGGCAAGCCCACTAACTGTAGTAATTTGACCGCTTCCCCAGCGGCTGTTTTCTTATCCATCCCACGATGTAGCTCCAGCGCCTCAGATAACTGACGCCTGATGGTAAGCACCGGGTTTAGGGATGTCATCGGCTCCTGGAAGATCATGGCTATGCGATTACCTCTAATATGGCGCATTTCACCCTCGCTAATCTTGAGAAGGTCCTGCCCCTTAAAGATAACCTCACCGCCGACAATAATACCTGGGGGATAGGGAATAAGGCGCATGATAGAAAGGGCGCTCACGCTCTTGCCACAGGCACTCTCACCGACGAGACCTACACTCTCCCCCTTCTTGACATCGTACCTCAGGCCGTCAACCGCTCTTACCTCACCATCCTCGGTGTAGAAATAGGTTCTTAGGTCTTTAACTTCTAGTACTTTTTCTTCATCTACTGTCGCCATCTTGATAAGGCAAACACCGGGGTTTAAACGACTATATCATGAGCTAGACGGCCAAACTAAACCCCTGTGTCTTTGCCCTCCTTTATATCAGTGCCAATACCTAAAATCCCATAGCTGCCTTCAGGTTGTGGTCAAGCCAGATGGTAGCATCTAGTATACTCTTAGAGGCTACTACTACCTCATCATCCACATAATCAAACTCTACTAAAGCTTATAGCATAGGCATACTTTTTGTCAATGCCCATGATAGAACTCTACAAAGCCCTTTCTCAACCCACCTGAAAAGGGGTTAGAGTGGTTATAGCATAGCCCCCCACTCTTGTCAACTCCTTGACTACCTAACACCATCCAAGTTCTTGGAACAATGGAAAGACTACAAGAGAGAGGAGGGCATGTGTCACTACTCATATGGATGAGCCTATTCACTAGACGTCACCGACTTTTTGTGCTATGCTAAAAATGGCCAGGGGGATTTGGGAAAGGACGAAAAATCCTCTTGCACAGCTAATCTCCTCAGCTGAAAACGATGGTAGCCCAATTCTCTAATATAAACCAGGATGATGTTACCAATCTTGCTTCTATATATTCATACCCTATATGAGGGTTAAGCTGGTAGAGAAATAGATGCTATCTACTGGTGTGAGCACCAGCCCGCATGGGTAGGGCATTAGTTGAGAGGATGCTGAGCCCAAAATCTGGACGTGATACCGTGACTATAAAAACTAAAGAAGAAAAGCAATGACTGGCAAGGTTAGCATTATCGGTGCTGGAAATGTCGGTGCTACCTGCGTTCAACGAATTGCTGAGAGAGGCTATGCTGATATAGTCTTGGTAGACATCATCAAGGGTCTGCCTCAAGGTAAATCCTTGGATATGCTTGAGTCAATGCCTATCTTGGGATGTGATAGACATATCATCGGAACTAATAGCTACCAAGAAACAGCTAACTCAGATGTGGTAGTCATTACCTCAGGCGTTTCTAGAAAACCAGGCATGACTCGGGAAGAGCTGTTACAGATTAATATGAACATTGTTACTGAGGTTACCCGTAATGTAGTGAGCTATTCACCAAATTGCATTATCATTATGGTTACTAATCCGCTGGATGCTATGACCTATCTAGCTCTCCGCACTAGCCGGTTTCCCAAAAACAGAGTTATGGGCTTATCTGGTGTCTTGGATACTGCCCGACTTAGAAGCTTTATCGCCGCTGAGCTTAATGTATCAGTAGAAGACGTATCCGCCTGTATTCTAGGACAACACGGTGAAAAAATGGTCATTCTGCCCAGGCTGTGTACAGTTTGTGGCGTCCCGATAACCCAACTCCTGCCCCAAGAAACTATTAATCGACTGGTAGAGCGCACCCTAAAGGCTGGAGCTGAGATTGTGGGCTTGCTCAAAACCGGCAGTGCTTTTTATGCCCCATCAGCCGGTGCTGCCCAAATGGTAGAGGCCATAATTTTAGATAAGAAGCAAATCCTGCCCTGTGCTACTTACCTGGATGGGGAATACGGGATTAAAGATACCGTCATCAGCGTCCCGGTAAAACTAGGTAAGAGCGGTATTGAGCAAATAATAGAGCTTGAGCTAACCGCCGAGGAGAAATCAGCCCTAGCCAACTCAGCTCAGGCAGTGCAGGAACTGGTAAAGACTATAAAGCGGTAAAAGAGACAAATAGAGAGCTGATATAAATCAGGAAGGGAAATTAATCCTGGTGAGAGATATTAAGGCACAAGAAATAACCAAGACTATATCCCGCCTTTTCCAGGAGGCGAATTTCTTTCTGGCGAGTGATGTCCTGGCTTCTCTTAAGCAGGCAAGAGAGGCTGAGGAGTCACCTGCTGGGTGTGAAGTACTGGACAGAATACTAGAAAATGCCGAAATCTCAGCCAGGGAGAGAATCCCTTTATGCCAAGACACTGGTACTGCGGTGGTCTTATTAGAGCTAGGTCAAGAAGTTTATATAACTGGTGGTGACCTTTACACGGCCGTGAATGAAGGGGTACGCCAAGGATACGACGAAGGTTATTTACGCAAATCTATGGTGCGTCAGCCTTACTCCGCCAGAGTAAATACTAAAGATAACACACCGGCCATTATTTACACTGACATAGTCCCTGGTGATAAGCTTAAAATTACGGTAATGCCTAAGGGGGGTGGCGCTGAGAATATGGCTCGTTTGGCTATACTACACCCGGCACAAGGTCGTCAGGGGGTCATAGATTTTGTGGTTAATGCTGTTGATGAGGCAGGCAGCAATCCTTGCCCTCCAGTTATTGTTGGTGTCGGCATAGGGGGCACAGTAGAAAAGACGGTTATGCTGGCTAAGCAAGCACTATTACGGAAGATAGGTGAACCCAACCCGGATGCCGAGGTTGCCGAACTAGAAAAGGAAATTTTGCAGCGAATTAATAATCTGGGCATCGGACCACAGGGGTTTGGTGGCAGGATTACTGCGCTGGCAGTCCATGCTGAGGTTTTCCCTTGTCATATAGCCAGTATGCCAGTAGCAGTTAACCTGCAATGTCATAGTGCCCGGCACAAAGAAGCAGTTCTTTAAGTTAGCGAAGGTGGATAGTATGGTCAAAAAGATTATGTTACCATTAACTGATGAGACCTTAGCCGGTCTCAAGGCTGGGGATAATATCTTGCTCACTGGCACTATGTATGTTGGGCGGGATGCCGCCCACAAGAGGATGGTTGAGGCTCTGGAACAAGGCAAGCCTCTGCCATTTGATATTAAAGGGCAGGTAATCTACTTTATGGGTCCCTCCCCCGCCCAACCAGGCCAACCGATTGGGTCAGCCGGACCTACTACCAGTGGTCGCATGGATAGTTACTCGCCCCGCTTGATAGCTGAGGGGCTTAAAGGGATGATTGGCAAGGGCATGCGCTCACAAGAGGTGAAAGATGCCATGAAGAAGTACAAAGCAGTGTATTTAGCTGCCATAGGCGGTGCCGGTGCCCTTATCTCCAAGACCATCAAGAAATCGGAGGTAATAGCCTATGAGGAGCTTGGAGCTGAAGCAATTCGCCGTCTAGAGGTAGAAGATTTCCCAGCCACAGTGGTAAATGATATTTATGGCGGCGACCTTTACCAGGAGGGAAAAGCCAGATATAGGATAGGCCAGAGGTAGAAGTCTAATGAACCAGTATGACTACATTATAGTTGGCAGTGGTATTGCCGGGCTTTATACTGCCCTGCTGGCAAAAGAACAGGGCAGTGTGCTTATTATAACCAAAGGCAGCATTGATGACTGCAATACCAGATATGCCCAAGGGGGGATTGCTGCCGCTATCGGTAAGAACGATTCTCCCCAGCGTCACTTCCAGGATACAATCTCCGCCGGAGATGGCATGTGCAATGAAGCGGAAGTACGGATATTGGTCAACGAAGCCCCTGACCGCATTACTGACCTTGTTAAGTTTGGAGTACCCTTTGACACCCTTGATGGAGAGATTGCCCTGACTATGGAGGCAGCTCATAGCTTGCCCCGGATTCTCCATGCCGGGGGTGATGCCACTGGCGAACATATTGAGTTCACTTTAAGTAAACAGGTGCGCACCTCTAAGATACAGGTGCTTGAAGATTGCCTAGCAACTGAGATTCTGGTAGAAAGGGGGCAAGTCTCGGGAATAAAAGCCCTTGATTGCCACACCGGCTCTATTGAGGAATTTGAGTGTCGCTTCTTAATTCTAGCTACCGGTGGTGCTGGGCAGTTATATAAGTTCAGTACTAACCCAGAGATAGCCACCGGTGACGGCGTAGTTCTAGCCTTCAACGCTGGGGCAGAGATTACCGACATGGAGTTCTTCCAGTTTCACCCCACTGCCCTGCGCCTCCCTGGAGTAACCCCGTTTCTCATCTCCGAAGCTGTCAGGGGCGAGGGAGGGATACTATGTAATGTTGACGGCTACCGGTTCATGCCTGACTACACGCTTGAAGGCGACTTAGCACCACGGGATATAGTCGCCCGCAGCATACTATACGAGATGGAAAAAACCGGCTCGGATAGGGTCTTCATTGATGTAACCCACCTGCCGCCCCACGTTATCACGACTCGTTTCCCCCACATCTACCGTTTCTGTCTCGACCATGGCCTAGATATTACCAAAGGTCTGATACCAGTGGCACCAGCGGCTCACTATATGATGGGTGGCATCAAGGTCAATGGCTGGGGAGAAACCAACGTAGCTGGATTATTCGCTTGCGGTGAAACCGCCTGCACCGGAGTCCACGGAGCCAACCGGCTGGCTTCAAACTCGCTTCTCGAAGCAGTCGTGTTTAGTAAAAGAATCATAGAAAAAACCGGAAAGGGAGCTAGGACAGAGGCACCGGCGACTAGCAAAGTTGTGGAGGTTCACCACTCACTCAGCGACAGGCAGGTTCCACAGGTGGTACCGGTGCCAAGTCTTTCTGCCATGCAACAACTGCAATGGGACAAGGTGGGCATCATTCGTAATAAAGAAGGCTTAACTCAGGCAGCTGATATCCTGGCGGCATGGCAAAGGTTATTACCCCAACCCACTGACCGCCCTTCCTGTGAGTTAAGTAACTTGGTGCTCACCGGTCGATTAGTAACTGAGGCAGCTCTTCTCAGGGAAGAGAGCCGTGGGGCTCACTTCCGCTCTGATTTTCCTCAGAATTCACCCCAGTGGCAATGCCATATAGTATTGACCCAGTGATTAAGGTGGTTAGCCTCAACTTTAATCGGGCAAGTGGCATCCGGCCTTTTTCGGCTACACCTTTCGCTTCACCGTTGCACAGGGCTAGAATGTATACAGATATGTACAGGTCACAAAAACTTGACTTGTTACTCCAGTACTGGCTATAGTCAGAGCGAGCGGTCTGTGGTTCACGGTTATATGATGTTTTTACAACTCGAACTAATAATCAATCCATTTGCTAGATTTGGCTGTGCATCCTTCAGGAAGTAGTATGATGAGCAGTGCATATGGAGGTATTGAAGCAGGCGGCACAAAATTTATCTGCGCGATAGGAACTTGTCCAACTGATTTACGGGTGGAAACCCAATTCACCACTACGACTCCGGCGGAAACTATTGAGCGTACCATTGCATTTTTCAAAGAGCAACGAATACCTTTGATTTCGATAGGTATTGGCTCTTTCGGACCGATTGACCTTAATCCAGCTTCGCCTAGCTTCGGTCACACTACTACTACACCAAAGGCTGGCTGGGCTCACACGAATTTTATTGGCACAATCCAAAATGCCCTTGGTATCCCCGTTTTTATTGATACTGATGTGAATACAGCTGCCCTAGGTGAGTATCAATGGGGTGCTGCTCAACGACTGGGAACCTTTGTCTACGTCACCGTTGGCACTGGTATAGGAGGTGGTGGTATGGTAAATGGCAAACTTATGCACGGTCTAATCCATCCTGAAATGGGTCACATGCGTATCCCCCATGATTGGGACGCTGATCCCTATAACGGCTGCTGTCCTTACCACGGTGATTGCCTTGAAGGATTAGCATCTGGACGAGCTATAGAACTGCGCTGGGGGCAGCAACCTAATACCCTACCTATAAGCCATCCGGCGTGGACTCTAGAAGCACGTTACTTGGCTATGGGTTTGGTCAATATTATCTGCATCCTCTCACCACAACGCATCATCCTAGGCGGTGGAATAATGGAGCAACCTAAATTACTTCCACTGGTGCAGGAATATGTACAGGAGCTATTGAACGGTTACATACAAGACCCCCATATTTTGGAGGGAGTTGATCAGTATATTGTTCGCCCATTGCTCGGAAAGAAGGCCGGAGTATTGGGTGCAATCGCCATGGCTTCTCAGTTCAGTCGATAATTCCAATTCTCCAGTCTCTCTGGTCTTACCTACCAATTAATTGCGCAAGAGAGAGGAGTTTTATCCCTGAACGCTAGTATATGACTTATAGTATATTACTAGAAATCAAATAAAGCTATTTGCTCTACCTTTCTCCAGGCTGCCTCTTTCTCTCTCTTCTGTCGCCTCTTGGTTTGCTCATGTGGTAATCGTTTAGTGATTCTACCCCTATATCCTCGGGTGGCATCTCATTCTTGTGCCACCGCCTGAGAGTTGTTGTCTCGGCTTTTTGTTTTAGGGGAATTTAAATTATAATTAGGCAATATGAATTTTCTTAAAAACCTAAGAACTAACTGGAAGTATGTTTTAATTGTTGTTGTCATTTTGGCTGCTGTCGTTGGCGGAATTTTATGGTCATCAACGAGACAAGAATTTCCTCTTGCTGAATTTCCCGGTGGTAGCGACCGATTTAGAAATCTGACTATACAATTTGTGAGAGCGGTAGCTGAGAATTATTTTGACGGACAGCCAACGCAATACCCAGAGGAATTGGAGATTAGAGGCAATTGGGAACTTTATATAACTATATATCACCAGGGAGACATAAAAGGTGAAGGAGAGTGGAAGGGAAAGGATGAAGTATTGTCTTTAGTATTAGAAGAAGCAACGCGAAATGCGCTTGAGGAAAGGGGTCAAAGTTTAGATAAAGAAGATATTAAAGATGTAAGATTTTTAGTTTCTTTTTCCGACCAATCATTTTCTTTTATAGAGTATAACGGAGAAGGAAAGGAACTTATTGAGAACTTGGTGATAATTCGTAGTTTGGATAAAGAATTAATTCTCCAGAAGATTGAACAGGGAAAGGAATTTTTGCTTAGGGCGGTGCATGAAGACGAGCACGGATTTTACAAAAAATACGACACTCTAAACGATGATTTTGGTAATAGACTACATACTGTATATTCGGCTTCAATTATATATACGCTTTTGAAAATTTACGACTTCGACAAAGACGAAAGGATTTTAGAAGGTGTACCAGACTGGGGAGATTTTCTGCTTTCAATGCAAAGTAAAGATGAGGAAACATATGGCGCATTTCATTATTCGTATTATTTCAAAAGTAGAGAGAAAGAACCAAGATTTGTAGTCGGAACAACAGCACTAAGTATATTTACATTATTAGATTTATATAATCGAACCAGCGATTCTAAATACCTGGAATCGGCAAAATCAGGTGGTAATTGGCTAACTACAATGCAGGAATCTGATGGATGGATGAAGGCATATAAAGAATACAAAGGCGGAGAATGGGTTTACGGTGAAAAAAAATCACTTCTCTATAATGGCCAGGTTCTTTCCGCCCTTTCCCGGCTTTATAAGGTTACTGGCGAAAAAAGATACTATGATGCTGCTGAAAAAATTGCCCGGTGCTTTACTGAAAAAGTTGAAAAAGAAGGCTGTTATCTGGGGGATGACTATCGCTCGAAAAACCCAATATCAAGTGCCTGGGTAGTAATGTCTCTGCTCGATTTTTATAAAGTAAATCCAGATGAATATTATAAAAACATAATTTTTAGGTGTAGTGGCGAACTTCTGGAAAGGCAAAAACAAGATACGGATAAGCCTCTCTATTATGGAAGGTGGACTAGGGCATATTCGACGAGTGGAAATGGCTGGCTAGCTGAAGTGATGATGGAAATGTATAAATTTTGCCAGGAACAAAATATGGGTGGATGTGATGAATACCAAGAGGCAGTGGTAAAAGTAATATGGTGGATTATTCAGAACACCTATTCAGAGGAGAACACCTTTTTCTTAAAAGAGCCCCAAAAAGCGATAGGTGGTAGTTTTTGGAATTATGAAAACCTATATGTTAGAACCGATTCTGTTTGTCACGCTGTAAATGCTTATGTTGGTATAATAAATGATTTGGAAGATGGATGGCTGCTTTCAATTCCAGAGGAACCAT
>Ga0209979_1001706_pt1 | contig 23175 bp, 27 predicted proteins | sample AnhtaG_FD_183114 | JGI IMG/M metagenome (GOLD analysis project Ga0209979, IMG submission 183114) | Deep subsurface microbial communities from Anholt, Denmark to uncover new lineages of life (NeLLi) - Anholt_01485 metaG (SPAdes) (version 2) | ecosystem: Environmental > Aquatic > Marine > Oceanic...
TTGATAACCTGGGGATGTTTGCCAGGCGTTTATATCCTGGCATTGAGCAATAAGCATTCATAGCACAGCTATTATAACGTCCTTTCATGACTCATGTATGTGTCACCCATCTATCTGAACTAGATCAGCCACTTAAGATAATCCTCACTACCAGCAATAATAATATTTTTGTAGTTGCCTGATTTATCAGGCCGGTTTCGAGGCGCGAAGGAATCTCTTCCTTCACGACCATTGCGAGCGAAGCGTGGCAATCCCATTGGCTAAATTCCAAATCCTAAAACCCAAGCTCTAAACTGTTTTGGTCATTGGAATTTTTGGGCTTCCCGACCCCTACCCTATCTTGAGCATCTTATCCACGGCAGCTTTCGCCCTGAGTTGAATTCCCTCGGGAACCTTCACCACAGGATTCATCTCTTGCAAAGACCACAAAACTTTCTCCAGGGTAATCAACTTCATATCAGGACAGACTGCCTGCTCGGAAACAGGAATAAACCTCTTGGTAGGATTCTCTTTTCTAAGTCGGTGTATTATCCCAATCTCCGTGCCTACAACCATCTCTCTGACCTCGCCTCTCTGGGCATACCTGCACATCCCGCCGGTGCTGAGCACTTCGTCGGCCAGGGCAATGACCTCTGGCTTGCACTCCGGATGAACTACCACCTTAGCTTGCGGATATTCCCGCTTCAACTCCTTTATCCTTTCAGGTATTATCCTGATATGGGTGGGGCAGAAGCCTGGCCAAAGAATCATCTTTTTGCCCGTCCTGGCCGAGACGTAATGCCCGAGATACTGGTCAGGGACAAATATTATCTCTCGAGCATCCAGGCTTTCTACGACCCTGACCGCATTGGCGGAGGTACAGCAGATATCTGATTCCGCCTTGACTTCGGCTAGGGAGTTAACGTAGCAGACCACCACTGCTTGAGGATGTTCCTTTTTCTTCGCCCGTAAGCGTTCAGCGGTAATCATGTCTGCCATGCGGCAGCCGGCGTTCATATCAGGAAGCAAGACCACCTTTTCTGGGCAGAGGATGGAGGCTGTTTCCGCCATGAACTGAACTCCACAAAACACGATTACATCGCCATCGGTTTCGGCAGCTCTCTGACTCAGATCCAGGGAATCGCCAACAAAGTCGGCTATATCCTGAACCTCACCCAGTTGATAGTTATGGGCAAGAATAACAGCATTCCTTCTTTTCTTAAGGGCCGAGATTTTCTCTACTAGTTCAGCATCCCTATTTCCCATCCGTTGCTATCCTCCCGGCATGAGTGTAAACATTCATACTCCTTCCCCTGACAAAGCCCACCACGGTTACGCCCAAATCAGCAGCTAATCTCAGCCCTAAGTTAGTGGGGGCGGACTTAGAGACAATTATGGGGACATTTCTTCTGGCTACCTTGAGCAGTATCTCTGAAGACACCCTTCCGCTAGTGATTATTATATGGTCTTCCGTCGCTATGTCATTTAGTATGCATTCGCCAAAGATTTTGTCTATGGCGTTATGTCTTCCTATGTCTTCGCTAAATACTAGAATATTTTTCATATCACACAGAGCAGCACTGTGAACACCACCGGTCGCCCGATAAATCCGGGAGCGCTGCTGAAACTCGTTGACCAGAGCTAAGACCTCAAGTGTTGATATTTCAACCCGTGATTCGACTTTCACTTGCCCTTGAACATCAGTTACACTGTAGAAAGATGCTCCCCTCCCACGTCCTGAAGTTATAAACCTCTTGAACAAAGCCTCTCTGGCAAGTTCCTCTCCTCCTACGGTTTCCACCCACACGACGCCTCGCCGGTCATCAACTGTTATCTTCTTAATCTCATCCTTACTCTTAAGTAACCCCTCGGAGAAAAGAAAACCGATAGCCAAATATCTTAAATTCGTAGGGGAACATAGTAAGGTTGCCAACTCCTGGTTATTTAAGATGATAGTAAGGGGAGACTCCCTGACAACCTCGTCTTCAATGCTGCTGCTACCTCCTTCCGCAAACTTCAATATAGGAAACTTCTCTATCTCATTATCCATTCTTTTCTACCCGTATCTGGCCTCCAGCCTTGACACTATCCCCCAGCAGCAAGAATCACAATATCAACCTGGTCTCTGTTCTCCACTGGAGTAGTTAGTCCTTTAGGATAAATAAACGATGTTCATTTTTAGACTGCCCCTGTCCCGCAGACTTTACAATCTGGGTTTTTTACCAAGTTACAGAACGTGAAATCCATCGTCTCACCATTGAAAAATAACATCTTCCCTGTTAGCAAAGACCCGAACCCGGCAAGAAGTTTGATTGCTTCTGTCACCTGCAAGATAGCAATTAAGGCCGGCGTTACACCAAAAACAGGAAATGGTCCCTTCCTATGTGGAACTTTGGGGAAAATACAGGAAAGGCAGGGTGTCTTTCCCGGGAGTATAGTAGTAATCTCGCCAAAGAGCCCATGAACACCCCCATGGATAAAGGGTATTCCTTCGGCAACACATGCCTCGTTAAGAATAAATCTGGTCTTGAAATTGTCCATCCCGTCTATTACCAAATTTGCTCCTTTGACAACCTCTCTGGCATTATGTTCAGTAATCTTCTTGAAAACAGGGGTAACTTCTATTGAAGAATTTAATTTAGCCAGCTTCTGTGCCACGGAAAAGGGCTTTCTTTCTCCAATATCTTCCTCATAATGAAGAACCTGCCGGTTTAAGTTAGAGAGTTCCACACAGTCACAATCTAGCAAGGTGACATGACCTACGCCGCTACACGTTAGATATAGAGAGGCAGCGCATCCCAGTCCACCAAGTCCGGCTACCACTACGTGGGACTGTTTAAGTTTTTCTTGACCCTTCTCACCAAAGCTTGCATACAAAATCTGGCGTCCGTATCTAGTTAAATCGTTTTCCGTTAACATGTGCCTGCCCTTATCTTTCACTCCTTTACACTATTCTCCTGCATACTGTATTGCGAAATAATCGAATTCAATGCTCCCATTTTGAGCTTTCACAACTCCTTATCATTATCCTCGTTTTTGGCATTTCTTATCCAGTGGCTGGAGCTATCAGCTCGACTTTGAGGTTTGCATTACCCTACCCACGACACAGATAACCTATTATACACAATTAACAACCGGCATTTCTTCACACCTCACGCACTATATCAGCGAAAAGCAATAGCCTAGAAGCAAAGACATTCCACTAACGACCACCAGAAAGATAGTCAGAATCCTGCCACCAAATTCCTTTCTCAAAACCAGGATAGTGCCCCAACTGGTGATGGGACCCACCAATAGCAGTGTCATTCCGGCACCAATATTCATTCCCTGCCACACCAGAGCATGGACCAAAGGAACACTACCTGTGGCACAGATATACATGATTAAGCCAAAGCCGAGGCTGAAGAGATACCCCACCCCCCCACCAAGATGAGCACCAACGAACTCCCCCACCGGGGCAACCACCACCACCAGTGCTGCCAGCGCAATGCCTAAAATCAGCCATGGCCCAATATCTTTGACAATATCCACAAAGGCATATTCGAACATGTGTTTGACTCGGCGAGAAATGTGTCGAGAGCCTCCCATATATTCCTCCGGGCTATCTTCAAAGGCTTGCTGGCAATGGGAACAGCAAAAATAATACGTCCCCCCCCTATATTCTGCCTCGGTTGCCTTTCCCACCTCGACATTCATCCCACAAACCGGGTCGAGAGCCTGTTGTGCTGGCGGAACAACAACTTTGGCTTTGCTCTTGGCCGCATTTCCCACCAGTCCCATAACCAGACCCAGGGTAATTACGGCAAAGAATTCAAATATAACGAACTTTGCCCCCAGGAGGCCATAGGAGACGAGAAGGGAAGTTACAGAGGTGGCTGGCGTGGCCACCAGGAAAGCCAGAACTGAGCCCAACCTTGCCCCTTTCCAGTGCAGAGTCACTGCCACGGGCAGGGCGCCAAAACAGCAGATAGGAAGGACTGTCCCAGCCAGAGTGGCGTAAAGGAGTGGTTTTATGCCTTCTCCCCCCAGGTGCCTCTCCACCCACTTTGAGGGAATAAATTCGTGGATTAAGCCACTCAGCAGAAGCCCTATTGCCAGGACGGGCAATATGTCAATGAGATAATCCTTGAATACTATAAAATACTGGACTACCAACTATTCACCTCCACCGTATTCAGATATCCTATTGCAAATGCTTGGGGAAGGTCTTTCTGGTCAAAAGTGAAATCCATACCAGGAACAGCATTATGGGAACTTCAGTTAGCACGCCCACCACTGTAGCAAGAGCTGCGCCTGACGCTACTCCAAAGAGGGTGGTGGCGACGGCTATGGCGACTTCAAAATGATTGCTGCCGGCGATGATGGCGGCTGGTATAGCATCAGCATATCTGAGTTTCATAATGCGGGCGGCAAGGTAGGTGATGCCAAAGACTACCAGGATATTTACCAGGATAGCCACAGTTATCATGCCGACTATGGCGGGCAACTCAACGATAATGTGCCCCTGATAGGTGAACAGGACAACCAGTGTGATGAGCAGGGCAATTATTGAGACCTTTCCCAGGTTAGGCTCCAGCTTGGTTTCAAACCACTCCAATCCCTTTCTTCTTATAGTCTCCCTCCGCGTAAAATAGCCGGCTATCAAAGGGGTCACAATGTAGATTGCCACAGAAAGAGCAATGGTAGCCCAGGGTACTTTTATGCCGGAAATGCCGAGCAGTAAAACAGCCAGTGGAGCATACAGCACGACCATGCTGAGTGAATTGATTGCGGTCATTACCAGGGTATGCCCCATATTGCCTTTAGCCAGGTAGCTCCAGACCAGCACCATGGCAGTGCACGGGGCAACACCAAGCAATATTGTTCCGGCGCGGTATTGCTCAATCTGCTCGGGTGTAAGGAACCTGCCGAAAATAAGGCTTAAGAATAGCCAGGCGAATAAAGCCATTGTGAAAGGTTTTACTGCCCAGTTGGCAAACAGAGTAAGACCTATCGGTTTGGGTGAACGAAGTGCTTTCTTTATTTCCCCCCAGCTTATCTGAACCATAATGGGATAAATCATGGCGAAAAGCAGTATGGCAATCGGTATAGAAATGCCAGCCACCTCGAGTCTGGTCAGCATATCGGAAAGTTGTGGGAACAGCCGTCCTAGCCCAATCCCGGCCCCAATACATAATGCTACCCATAAAGTTAGAAACTTTCCCCAGATACCGAGTTTTCGTTCCTTTTCAGGCATCTTCCCTCCTTTTGTTATCAATCAAATGGTTGCTTAACCTCCTTGCCTTTCCTGAATCTCTTTACGGAATCGGCTGTCTGTAGGCAGAAAATTATTACATAAGTCATCTTACCTCATTATTCCAAAAGCTTGGTTAAAGCCTGCCGGTCGGCGGCAAACTCAGGCTGGTCCAGAATAGGACATTCCTCGAGACGGCACTTGCCCCGTGCTAGCTCAATAGCGAAGGCAAGGCAAGTTCGCTTGCCGCACTCCCTGCAATTTGTCTTGGGCAAGAATTTATGGAGAATAAGCCCCATAGCCAGCTTAGATTTGCCTGGCTGTAGAATATCTTGCTGTGGCTGACTTAATTTTGATGCAATCTTGTAGCATATCGCTGGCTCAGGATATGCGTCTATGTCATAAAGCTTATAGCCCATAAATAACACTGGCTCTTCCTGATAGCAACTGGACACTGCTTTTTCTATCATCTTTGGGTTAAGGCCAGGCATATCGATATCCCTTTCACCCGGCTCGCACAGCAGGTTGACGATGCTTACGATCTGCCGGATAAATCTTTCTATTAGCTCCAGGGGAATGTTATGAAGGTATGGGGTGGGAGCTCTTGTGCCAATTATTTGCTTAGTATCTGCGACTCCCTTTTCCTTAAGCGCCAGGAGCGATTCGCCAGGCAAATGTCCCACTGATTCCCTTCCACTCAGCACGATATATCGTATATTCGGGTTGGCCACGATATTACAAATCATCTTCTCCAATCCTATGTTCTCTGTTTGAAGCATACCCGAAAGGGCGGCGCCAGAGTCTGTACCAGCCATTACCAGCTCATTTAATTCCGTCGGTATGGCAAAGTCAAAGGTGTCTAAAATGACGCAAACTGCTACGGGGGAATAATCGTTACCCCTCACATAGCGACCTTTCTCCGGAGGATAACCATCTGGTGGTTTTACTTTTAGCATAAGCTTTTGCCCCTGCTAATCAGGGCTTTAGAGAGCAGCCCGCTGCTTGCACTGAGAGTAGTTCCTTCTTTCAACTTCCCCATCGAACTAACGCTCAGCTCTGTATCCAGAGCATCGCATAATATATTACCACTCTTATTTCTGGCACCTCAAAATAGCCTCCCCTGTTTAGGATTTTTCACCTGAAAGGCCCATGGTGAGCAGGTCGCCACTGGGAAGACTATGCCTTTAGCTAGAGCTGCCATTTATCCCCTAATTTTATCTAAAAACTACATGCACAAGACGGCACCTTGAAAACTATGCTCTTACCCACCCTATTGTCAGCAACATCAGACACTATTACCGTGACCGTAACGTCACCGGGCGTAACCGGGGCAGCCCAGGTAATCTTAGAGCCTTCCCCGGAAATGTCGCCGCCTGTGCATGACCATACGTAAATCTCTCCACCGCTCGCGTCTGAAACAATACACTCAATACCGTATTCTTTTGTTTTCCAGACCTTGTACCCGGTCGTGGTTGTTTTCAAATATTTAGGCTCTTTGGCAGTAACAATCAGGTCTTCGATAGTTGGCGGAGTACCAGTTGCCACGCTGAGAATCACCGACCATGTGTCTTCCCCACCATAGCCATCGGTAACCACAACTGTGACGTTGCATGTGCCAACTTCCTGGGGGGCAGTCCAGTTTACAACTGCGCCTGTGCCAGAGATATCACCTCCGCTGACTGTCCAATCATAGCTTAGCTCGTCGCCATCACGGTCCGAAGCATCACACGTCACCTGGAGACTACCCGAAGGAAGGGTCCAGTCTGCATCGGCTATCAGGCTGGTAATGGTTGGCGACTTATTGGCTCTTACTGCGATGATTACATAATCCGTATCTTCGCCACCGCGGCCGTCGGTCACCGTGACTGTAATATTGTAGGAGCCTTCAAAGCGAGGAGCGGTCCAGATAACCGTAGCTCCTGCCCCAGTTATTTCGCCTCTGCTAGCCGACCAGTTGTAGCTTAGTTCGTCGCCATCGGGGTCTGAAGCATTACATGCAATCTGGCAGCTTCTTGAAGGAAGAACTCTCTCCGGCTCAGCTTCCAGGCTGGTGATAGCTGGCCGATGGTTGGCTAGCATCGTGTAAAATAGGATTGAAAGTAGCACTGCTGCCGCCACAATTCCCACGATTACTAGAAATCTTTTTTTGTTCATTAGTTTCTCTCCCTGGAGCCTCTTTCGTTCATGTCTGTATCCAGAGCACGACAAGGTATATTCCCACACCTATGAAGATAATGGAAACTGCCACACGAATGATTTTCTCAGCGCGGGTGACCGCGTTAAGCCAGGTAGAAACCCTGGCTACACCGAGGGATATAAGCACGCCGAATACTAAAACAGGTAGCCCAGTGCCAATGGCATATACGGCAGGCAGTGTCACACCGCCAGCGGATTTAAGGGACAAAGGTATCAATACTCCAAAGAATAGGACAGCGCTATAAGGGCAAAAGGCAAGGGCAAAAAGAGCACCCAACAGAAATCCACCTATCATCCCCCAGTCGGCGACCTTTCCACCTATTGAAGACAGTCTTCCTCCTCCCAAACTAAAGGGCATCCTGTTTATACTCAGCATTATCACCCCTACCACTATCAAAAGTGGCCCCAGGACTTGTTCACCGAAATCCTGAAGAAATGAAGCTACTCCGGGGATCTCAATGCCAGCCACGATGATTAAGATACCAAGGATGGAATAAGAAAACATGCGCCCCAGCGTATAGAGAGCCCCAGTTATGACAGCGTATCTGCGCTCTTTCACTCGACGGCTGACATATGCTATGGCAGCAATGTTGGTAGCCAGAGGACAGGGACTGATAGCAGTTATCAACCCCAGAAGCAGCGCCGACAGGACTGGGATATTGACATCTCCCAGAATGCCACTCAAGTCCATTAAGTCTCTCCGTTGAGGCTTTTCTCGATTTTGCTCTTGACTATTTCGACGAATGCCTCGTCATCACCTATGACAAGCCAGATATCTGTTACCGCTTCGATGTGGTCAGTGCCATCTCTCACAGTGTTAATGCACAGGGTTAAATATGAAGCGTTATTATATTTCTCAACGATGTCAGCGTTTGCCTCGTCCTGTACATTGATGGATTGGAAAGTCACCTTTCCGCTGGCCAGCTCATCTGCAAAGTAGGTTTCTAGGGTATAGCGTGTCCCTTCTTCGGCATATATACAAGTGTTGCAGCGCTGTGTGCGGTGAAAGTAAACAACATCGACCCTGTCAGCCGGGCCTGACGAATTGTTTGAAGCTGGAGGTGTAGCAGGTGATGTCCCGTAAGCTACTATCAGCCATACAGCTAAGCATACCAGGACGATAGGGATTACAATCCATAGACTCCTGCTTACTTTACTCTTAGTTGCTTTGTTCTTGTTTCCTTCATTCTTGGTTGCTTTGGTCACTTTGCTACCTCCTCGGAAATGGCACTCTGGAGCAGTCTGGCCAGCGCTTCCTTGTCTTGGGCAAATTCAGGTTTACTTAAAGCGAAGCAGTCCGTCAAGCGTTTTTGTCCCTTTGTCAAAGCCATGGCAAAGGCAAAGCACGTGGGCAGTCCACAATCCCGGCAGTTGGGCTTGGGTAAAAAGTCGAGTATGTCCTTTGCCTTTATGCTTTCCTTTCTTTCATAAATTGGGGTGATGCTTTCTCGCTTCTCCCATGTGTTGTTTATCAACTCCTTGACATAATGCAGAACCTTTATAGCGTCCTCCTCGCATGTCACCTGTCCCACACTTATCTGGCGGGGCATAAGGCTTATGGCCCCTGTGTCCATTTTGAAATTAAGGTTCGGGACTTCGGGGGTATATACGGCATTCTTGATTACGGCGTTAAGGTAAGGGAGAACCTGGCTGATGTCATCACCAAGCTCGGCCGACACGGAAATCCATTCCGGATTGCAGTGATTGCGCCTGATATTGGTCACCTTATAATTTTGGAGAAGCATCATACACCCTCCGTCTTTGTTCCGTCATAAATTTCAGGGCCTGGAAGAGCTACCCCAAGCGGCATTGCTGGCAAGCACTCGGTAGCTGTTTTTTCCAGTTCAAGTTCTTTCACTACTCGGTTCATCTCGTTGTTCATCTTCTTCCGCATTGGCGCTGATACTCGTTGAACAATGCCTCTGAATATTCATTATCCGCAGCGGGCGGCACATAATTGTAAATTTTGACCCTCTGGAGCAGTTCTTTCTTAATAGCCTCGTTATCGGCTAGCTTCAGATTGGCAACTTCGTTGAGAATGTTCTCCAGGTTCATAATGCCTACCTGGGAGCCGTCCGGCAGGGTCAATTTCTTCACCATTCGCGCCGCGGCTGCGGGACAACATGGTTTCGCGTCTGTCATTTTTACATCCTTGTATACTTGCATGGCTCCTGTACCAAGATTAATCTTCTATCTCCCAGTTTTATCTTCTTTGGTTAGGGCGTTGGCAATAAGGTGAGTAAGCTCGTCCTTGGTGGGCACTCGCCCGGCGCAGACCAACTCTTCGTCGATTACCAATCCAGGAGTGGTCAGGATTGCATACTCCACTATTTTATTGATATCCTTGACCTCTTCTACAGAGGCATCAATGCCGAGCTCTTTCACCACCTCTCTGGTGGTCTTCTCCAACTGGTGACATCTAGCGCAACCGGGGCCGAGAATCTTAATATTCATTTTTAACCTCCTGATTTTATTTATTGCGTAATAAATCCAAAGATATAACCTGTGATAGTAGCAAATATCACTACCAAGGCGATGTAAGTAAGAGTCTTCTTTGTTCCCATAATACTGCGGATAACGAGCATATTGGGCAGAGATAATGCCGGGCCCGCCAACAGGAGCGCCAGTGTGGGTCCTTTTCCCATACCCAGGTCCATAAATGCTTCGATTATGGGAACTTCAGTAAGGGTAGCAAAGTACATTAGTGCGCCTACTAAGGAAGCAATAAAGTTCGCAAAGAGATTGTTGCTGCCTACCCAGGTGCTAACTACATGTTGAGGGACAAACGTCGTGATGATACCTGCAATAAACACGCCCCCTAGCAGCCAAGGTACAATGAGGCGAACAAAGCGCAGCGTCTCTTTCATCCAAATACCGAGCTCGCTCCTAGTAAACCAGCGCCAGAGTATGAAGGCCAGGGCCACAAGCAGAACGCCGGTTGTAATCCAATTCTTTGAGGCGGCAGAGACTAGTATGCCGACCAGGACAGCGAAGAAAGTAATTTGCTGCCACCATTTCTTGGATTCAGGATCAGCCATCAGCGCATCGAATGCTGCTGAGTTCTTCAATGACTCTTCCTTGCGGTAAATCGTTGCCATAATCAAGCCGATGCCAGCAGCGAATGCGACCGCGCCTATTGCTCTGGCAAGTCCCAGATCAAAGCCGAGAATACGGGCAGTATAGACAATAGCCAGGACGTTGATTGCAGGCCCTGAGTAGAGGAATGCAACTGCGGGACCTATGCCAGCGCCTCTCTTGTAGATGCCTCCGAATAAAGGCAGGACCGTGCAGGAACAGACCGCCAGAATAGTCCCTGAAACCGAGGCGACACTGTATGAAAGGAGCTTCTTCGCCTGTGGACCGAAATATTTCAACACCGATGCCTGCGAGATAAAAACTGCGATGGCTCCCGCGATGAAGAATGCCGGAATAAGACAGGTCAATACATGTGCTGACAAGTACTCAAGTAGAGCGTTCCAGCCACCTTGTAATAATTGCATTAGAATCGACATACTAATTATTTCCTCTAATGCGCATCAACGCATATAAAGATGCAAAAAAATTATGCGCTGGTTTTTTCTCCACGCATCTTTTCAACACAACTGGGACCCACCCGCACAGCTTTCCTCAAGCGCTCGCGATCCTGCTCAACCGTCTTGTTCCCTTTCAAAGCCTTAGTTACTGCCTGCACCAAATCGGCTAAGTATTCATTCATTTCATCCCTATTGATGGAGTAGAGTGACCAACGTCCATCTTTTCTCAGTTTAAGGAAACCGGCCTCGCAAAGTGCAGCCAAATTACGTGACGCTCTAGTCTGTGATATATCCAATGCCTGCATTACTTCACAGACGCAACACTCCCTCTCTAGTAGGATACTGAGTATTCTTAACCTGGTCTCATCAGAGAGAGCCTTACACAGCTTTACAAAATCTCTCATTGCCACCCCATAGGTAAGCTTATCCTTATATTTAAATATCTGCATATACTTTAGCTACAAAGCTCCCGCTTGTCAAGGTAACTCGAGAGGAAGAAATTCCTAAACGCTCGGCCCGTAAATGGCCAAGCTAAGAAAGCTATAGTGAAGGGTCTATCTACGGTGTCTTATATGCCTTCACGGTAATGCTCAGAAGCTTCTCCTTCGTTTGATTTGCTTTGTTCTCTATATAAAATTCCCGGCTTGATACTACCTCCACATCCCCAAAGCCAGCTTTCTTTATCTTTTCCAAGTATTCCTGTTGCCCCAAAGCCCCGGCGATGCATCCCGCCCAGGCATCGGGGTCACCTTTTATTTCGTCGGGGAGCACTCCTTCGGAGACTATGTCAGAGACTATGAGCCTTCCCTTTGGCTTCAGGGCTCGATAAGCTTCCTGGAAGACCTTAGATTTATCCGGGGAAAGATTGATGACGCAGTTACTGATAATGACATCCACAGATTCATCCCCAACGGGAAGCTTCTCCATTTCTCCCAGGCGAAACTCCACGTTACGGTAGCCATAATTTCTGGCGATTCCTTTCGCTTTATCTACCATCTCCTCCGTCATATCAACCCCGATAGCCTTACCAGTCGGACCAACCCTGTTGGCTGCCAGAAATACATCTACCCCGGCTCCTGACCCTAAATCCAGAACCATCTCACCTGCCTTGAGTTCTGCTATATCGGTGGGATTGCCACACCCCAACCCCATAATCGCCTCTTCTGGGATGTGTTCTAAATCCTCTCTCAAGTATCCGATAACCTCGGCTTGGGAAAGTGGGCCAACCCCACTTCCACAACTTGAGCAGCAGCTCTCTTGGTCTTGCTTGGCTAGTTGGGCATATCTACCTTTCACCACCTCTTTGATTTTCTTCTCTTCCATAAGTTCACCTCCTGACATTTGGCACAGCGATAGCTCCTTCATTAGAGTTTCGCTATAAATGATTAACCTGACTAATCTAACATCCGTAAGCTTGTAGTAAACATTCTGAGCTTCCTGCTCGTCTTTCACGATGTTACATTCCTTAAGGGCTCTAAGGTGGTGCGAAATGAGGGATTGCTCCTTATTCAGAACGCTGGCGAGTTCACCAACACACTTCTCGCCTTCAACCAGCAGCTTAAGTATCCCGAGCCTTGTCGGCTCCCCAATGCACCTCAAAAATCTGGCCTGGTCTTCTTCTATTGTCATATGAACCTCCGCTTATATGAATTATAGCTCATATATAAACTGAAGTCAAAAGCCCTAAATGGGAGAGTGCCTGAGATATCTAACGAGCTGGCAGGCAAGCACTATTCCCTTGTTTCCTGGGATGATCCAAGGGAATAGTGAACCAAACACGTCTCTCGTGCTTTATTTGGAACCACATAGTGCCATCAGCTTCAAGAACTCAGTCGTTGAGTGTGCCATCTCCGACAACCTTGGTCACTGGTACAAAGTCTCCCCTTTCCATGCGAAGCAACCGGGTACTTTGTTCACAGACGAGCAGCTTCACTCCGGCCTTCATAGCTTGGTCCATTATTTCCTTCAGGTTGGGAAACTCACCCTCTTTGACCGTCTCGGCCATACCTTTTTTTACGACCGTTATCCCCAGACCGAGGAATTATTTTGACCGTGTCACTGTTCTCTTCAGCGATGAAGAACTCGGCTCTCACTTATCGCCGCCACTTCGTTGCTTTCGGTGTTCTTTGAGCATATACTTATCCATAACTACCATAAGCCCAGCTTCCCTGGCTCGAGCAGCTGCCTCTTCGTTTATCACCCCTTCCTGTATCCACACTGCCTTAGCCCCTATCTTGATTGCCTCCTTTACAATTGGCAGTACCTCCTCAGAGCGACGAAAGATGTCAACTACGTCCACCGACTCTGGAACGGAGGCAAGGTCGGGATAACAAAGTTCCCCCAGTATCTCACTTTCCGCCGGATTTACCGGAATTATCCTATAGCCTTGTGCTTTTAGATAGTCGGCCACTCTGTGGCTTGGCCGGTCGGGCTTCGCCGAAAGGCCAACCACAGCGACGACTCGGCTGGAGTTCAGGATTTCCTCTTCTATCTTTCTCATTCTTGGCTCTCCTCTAACGATAGATAGTACACGCAATATGCCTCCCTTCCCACATAGACATATATGCACCAACAGGTAAAAAAGGGGAAGTTATCGCAAAATTATTCCAACCATATTCATCCTTGTGTGCTTTCTATCGTTCCTCCCCCTATTACGACTTCACCGTCATAAAAGACCACTACCTGACCGGGAGTAATCGCCATCTGAGGCTCTTGGAATTTTACATAGACTTTGTTTTCATCCAAGGGGACTATTATTGCTTCGGCTTCCTTGTGAAGATACCTTATCCTGGCCCTTGCCTTAATAGGTTGGGTTGGCCTCTCTGCTATCCAATTTAGCTCAGAGGCTGTAAGCTCATCGCGATATAGTTCCTCTTTGTTGCCTACTATAAGAGCATTCTTTTCTGGATCAATATCGGTAACATATAGTGGCCCTTTAGCTGGGATGCCAAGTCCCTTGCGCTGTCCGATGGTGTAAAATGGAATTCCTCGGTGTTGCCCAAGAACATTCCCCTGCCTGTCTAGTATTGGCCCTGGCTGTACTGCAGCTTTGGCAAAGAAGGAGTAATCTCCAGCTATGAAGTCCTGACTTTCCGACTTGTCATTAACACCGAGTTCAAAATGAGAAGCTATTTTTCTCACTTCTTCCTTAGTGTAGTTGCCCACAGGGAAAAGGGAGCACCCAAGCTGTTCCTGGGAGAGCGAGAAGAGGAAATAGGACTGGTCTTTCCGTAAGTCTTTAGCCTTTTTAAGCAAGCGACGGCACCGGCTCTCATCGTATTCAACTTGGGCATAATGACCGGTGGCGAAATAATCGAATTCAATTCCACTATCTCGTGCCCTTTTGCCTAAGGCATCAAACTTAACTCGGCGGTTGCACCTGATGCACGGATTGGGAGTCCTGCCAGACAGATACTCACGGCAAAGATAATCCAGAACTTGCGACTTGTATTCCCTCTTCAAATCAAGAACATGGAAGGGAACCCCCAAAATCTCAGCAACTCTTCGAGCGTCTTCTATATCTCTTTCCTCACCTGGTCCGTAGCAGCCATGGCGCCTGATTTCTCCCCGGAAAGCTTCCCCCTCCCATATTTTCATGGTCACCCCGATGACCGCATATCCCTCCTCCTTAAGAAGGGCAGCAGCAACAGACGAATCCACCCCTCCACTCATGGCTACCAATACTCTTTTCATAATTTTCATCAACTGCATCATCCAGAAATTCCCATCAACAGTCAGACTCAAGCAACAAAGAGCAGTCCTTTGGATTAAGATGATAGTTAAATACGATAATGATTTGGATTATTAGTGGATAGCTGGACTTCTTCCATACAGATTTCTAATGCACCCTACTTTCTTCTCGTCTATCGTCCTTGTAATGTAGTCATCAATAAATGCAAAGCCCACATCTGTCGCATTTTTCTTCATCAATCTTGATAATCTTTCTTTTTAGTTTTGCCGTCTGTTCACCCTTCTTTTCTTTTTAACTTGTTGCAAAGTTCTTCTCCAACACACTCTTTGGCATATTTGCACCATTGCACGCAGGATTCCAAATCATTGTAAACGGTAAATCCACACTTCCTGCATCTTGTCTGCATCTCATTAGAGAAAATCTCCACTTCTTTACCACACTGGGGACACTTCCTTATTTCAATTGTAGGTGTTCGTATATGGGTTGCTCCAGGACATTTATCAAACATCGTTTTCACCTCCAAGCCTTTAGTTTAGGCTGTTTAATTTCGTTTTTCTGTTCAATTTTAGGCATTTCCGTAGGGCGGCATTTTATATGCTGCCTCTCACTGGCGGGGAATAAATCCCCACCCTACGAAATCTTCTCAGCCCGGTTGCCCAATAAATCGGGCAACTACATTTTTAAACACCCTCTTTGGCTGGGCATTTATTTGATAACCCTCAGAAGCAGAGACATGGCTCTCAACTTGGCGACAATCTGGGGTAAGACCTCCAGTACCTGCTCCACATCTGCCTCGGTGTTGTCTCGCCCCAGTGTTAACCTGAGCGAGCCATGAGCTTGCTCAGGGGGAAGCCCCAGCGCCAGAAGAACGTGAGAAGGTTCAAGGCTTGAAGGGCTACAGGCCGAGCCAGTGGTGGCACAGATACCCTCTAAATCAAGATTCAAGAGCATGGATTCCCCTTCCACAAAATCAACGCTTACATTGACATTGTTGGGCAGCCTTCTAGTGGGATGACAATTTAGGTAAATGTCGTCAACCCGTTCCTCCGCTGGTAAAAATAATCTCCTCGCTCCGAGCCCCAATAAGTTCTGCCACCTTAGTTCGCGCCTCTTCTACAGCTCCCTTTGCCTCCTGTCCGTAAGAGTAGATGCTCGAAGGATTGCCAAAAACATCGGTAAAATAAGACAGCATGGCCTTCACCACCTCAGGATGAACGAGCGTGGTGGCAGCATGATCAAGATAGATTTTCTTCATTTTTATTCGGAGTTAGTATAACACGGTTGATGTCTGGCAACCCTTCGCCATCGTACAGTTCGCGTAAGACAAGTCTCTACCTCCTCTTATGGGTTTCCTCATGCTCCAGGTGCTTTTTCCCCTGTCGCTTCTTTTAAGTACCTCTCAGGGTTTTCATCGAAAGCCCTCTTACAGCCAATGGCACAGAAGGAATAAGTTTTACCCTTATCCTCCGACGTTCCCGCCACCTTCTCCTCATCCACCTCCATACTACAAACTGGGTACTTTGCCATCTTGCCGCTCCCTCTCATTTCCTGGCCGGCACAGCAGCCGCTAAACAGTCTCCTCAGTCATATAGCCATTTTATTTCACCTCCACCTATGAAAGCATAGTGCAAGTTTTTATCGACCTTTTCTCCATTGCAATTTCCTTTGGCATTATTTTTTATTTCCAATCATCCTCCTATCCATCGAGGCAAAGCCTCCACACAATAACCTTCGACCCGGCCCCCTAACCTTCCGCAGAGCTCAATGTGTTAACATCAGCTAGGAGGTGACGAGGGCGGCCGGGGCTAAACGCCCTATTGCCCTTCTATTCCTTCTCTCATAGAGTCGCTCCTGCTTTAAGACACGATAGGCAATAGTTAACAGCCTACGGGCAGTAGCTACTTTGGCAGCATTGGCACCTTTCTTCATCTTGAATCGCTGGTAATCGGCAAAGAGGTCGGCATCGCAACTAATAGCCGGTTGCACCACCTCAATGAATGCCCGTTTCAGCCACTTATTACCCGTCTTGGTAATCCTGCCGTGAAAGACCTTGCCTCCCGAGGCATAGGTAGATGGCACTAAACCGGCATACGCGCATAGCTTCTTCTCATCAACAGATTCAAATCGAAAACTTGACAAAATTTTAGGGGTGTGTTAGCATTAAAACGCTCCAAGTAATCGAACAGTAACTTGGCGAGTGTGGAGCCGACCGCTGAGTAGGTGGGAGCCGAAAAGTGCTGGGAGATAAAAGGCCCAGCGCAAGGTAGGTGAAAGCAGAAAGGAAGGTGGGTGGAAAGCCAAGGAAAGGGAGGTTACTTGGGGCGATTTTTATCCCCAGTTTTTTTCTTTTATTGTTATACGTGCTATAAATATTGCCATGGAAGAAGGAGCTGAGCTTGGTTATTTATTGTAGCTCCTCGTCTTTGATTAGCTCAGGGTGGAGGATGCCGATAAAGGGCAAATTTCGGTATTCTCCCTTGTAATCCAGTCCATAACCCACCACGAACTCATCGGGTACTTTAAAGCCTACGTAATCTAGAGGCACATTTACCAAACGGCGTGCTCTTTTATCAAGCAGGGTACAAACGCGAAGACTAGCAGGATTATGAGCGGAGAGATGACCGAGAATGTAATTCAGTGTCATGCCAGTATCCACAATGTCTTCAACCATTAGTACATGTTGCCCTACTATGCTGCTATCGAGGTCTCTGGTTATTTTGACTACCTGGCCGTCACCACCATAATACGAGACAGCCATGAAGTCCACGGTAACTGGGATGGAGAGATTCTGCATCAGGTCAGCCATAAAGCAGACAACGCCCTTTAAGACGCCTATTAACACCAGTCGTTGACCAGCGTAATCACGCGAAATGTGTCTGGACAGGGTTCTAATCCTTCGTTGAATTTGGGCGTGGCTGTACAAGACTCTGTCGATTCCCTCTACTTTAGCCTCGCCCAGAGGGCCATACCCATATTTGGCTAGCAGCTTGACAAAATCGCTTTTAGTTAGAAGCCTGACTTTGACTTCAGGGTAAAGTTGCCTGAGCTGGCGCAGCTTGCGATTCTTCTCGGTTAGCAGATTTTGTTTTAATGTAGTGAGTTCAACATACAGGTCTAACTCGGGTAAATAAAAATCGGGAGTGAACATCTCTGCTATCTTGCTACCATCCCACCTAAGAGGAAAGGAACGAGGCTCATAAAGCCATTCAATACAGTAAAAATCTAAAAGTTTGGCAAAATCCTCCTCGCTGGGATGAGCGAAATTGGTTGGCTTCAGCGGAGTAGTCGGTAACGGAGATGCTTGAGACGATTTTCTTCGCTTCTCACTTGCCTTATAGTCTTGCTCTAGCAATTGATGAAGCTCTGCTCTCTCAAAGATGACGGCGCATATATCAGCAACACTGAGTAGGAAGCCTTTATCAGCTTCAGAGAATTGGCGAGGCTCGCGAGTGTAAATTCGAATCTCCCCGATAGCCTCTCCTTTTCCAAGTACAGGAACCCCGAGTATAGATGCTATTCCTTGTGTTAGTGCTATTTGGGGATGTTGAATTCTTTCATCTTTGGTAGCATCGGCAATAAATACTACTTTCCCCTCAAGGATATCGGGAAGGCTTTTGCGGGCATCAAGGGGACCCTTTTTAAGGTAAAGGTCACTCAAACCATACGTGCCTACAGTGATTAAATATTCCTTTCGGGCATTGAGGGACAAGATGCGACAGCCAGTTACCTGCATTGCCCTGGCCGTGCTTTTAGCTATATAATTACAAATCTTTCTTAAGCCAAAAGCTGAATTGGCAACTTTGGTGATTCGCTTCAGGGCTGAATAATAACTACCTCTCGACCTGCCCACTTTTCTGGTACCCTATCCGCATTTAGTAAAGCCACAGGCGAGGCAAATTTCGCAGCCTTCCTGGTAAATCAAAGAACCACCACAATCGGGGCATTGCCCGGCCCAACTGTTAACCATCTCAGGATTTTTGGAAGTTGTATTTGGATTAGTGCTTTTTTCTCTAGTAGCGGTCTTTTCACTAATGTACTTCTCCAGCACGCTAGCGATAGCATCGGCACAGGACAAAATAGCGTGTCCCTGCTCCCAAGCAATAGAAGGGCATCTAATGCCTCGCAGGTGCTTTACGATAGAATCTATATCTATTCCAGACCTTAGAGCCAGGGATGTAAGGCGGCTGATAGCCTCAAGCTGTGCTGCGGCACAACCTCCAGCCTTTCCTAAGGTGGAGAAAACTTCGGATATTCCCCGACTATCAAAGTTTACTGTCACATAGATGTAGCCACACCCAGTGTTTACCCTTTCGGTTACACCTGTGGTAACTTTAGGCCTTTTCCTGGGAGCTAGCTTGCCTTCAGCCTTTTTTACCCCCTCACCCACGGTGAGGACCTGACTTTCACGACTCCTATCACGATAAATAGTTATCCCCTTCAAGCCTTCCTGGTAAGCCAGCATATACACTTTAGCTACATCCCCGGGCGTCGCCTCGTGAGGAAAATTGACCGTCTTGGATACAGCGCTATCAGTAAATTTTTGGAATGCTGCCTGCATCTTAACGTGCCACTCAGGAGATATGTCATGGGCGGTGACAAAGAGCCTCTTTATCTCTTCAGGAACTTCTTCTATGTCTTTTAACCTCTTTCCTTCAGCTAGCTGCTTCATTAGATCAGGGGAATAGAACCCTCCCTTTTGGGCTGCCTCCTCAAAATAAGGGTTCACCTCTATAAATTCTTCGCCTTCCAGGATATGACGTACATAGCTTAAAGCGAACAATGGTTCAATGCCACTGGAGCAGTTAGCGATTATGCTCAAGCTGCCAGTAGGAGCAATGGTAGTCCGAGAGGCATTTCGAAAACGAGGACCATCGGGCATGTCATAAATGCTTTCCTGGAAAGCAGGAAAAACTCCCCTTTCCTGGGCTAGCTCTATCGAGGCTTTATCCCCCTCTTTAGATGTGAAATTGGCAATTTCCTCGGCCACAACAAGCCCCTGTTCACTATCATAAGGGATGCCAAGCTGAATCAGCATGTCGGCAAAACCCATCACCCCCAGGCCTATTTTCCTGGTAGTTTTTGTCATCTCCGCAATCTCTGGCAGGGGAAATTGGTTGACTTCGATAACGTCGTCAAGGAAGCGGACTGACAGCTTGACTGTTTGAGATAGCTTGTCATAGTCAATGTATGGCTGGCCATTTTTATACGCCACTAACTTGGACAAATTTATGGAGCCTAAATTACAGGATTCAAAGGGGAGCAGGGGTTGTTCCCCACAGGGGTTAGTGCTTTCTATTGTGCCCAATTTAGGCGTGGGGTTATGCCTGTTTATCTCGTCAATAAACACAACACCCGGGTCGCCGGTGCGCCAAGCCATGTCAACTATTTTGTCAAATACCTCTTTGGCATTAAGCTTATCCGTCACCTCTCCAGTTCGAGGGTTCACCAAATTGTAATCGGTGCCTTTTTCCACCGCTTTCATAAGCTCATCGGTCACAGCTACAGAAAGGTTAAAATTGGTTAGAGCTTCCGGGTCCTCCTTAGCCTCGATGAATTTCAAGATGTCGGGATGCTCAACATTGAGTATTGCCATATTGGCTCCGCGGCGCATGCCACCTTGCTTTATGACATCGGTGGTGGCATCAAAGGCTCGCATGAAAGAAACAGGGCCACTAGCAATGCCACCTGTAGAACCCACTCTATCTCTTGCCGGTCTAAGTCGAGAAAAGGAAAAGCCAGTACCTCCGCCACTTTTATGAATCAAAGCAGTATATTTAACCGCATCAAAAATGGACTCCATAGAATCCTTAATAGGTAAAACAAAGCAAGCTGATAGTTGCCCTAGTTCACGGCCGGCATTCATTAGAGTAGGGGAGTTAGGTAAGAAATCCAGGTTTGCCATTAACTGATAGAATGCCTCCTCCCAAAAGGAAACATCTGCTTTGGCATCGTAAAGGAGCTCGGCTGAGGCAATATGGCTAGCGACGCGGCGAAATAGCTCTTGTGGGGTCTCAGTAACCCTCCTTTCTCCATCCTTTGTCAAATATCTCCTTTCCAGAACTCTTAAGGCATTATCGCTAAGCTTGACATCAGCAGTGACTTGAACCATTGGCTTGGCTAGAATAACAGGCATTTCTTTAGTCGCGGTTTCCATTTCAGGCTTAACCTCCTCTGGCTTAGCTGGCTCTTCAGCAGCCAAGATTTCTTTTACCGCAGTCTGGATTTCAGACTCAGCGAATGGACGCTTCTGTGGACGGTGCTTTGGGACCAAGCGCTCCATTCCAGGTAGGGGTTGCTGCTGTTCCAAGCGTTCAATCACCTGGGTGGTGAGTTGCTCTATCTTGTTTCTATCACGTATACCCATTGACTCAGCATCAGCCACTACAGCTCTGAGAATTTCAGTGCGATTAAGAGATCCCTCACTGTTGTTTTTCTTATGACTATTATTTGACACAATGCTCTCCGGATATAGTAGTTTGCTTTGCTTCACCTATCAGGAAAAGCTAGAGAAATAACATATCTCGCTTCACCATGACCAAAACCTTTGGATTCGATGAGTATACGTTTAATACCAGCATCAAGTCTAAAATCCTTGCGACATTTAACAGGACTGTCGTATTGGTAGGTTTTGTACAAAGTGGAAGTATGCCTAGCGAGTGTATGCACTGGCATATAGTCAGCCTTGCCCTTCGATTTTTTCCCGGGGCCTACACGCCACGCTAAACGAAGCACTTTGGACTTGGTTCTTGGCCGCTGACGCCAGAGCAGGACAATGCAAGGCTCCGCGCTAAGCTCGGCAATCCGAATGGCAGTCGAGCTAATGGAAACTCTGAAGATATTGGCCAACCATTCAAGCGATTTAATAGATATGCCAAAACCCGATAAATGTTTCTTGAAAACTGCCTCTGGCATGAGGAGTTCTGTAGCAGCGGCGTCGCATAGGCGTTCTCTAGCTTTTGCGCGGGCTATTGCAGGAGCTTGTGGGTTGAAGGTTCGAAATTCAACCTCCTCCACACAAGGTTCCAGGTTTAGCTCACTAAGTAAGGCATGCCCAATTTCGTGAGCGCAAGAAAAGTTTTGCCTGGCCGAGTTATGGGTTTGGTTCACCCTAATCACGTCCCCGTCATGTAATTTGATTAGAATAGCGCTTACTTCCCCCAAATTCGCTTTTTCAATTCTTTTTATGCCCAGCAGAGGAGCATATTCTTCTGACAAAAACGGTGGCCTCCCATGTCCTCTCTGCTCAACCAATTGGTTCACAAGCTGTCTTGCTCGTTCAACAATAAGGCTGGTAGCTTGTTCCAAGTCGAGAGATACTGGTGATACTTGGCTGGTTGGGTTATCACAGGGCAAGTTATTCACACTCATCGATTACTCCCCATCATCGAAGAGGCTACCCTGATGAGGAGGTGCTGCCGGTGGTGGCTTAAGGCCTTCCTTATACTCGTCCTCTGATAGAATGTCACTTGTGTCCTCAAATGATTTTTGTCTAGTACATTTTAGACCGAAGGCATCGAAGAGCTCCTGGAGCTTATGCATTACTGGCTCTGGCTGCCCCCTTATTCCTCTTTCGATGCTGTCTTGCGCTAATCCCGTTCGTTGAGCAAGCTGCATTGAACGCATCCCAAGCTTACTCTTCCAATAGCTGACGCATCGCCATATTTCAGTTCTCTCGTTGAGATCATGCTCTGTAGGTTGCCTTGTCATTTCCCTCCTCCTAATATTTCAATTCCATTAATAAAATTAGTTGCGTTCATTTTTGACCCTTCTGATGACTCCTGGCTAGTATTCCCAATTCCTCGCTAGGGAGTAGAGGTGTCTGGCTAGTAGAGACAGATGTTTTGGATTCCCTGCTTAGTAGGGTATCTACCTCTTGTTTTAGTGACGTAATATCAGCAAATTCCCGATAAACACTGGCAAAGCGAATGTAAGCAATGTGGTCTAGTTTTCTTAATCCTTCCATGACCAAATCACCAATATAGGAACCGGAGACCTCGCTTTTGCCCACCTTGTAAAGCTCAGCCTCGATGGTGTCCACAAACTTATCAATGGCGCCTGTAGGAAGGGGACGTTTCTCACAAGCTTTGCGAATACCCAAAAGGAGCTTATCCCGGCTGAATTCCTCGCGCCGCCCATCCTTCTTAATAACGAAGATATCATGTGGCTGTATACGCTCATAAGTAGTGAAGCGAGCACTGCAGGCGAGGCATTTCCTTCGGCGTCTCACCAGTTCATCTAGACTCCGAGAATCTATCACCTTTGATTCCTGCCTGCCGCAGTAAGGACAGTTCACAAATCTCTCCTAAGAATTGTGGTATGGAAATATTTTACCACTAAATGTAGTAAAATGCAATATCTTGTACTCGTTCATATGATTAGTGACACTTTCTCCTTTCTCTGATTTTGTTGATTGTGCTTCAGAAATTCCTGTGGAGTAAGATATCCCAATGCCTGATGAGGGCGGATAGTATTATACACATTCTCCCACTTCAGCAAAGCTTGATTCAGTTCCGGTATATTGAAGTTGGCATCTGTTACCTCGT
>Ga0209979_1001707_pt1 | contig 23171 bp, 22 predicted proteins | sample AnhtaG_FD_183114 | JGI IMG/M metagenome (GOLD analysis project Ga0209979, IMG submission 183114) | Deep subsurface microbial communities from Anholt, Denmark to uncover new lineages of life (NeLLi) - Anholt_01485 metaG (SPAdes) (version 2) | ecosystem: Environmental > Aquatic > Marine > Oceanic...
GAAAGGTGAAAACCAAGAAGGCTTAAAGCCTGACTATAAAAGGGCATTGTGCAACGGTAGTATAACCGATGACAATGCCCTTTTTTTATGCTCTCCTCTGATATTCATACCGAGTGTTGCAACATATCTTACAAGCGCCTGCTATGTCTCTTTTTGGAAAAATCTCCTTCCATATTACTTTCCATCTCTTGAAACATCACAGGGTATACCCCAAATGCCAGGGAAGAATGCGAATCATCAGCTTCATTATATTGGAAATCTATTTAGATTCCAATTTTGAGGTCAAGAAAAAATGGGTCGATGTCAGACCCATTCCAGGTGAAGATACCTGGTTTGAAAATGTCTGGAATAGATACATGAGAGATGAGATTATTCAATAGGAGGTAAGGGATTTTTATCATTCTTAATTCTTGCACGGAGAAAAGAGAGCATCAAAAACCCTTGATATTGGCTTTTTAGATTGACATATATCCGGACACGATCCTGATTACTCTGCGACGCTTCCTGAAAAAGCGAAAGGGGGTGATGTGAGGAGTGATACCGAAAGGGTACTTTTCAAAGGAACCCGGGGAGTTCGTCAACAATATGAAGCCGGTTAAGTGGTCTCATCATCACCCAAACTGGTACACGGGCAATGGGAACAAGGCGTTAGTGAGTATCACCGAGGCGACCCTGCTCAACAAAGACATCAAGGGCGACATCAAGCGCGCTATGGATAAACTCGGGGGCCTTGGGAGGAGCCTGAAAAAGACGGATAAAATCCTTATCAAGCCGAACATGAACACGGGTGATGAATGGCCTCGAGGAGGGACGGACCACCGCTTTCTGGATGCCCTGATCCAGATTCTGCATGATGAGGGTTATGGGAATGTGTCGGTCGGTGATAGCTGTGGCCCCTGGGGACCTACTGAGCGGGTTATCCCAATGCTCGGAATGGATGTCGTGTGCAAGAAGAACGGTGTGGAGCTGCTCGATTTTGACAAAACCAATATGAATTGCGCTGTTGACATAACATTCATATTAAAGATTCCTTAGTGAAGGAATTTGGTATAAGGGACTTCTTATCAAATATCTTCTACGTACAAAAGGAGGTGAAATTATGAAAAGAAAGGAAACCATAGATAAGGTCAAGAGAGCTATGCTTGCGATGCAAAGGTATCCATGGGAACAGGGGGTTGCATCGCAAGCCATTTTAGCATTAGGAGATTACGAGCTGACTTTTTTGATGGCCAGAGATGCTGTGCTGCGTCAATCACACGAAGGCCGGCTTGGCACGGCTTTTTATAAGGATGATGTTGCTATTATGGGGGATGATTATACAGTGACAGACCCCGCAGCCAACGGTGAAGCGGTTCTGTATGTTGCAGAAACTACTGGTGATAGATTGTTTAAGGACGCGATACAAAAGCAGGTCGATTGGTTAATTAAAAAAGCTCCTAGAACCAGTGAAGGTGTTTTATCCCATGTGATAAGTAAAAAACAGGTATGGGTAGATTCCATTTTCATGGCCATACCCATTCTGAGTATGACAGGTTATCATCGCGAAGCCATCACACAAATTGAGGGCTTTAAAAAAATATTATGGGATGTCGATAAAAAATTGTTTTCACATATCTGGGATGATGATCTAAAGGAATTTGCAGATAAAAATTTCTGGGGTGTCGGGAATGGATGGGCCGCCGTGGGTATTGCTAAGGTAATTAATGCTCTACCTGATGATATGCTTGATGAGAAAAAGAAACTTGCTCGTCTCGTAAAAGAATCAATTGACGCTTTTCTTCACTACCAACGTAAAGATGGCCTGTTTCATAATATAATTGATGATCAATCAACTTTTATAGAGACCAATTTTGCCCAAATGGTAAGCTATACCATCTATTCAGGAGTTGCGGGTGGCTGGTTAGATAACGAGTTTTTACAGCACGCAAATAAAATGCGAGAAGCTGCCTATGAGAAAGTTGATGAACATGGCTTAGTTCAAGGGGTATGTGGTTCTCCGACTTTCGCCGCCCCTGGTACAGCGGTGGAAGGGCAGGCGTTCTTTCTATTGATGGAAGTTGCCGCATCAAAATTTGATAGTGATTAATAGGTGGCGTCAGGGCGGGTCAATATCGAAGCTTCCTGCATTCCTGCAGCATCCGAAAGCGATAGTCGATCTGCTAAGGAACTTGTTAAAATTTCCTTGACTTCCAGTTTAACTTACAGTATTAATCGTCAGGCAGTTTCTCAGACTTTTTGCAGAGAAATGTCCATGCCCGACATCTATCGGCCTCGAAATCCTCAGCATTCAGCTTATTATCGATGTGTTGGCGATCATTTTGAGACATTTGAACAGGCCTATTAAGAACGCTTTGAAAGACAGTATAGCCTTTTCCGACCTTATGTCAGAAAGGTCATTTACCGCTATCCCTGGCCCAGACCTGGCCTCATGTGTCAATTGCAAGGGACTGTTTCCTAAGCATTAAATCCAAGTGACGAGTTCAAAATGGAGTTAGTCGCGGGCTTGATTGTGGTGACCCGCATAATGGATTTGCCCGTGTCAGATGTGAGGACTGTGGCCACGAGTATCCTTTGGCCTTCTCCTGCAAACGTCGGCACTTCTGCCCATCGTGTCACCAGAAGAGGGTCGTGGAATTCGGAGAATGGCTCTGCCAGGAAGTGATCAAGGCAGTGCGCCATCGGCACTTTATCTTCAGCATCCCCAAGATCCTCCGAAAATATTTCCTCTATGACTGCTAACTGAGTTGAGTAGATGTGCCTGGCAGAGCTTAAAGCTATTCCTTCAAGAATCAACACCAGGACAAGATGCAGTGCCCGGTGCTGTTATTGCTATTCAAACCTTTGGGGATTTCTTGGGATTTAATCCTCATTGCCATATCCTGGTTACTGATGGCTGTTTCTATGGTAACGGTATGTTTAGAGTCGCACCTTCATTCGAAGCAAGGGATCTGGAGGTGATCTTCCAGCATAAGCTCCTCAAAATGCTCGTCTCCCTGCGCGATTCCATCAAAAGCTCAATTAAAGGGATAAACATCATCTCAAAGACTATGTTCTTGCTGGCTCGCATGAGGATATTGTGGAACTTGATATCTTCCTCCACGCAAACTTTCAAATTGCCCTTGTTATGTTCCATCTTCGAGAATGTTTTTTGCATTGCTTCAATTTGAGCGACCTCCGCCCTTATAGCAGCAAGCCGGGCGATAGCCCCTTCTAAGCTTCTCCTGGCCTCGGTAAGATGAAACAATGGAGACTTTGACCTGCGCAAAGTAATCGACATGATTTGAGTAGCGTGTCCAACAGACAAATCTGCCACTCTGGTCCGGCGTCCTTGGGATATGTCTACCAGCCCTTGGGCTTGAAGCACTCGAAGAGCTTCACGCATGCTGAATTTGCTGACCCCAATTTGTTTTGCCATTTCACTCTCGGGTGGCAGCTCCGTCCCTGGCTTAAGGTTGCCTTCGATTATAAATTCCTTCAGAGACCCTACAGCGTATTCGACTCTTTCAAATCTTTCAAGGGGGTTGAATTTTTTTCTTGACATAATGGCATATTTAAGAATATAGGGGGTTCAACTTTTCTCTTGACATAATGGCATATTTAAGAAGTACAAACACGCTATATAATAATATCATGTCAAGGAAAAATTAATAAATCATGTGATTTTAACTACTTTTCAGATGTGAAGATTAAGAAATGACAGAGAAAATAAAGGCCTTCGTTCTTCACTCGCCTGGTGACATGCGGCTTGAGGAGATCGATATGCCGAAACCTGGGCCGGAAGAAGCGCTGATTCATATTAAATCAGTAGGTGTGTGTGGATCTGATGTGCACTATTATCGTCATGGACGCATCGGTTCCTTCATTGTGAAAGAGCCCCTAATACTTGGACATGAGTGTGCAGGTGAAGTCGCAGCCATTGGAAGTGATGTGACAAACTTGCGTGTAGGCGACAGAGTGGTCATTGAACCTGGAGTCCCCTGTAGAAAATGTTGGTATTGTAAGAACGGACGATACACCAAATGCCCAAGAATTAGGTTCATGGCCACACCACCGGATCATGGTGCTCTAGCTGAATATGTGGCCTGGCCAGCGGACTTTCTGTTTCGGATGCCTGATGAAATGTCCTTTCAGGAAGGAGCCTTGGTGGAACCCTTTGCCGTGGGATTATATGCCGCGCGGCGCAGCGGTTTATGCCCCGCCGCAAGCGTGGCGATTCTTGGTGCGGGCCCCATAGGCTTGGCGACGCTTGAGGCAGTTAAAGCATTGGGGGCGGGTCACGTTATCATGGTTGATGTGATGCATAACAGGCTGGCATTGGCCAAGGAAATGGGTGCTACCCATGTGATCGACGCTAAAGAAGGAGATGTTCCTGAAAAGATCAAGAAATTGACCAACGGCGAGGGTACACAATTCGTATACGAAACGGCAGGCACGGCTGCAACATTCGCTCAAACAGTTGAGATAGCAAGGGACGGTGGTATTGTCGTTCTCATTGGCCTCCCGCAGGAAAAGGAGATTTCCATGCCGATGGTAGATGCCTTGGTCAAGGAGCTAAATTTCGTCACGAGTTTTAGGTACAACAATATATTCGAGGAAGCTATCACTCTTATGGCAAATGGTCGTGTTGATATTAAACCCATGCTTACCCACGAATTTCGTTTTGATCAAACGATTGATGCCTTTTGTCTTACTGAAAATGCTAAGGACAAAGCCGTTAAAGTGATGATCAATTTTTAGAAGGGACTATGCCCTGGAGAGTTGAGAGAGCTGGCTCCATTTCAATACGGAAAAGATGCATGTCTTTGGCAAAGGTGGCGCTGAGTCTTTTTTCTAAGATGCTTGGGAATAGCTTGCTCTATTTTGAAAAAGTATGAAATTATTATAATCAAAAAGGAGGAATAGAATGGATGTTCTTTCTATGTTTAGCGTAAAAGGGGAAACGGCCATTGTGACAGGAGGAGGTCAGGGCATTGGACGAGAGATAGCGTTAGGGTTGGCCGAAGCGGGTGCAGATGTGGTAGTACTCCAGAGGCGTTTGGAGATAGCAGAAAAAACTGCCGCGGACATCAGAAAACTGGGGAGAGAATCGCTTGCTCTTAAGGTAGATGTGAGCGCCCCTTCAGCTGTTGAGGACATGGTAAGAACAGTGAAGAACAAGTTTGGGAAAATCGACATTCTGGTGAATAACGCTGGTATTGCACAATGGGTCGCTGCCGAGGAGATGCCTGTCGAAGACTGGAACAGAATGATTGGTATTAACTTGACGGGCGTTTTCACATGTTGCAAATACGTTGGGCAGGAGATGATTAAGAAAAAAAAGGGGAGCATCATAAACATATCTTCGATATCCGGGTTTATTGCCAATCATCCGCAAAAACAGTGTCATTATAACGCTGCAAAAGGAGGCGTGAATACGTTAACCAAGTGTCTGGCATATGAATGGGCCGAGTACAATATACGGGTAAATGCCATTGCGCCGGGATTCATAGGCACACCCCTTTTAAAAGAAGCTGATGAAGAATTGTTGAATGAATGGGCCTCTCTTTCTGTACAGAAAAGGATAGCTGATCCTGCCGAGCTGAAAGGGGTCGCCGTGTTTCTTGCATCTCAAGCTGCTAGTTATGTAACGGGTCATATCTTGTTAGCTGATGGCGGTTATACTATCTGGTAAGGATTTCAACGTAGTATCACTGTCATTTCAAAATCTTAACAAAAAGAAAAAATTGCAAAAGAATGGAAACTATCTCAGAGGCTGGTAAGCGAGCGAAAAATGGTAGGTCTGAAAGATCAAATCGAAGGCGCAGACACTCTGAAAGTGTTTCTCCCGGTGACTTCAGGAGATGAAGCAGGTTAGGGCGGCGCATTTTTTCATTGCCAGATAGAGGGCAATCATATAGATGCTAAAGGGGGGCGTGCGAGTGAACATATGAAACTTAACTATATAGAAAGACATTCTGAGGTGGAGGTGAATTGGTTTCAAAGCCTCTAAGTAAGCTTGATATTTTCAAACTTATTAATTTTGTGAAAGGCTGATTACTAAGAGAGAGGAGGTGATGAAAACTCTTTAGCAGTATTTTTGAAAGGGGGTGAGAGAACAATTTAAATAACAAGCCACAATTTTTCGAAAATCAGCAGAAAAGGAGGGATTTTTTATGAAGACGAAAACACAGAAGAAAGGTCTATTGTTGGGACTGGTGATTGCTCTTATCAGCGGGTTTGCCCTCAGCGCCCCGGCAGCAGAAAAAAAGTTTAGCCTGGAAGACGTTCCGGAGATAAAAAACAAGAGACCCATCCATGTGGCTTTGGAGGCAGGGGGCTCTGCGGACTTGATCATCCCCTATCTTCAGAAGTTTGCAAAAAAGACCGGGGTGAAAGTTACGACGGAGTCTCATGTATTTGCCGGGCTGTATTCCAAGGAGATTGTAGAGCTTCAGGGAAGAACGGGAGCCTATGATATCGTGGTGACAGAGACTTCCTGGACAAATGAGTGGGAGGACTATCTCTACCCCATGTTTGAATTGGCCAAGAAGTATGATCCTGAAGGTAAGGAAGGCCTGAAAAAGTATCTCGCGGGTCATGACCCAGGCTTGCTGCGCATGTGCTCCACCGTTGACGGAACCTTGATGGGAATCCCATACTACACATACACCCTTATCATGATCTATCGCGAGGATGTATTCAATCACCCCACAGAGAGGGCAACCTTCAGAAAGACATACGGCTATGAACTGGCTCCAGCCAAAACCTGGGGGCAGTTGCACGATCAGGCCGAGTTCTTTACCCGGAAAAAAGGCGAGAAGCTGAAGGGTGAGACCCTTGACCACGACATTTATGGTCTCTCCATGATGGCTGGAAGATATCCCCATGTTCAGGACGAGGTCGGTGCCAGACTGTGGAGCCAGGGTGGACGTTGGGCTTCGCCGGTCAGGGACAAAACGGGCAAGCTGATCGGCTTCAAGATAACAGAGAGGGATAAGGAACTTCTCACGCGGGCCTTTGACAGCTACGTGAAGGACATGCCCTTTGCACCCCCCGGAACCGAGAACGCCTTCTGGGATTTTGCCTCCTCACAGTTCGCGGGTGGAAACACCATGATCATCCCTCACGTTTACAATTCCTTGTGGAATTGGGCCTCTTCGGTCGAGAAGGAAATCCCCGGTGCCAAGGCCGCTGCCAACACAACTGTAGGGACGCGACCCTATACCGGCGCCTTCCACTTCTCCCCGAGCCGCGACAGCAGGAATCCCGAGGCAGCCTACTGGTGTCTCAAGTACATCGGCTCGTACCAGAATCAAAAGGAAATGGCTGAGGGGGGATGGGTCAGCGTCCGACGGGACGTTCTGGAAAACCCGCAATACAGGGACCCGAAGTGGCACCGTCAATTTGGATGGGTGCCTCCCTCGCTCCAGACTTGGGATGAGCAGCTGCCCGACGTTAACGACTACCTTCACTTCAACAGCGCAGCATTCGGCAAGCTCTACGCGATGATGACGATTATCTGTCATGAGAATGCCATCAAGACAAGAACCCCAAAGGAAAGCACGGAGCTGTGGGTGAAGACGTTCAAAGAGATCCAGACAAAATACGGCAAACTGCCGGTCATGGACTAAGACCAACAGGGTAGGGATCCCCTGGAGTGAGAGAGGGTTTTCCCGGGGATCCCGTCTGGAATCGGGGATCGTAAGCCATCATTCTATGATTCCTCTATTCCATGAATACGGCAGGCAATAAGAGGGGTCAAGGAGTCTTTGGACCTCAATGAGTTATTCAAGGTTCTAAGGTTGAGGACAGGTTTCCGTTTGTAGACGGAAGAAGAGCGGATTGGCGAGCAATAGATCCGTCAGGAGGAGGACATACATAGATGGCTCACGAGATGGTCCTGGCAGAACCGACGGAAGTAAGAGAAACATTTTGGAAAGCCCTTAGCAGTGACAAGTATATTAAATGGCTTTTCGTACTCCCTCTTTTGGTAGTGCTGGCAGCATTTATGCTTTTTCCGACCTTCTACTGCCTCTTCATGTCTTTTACCGAGTACGTTCTAAAGAAGCCCCCTGTCTTTATTGGACTAGAAAACTATCAGGCGGTACTTCACGATCCGGTCTTCTGGAGCGCCCTTGGCCGAACGTTTTTTGTCCTCATCATGAGCATATCAGTCGAACTCATCGTTGGGATGGCCATTGCACTTCTCTTGAACAGAGAATTCAAGGGACAGAACATCATCAGAGGACTCTGTTTTATGCCTCTTCTCATGTCACCCCTCGCTATGTCTTTGATGTGGAACTACATCCTTCACATTCAGTTTGGTGTCGTCAATCAGTTTTTGGAATGGTTTGGAATTGGACGGATCGAGTGGCTTTCAAATCAAAGATATGCCCTATTTACCATCATGTTGATATCGATCTGGCAATGGGCCCCTTTTTCGATATTTGTCCTTTTTGCCGGCTTGAGAGGCTTGCCCAAGGATCAATTCGAGGCGGCAGATGTTGATGGAGCGTCCAGTTGGTTCACCTTTCGCAAACTCACCCTGCCCATGTTGAAGCCACTCATCATCATCATTATCTTGCTTCGAACCATGTGGTTGATAAGGATATTTGACCCGCTCTACGGAACAACACGAGGTGGCATGGGGACGGAGCTGCTGGACTGGATGATTTACCGGATTTCTTTTGTTTTCTTTGACGTCGGGAGAGGATCTGCACTGGCCATGTTTGCATTGTATATGACGATCATTGTCTGTGCCCTCCTATACCGACAGCTCATAAAGGCTATGGGGGCGCCATCATAAACTAACGCATCGATTCTTGTTTTCGTGCCCTTGATTCAGTATATGGACGTTCACAGAGGGAACGGCAAAACTCAGACAGAGAAAAGAAGGAGGAGAAAAGATGAAGCGGGTGCTTTTCTGGATCGTCATTGTCGTTATGCTCGTGGGCTTTCTATTCCCGATAGCCTGGGTCTATGTGACCTCTTTTAAGGCTCCTCAGGATATTTTTAAGCCTGAAAAATTGATTTTTAGGCCTACGCTGTACAACTACGTGTATATCGTGAAAACGAGACCTTCTTTACGGGAATTATGGAACTCATTTGTCGTCACCGTCGCTAGCACGGCGCTGGTGATGGCTGTCTCTCTACCTGCTGCCTACAGCTTTGCCCGATTCAATACGGGTAAGGGGCACCTGCTTTTCATCACGATCTCGACACGAATGTTCCCCGGCGTTGTGGCGGCCCTACCCTTCTTTTTTGTTTTTCGGGACTTGGGGCTCCTGGATACACACCTTGGGCTCACCTTACTCTATCTGTACTTTAACATGTCTTTTGCCACCTTTTTATTGTATGGATTTTTCAGAGAGATTCCAGAACAGCTGGAGCATGCGGCCATGGTGGATGGCTATGGCCGCTTCACGATTCTCCGGCAGGTCATATTTCCCTTGATCAAGCCAGGCGCCGCCATCACGACGGTATTCTGCCTGATATGGTCTTGGAATGAGTTCCTATTCGCCTTCCTTTTTACCCGGAGAATTGCCAGAACGGTCTCCGTTGGGCTATCCACATTCTGGGGATCTATAGAGATTCAGTGGGGACCTATGGCGGCTTTAATGGGCGTTGCCATTCTACCCACATTGGCTGCAGCGTGGCTCATGCAACGCTATATCATCCGTGGGCTGACGTTTGGAGCGGTGAAAGGATAACCCATCAAAGGTCTCATTTTTGGATGACAGGATTGAAAAAGTGCGTGGATTCGAGGTAATCAGACATGGCATTCGGTGACAGGCTTTTCTGGGGGATCATGATTTTTATCGGCGTTAATCTCTTCTGGCTCGGGCTTCTTGCAGGGACAATTCCAATGTGGGTCGGGGCCATAGTGGGTGTTCTCGCCTGCCTTGCCATGATAAAATATGGTCCACGACCCAAGACCGACGAACCGGAAAGGGGAGAGTGAGGGGGCATTCATGGCCGATGTGAGACTCGAAAACGTCACTAAGAAGTATGGAAGTTTGGTCGCATTGAATAATATCAGTTTTGAATGCAGGGATGGCGAATTTTTCACCCTTCTCGGTCCTTCTGGGGCAGGGAAAACGACAATGCTAGAGTTAATAGCGGGAATCAAGAAGGTTGCAGACGGCCGTATTTTCATCGGCAATCGCATGGTAAACGACCTTGCCCCCCAGGAGAGGGATGTCGCGATGGCGTTCGAAAATTACGCCCTCTACCCCCACTTTACCGTCTATGAAAACATCGTGTTTCCATTGCGATCTCCCAAAAGGACGAAAGAACTCTCTGCCACTGAGGAGAGACAGCGGGCTGAAGAGACCGCCTCGGTTTTGGGAATCCAAGAACTGCTGGGGAGGAACCCCCAACATCTCAGTGGCGGACAGCGGCAACGGGTCTCCCTGGCGCGGGCGATGGTGAGAAGACCCCAGGTCTACCTGCTCGATGAGCCGATTGCCCATCTCGATGCCAAGCTAAAGATCTCCACCAGAGCCACTTTGAAGCAGCTTGCGAACAAGGTGGGTATTACCATCATCTATGTCACTCACGACTATCGGGAAGCCTTGGCATTGTCTGACCGCATTCTGGTCTTGAGAAAAGGCACCGTCGAGCAAATTGCGACACCCGAAGCGCTGTATGCTTCTCCTTCCAGTGATTTCGTCGCACGGCTCGTCGGAGATCCTCCCACTAATCTTTTGGACGGCGAAATTGTCAGCGAAAATGGAAGGGTTTTCTTCAAAGCGGACAGTGACTTCAGGTTTCCGATTCGACAAGATTTGGTTAGCCTGATGGAAAGAACAGTGGTCGAAGAGGAGGGAAAGCGCACGGTTCGGATAGGCATCCGGCCTGCTCACGTAAGAATTTCGGAAAATAAGTTGTCGGACTCCTCGTTTCAGTTACCTGTCTACGTCGTGGAACATGAAGCAGAAAGCAGTCTGCTTACTTTTGAATTGAGCAATGGCTTTTTCCAGATAAAAACAGACCACAGAGTTAGCCACAAGGTCGCAGAGAAGGTCTGGCTTGAGCTTGACCAAGATCATCTTCTCTTTTTCAGAAAGACCATGGAGATTACGAAATAGGGTGACTCAATGAGTACAGTCGATGTGAATCACGTGTGGAAGGTTTATGAAGGGGGAGTGGAAGCCGTTAAAGACGTAAGTTTCCATTGTGAAAACGGAGAGTTTGCCGCAATATTGGGCCCTTCCGGATGCGGAAAAAGTTCTACCCTGCGCATGATCGCAGGGCTTGAAGAGATTACGAGGGGCGAGCTGTTATTCGATGGCCAGGTGGTGAACCACCTGAGTCCTCGCGATAGGAACATTGCCCTCGCTTTTGAGTCCTACGCACTCTATCCCCCCCTAACGGTTTATGAAAACATTGCGTTCCCTTTGCAGGCCCGAGGCATCGACCGAAATGAAATCGATCGGAAAGTCAGACAAATAGCCGAAGCCCTGGAACTGACTGATGTTTTGCGGAGAAAACCTGCCAATTTGAGTGGCGGCCAGAAGCAAAGGGTTTCCCTCGCTCGGGCGCTTGTCCGGGATCCCAACGTCTTTCTTCTGGATGAACCGCTGTCTCACATGGATCAAAGGGTTCGAGCCGTCCTGAGGGCCAGAATTGGGCGAATTCAGGACGAACTCAATACAACAACGATCTATGTGACCCACGATCAGGAAGAAGCCGTGGCTCTCGCCGATCGGATCATCCTCATGAACTTGGGGGTCATCCAGCAGATCGGAACGGTCGATGAACTATGGGATTTCCCTGCCAGTGAGTTTGTTGCGGGTTTTCTTGGTACACCCAGCATGAACTTCATTGACGGAAGGATTAAAGTCCCGGATAAAGTATCGATAACAACCAATGGGATGAAAGCAGTCTTTGGATTTGACAAAAAGCTTAAAGAGGGTTACAGAGACGGCGATGTCAAGGTTGGGATCAGGCCCGATAAGGTTATTCTCTGTTCCGGTGAAAAACAGGGGAAGGCCCTGCCCTGCGTGATCGAAGTCATTGAACCTCAGGGAGAGCAGAAGATTCTGACGGGGCGTCTCGGAAACACGGAAATCAAGGTTCTCGTCGGTCAGACAAGAGAGGTCAGCGTCGGAGACACGGCCTGGCTGCAATTTAACCCAGAGAGCATTCATCTTTTTGATAAGGAAACAGGGGACTCGCTAACCGAACCCGAGTAGATTCCCACACCTGAAAAGACATGAGATCTTATTGAATAGAAGAACAATGCCATTCTCTTTTTCTTAAAACCCGACATTGTGGCATTATATTCTAGTATCTTAATACATTCATAATACTAATAATTTTTCGATATGGGCAAGCGCGCCGGTCGAGGTCACAAGGGGGCACCAACGCGTTGAAGCGAATCCAGGATGGGTAAAGTTGCGCTCGAAGTCTTGGAAAAAGGTAAACCGTGCACTTCTCGCGCTCTCCTCCCGTTCGAATCTTGATTGGCCGCATCGATCGAAAGATGATGTTTCAACCGAAACTTTTAAGAAAGGAGTGAAGCGATGATAAAAGTAGAAGAATTTCCGTATACAAATCCAGTTGTCTCCCACCTCTATGGTAAACCTCCACTGATCTGGAAAGATGTCCGCTTTTCATTGGTTGTTTATGAGACAGACATTGAAAACGTAGGACGCGTAATCCCGGAGCCACTCGAGCCCCGCACAAAGATCGTGATTGTCTGGGTTTCTGAGTTTGAGCTGGGTGCAACACAGGGGAGCTTCGCAGAAGCGGCCATATACGTTCAGGTCAAGTTCGGGAAGACTGAGGGCGACTATGAACCCTTTCTGTATGTCGGCTCCCATCTTCCACTGACCGGCGGTCGGGAGATCTGGGGCTACCAGAAAAAGATGGCCGACATTTCGCTCCACCACGAATACGAAGCCGTACGGGGTCAGGTGAACCGCCTGGGACACCAGATTATCAAAACGTTGGTTGTGCCTGAATACCCGGCCACGATGGACGACGTGCCCTGGAGCACGGGCGGTCTTTTCTCGCTCAAATATATCCCGGGCGCCGAAGAAGGGGAGCCACCACTTCGCCAGTTGATCTTCACAGAGGGGAAGTTCACCGCCCAGGAAGGGAAGTTCTTCGGAGGACGAGGGTCGATCCTGTACGAGCGTTCGGAGATCGATCCGACTTACCTCCTCGAGCCCAAGCGCGTTATCAGCGGTTTTTTCGGCGTGGGTGACCTCTTCCTGCCATTGGGCAAGATCGTCCACCGCTATGAGTAAACCCTTCTGTCCATGACAGAGGGATCGGCGCTGAAGCAAAACGCTGGGGCTCATACCAGAGATGGCGCGGCCGATCTAGTAAGCGGGTTGGTGTCGGGAGTGGTTCGGCGCTGGTTGCTTCTCGAATTGAACAAGATTCAGGTCACCGAAAACTCAAAACATCGAACTCGCTACATCTGCGATCAACTCATGAGGGATAACTATGACCAGAAGAGCCTCCGGCATTATCGCGCCTATGACCATACCTTTTGTCAACGAAGAGGTTTTAAATGAATTTTATACTCTCGATGGAACAATCTCAGGGCTAAAGGTCATTAAAAGGAATCCAGTGCACCGGGAGAGTTGAACAAGATGAAAAGAGGATCCCGTTGTGCCGGTAATGGCTGCTTATACTATGAGAAAAATGACGAATAATAACAAGACTGAGGGGAAGAAAATATGTCTTTTCGTAAAATCATTAAACTCAGAATGCGTGAGGAGATATGGGAGAGATAAAGCTAGTGATAGATGGGGCTGAGGTCAGTGGTCGCGAAGGGATGACGATCCTTGATGCAGCGGGGCAGATTGGGATTGAAATTCCTACTCTTTGTCACAGCCCGGAGCTGACTCCTACCGGAGTGTGTCGTATCTGTGTTGTTGAGGTGGAAGGATGGAGGACATTGGTGGGTGCCTGCCATACCCCTATCACGGAAGGGATGGTGGTTAGCACCCATTCTCCCAAGGTCATGGCGGCCCGCAAGGCAACCATCGAGCTACTGATGGCTGCTCATACGGGAGCATGTGTTGTTGACGAGGAAACCGAGAAGTGCGTGCTGCGGAAGCTTGCGGACGACCTGGAAGGGGGCGCACCCAGATTCGCCGTGAGGGAATCCCGATCCTACCTTGTCGAAGAGGTGAGTCCCTATATTTGGCGGGACATGTCGAAGTGTATTCTCTGTCACAAATGCATCGGGGCTTGTAGCGAAATTGCCAAGAAGGACGTATTCAGCATGGCTTATCGGGGTTTTCGTTCCAAGGTTGTTGTGGACTTTGATGAACCCTTGAATAAAGAGATCTGCCGCGACTGCGGTATTTGCATTGACTACTGTCCGACGCGTGCTTTGAGTAGGCCGAAGAAGGCAGAGGCGTGAAATGGATCAGACACACCAGGAAGTTACTGTTGTTCAGGGCAGAGAGCGTGCACAGCTTCTGGCGCTGCTCGAGGACGAGCAAAAGAGATCCGGCTATGTTTCAGAGAAGTTCCTTGACGAAGTCGCCCAGTCGCTAAGTCTCCCCATCAGTGAAGTCTACGGAGTCGCAACTTTCTATGCCTTTATTTCCACCAAACCCCTAGGTCTACACATCATCAGAGTCTGCAAAAGCGTACCATGCTATCTGAAAAGCGCGGAGATGATCATCGAGAGCGTGAAGAAAGAGATCGGCATAAGCCCGGGTGAGACCACCCCGGACGGGAGGTTCTCTTTCGAGCTGACGAACTGTATTGGTGCCTGCGATAAGGCCCCGGCCATGCTCATCAGTCATGATGTGCACGGCCATCTGAGCCCGGAAAAGATTACCGAGATTTTGCGCAGGTATGACTAGCTGACCTATCATCGCTATCGTTCCGGGTCTTCCGTAGGCGGAGAGCCATGGAGGAGTTCCTGCATCAGGTGAGGCATCATTACATGGATACAATGCTATCGGTGGAGGATGATGAATGCCAGAGAAGCGGATCGTCTTAAAGAATTGCGGGATGATTGACCCCAGGGATATCAGCACCTACTTGGAAAGGGGCGGGCTCAAAGCCCTGGAGAAGGCCCGCAGGCATATGACCCCTGAAAAGATCATCGAGGAAGTCAAGGCCTCCGGGCTAAGAGGTCGTGGAGGGGCCGGATTTCATTGCGGAAGGAAATGGGAACTCGCGAGAAAAGCTCAGGGGGATGAGAAATTCCTTATCTGTAATGCTGACGAGGGAGAGGTCGGTACCTTTAAGGACCGGTACATCCTGGAGCATGATCCCTTCACCCTCATCGAGGCCATGGCGATTGCGGGATACGCCATTGGGGCAAGCAAGGCATACATCTACTTGCGCGGCGAATACCATTTCCTACTCGATTTACTCATGAATGCCATCCAACAGGCTAGGGAAAAAGGGTTCTTAGAAGCCTTGGATATCCAGATTTGCGAAGGTGCCGGAGCGTATATCTGTGGTGAGGAATCGGCCCTCATGGATTCCATCGAGGGGAAAAGAGGAGAGGCCCGTTATAGACCTCCTTTTCCACCCACAAAAGGACTATGGGAAAAGCCGACCATCATCAATAACGTGGAAACTCTGATGAACATTCCCCAAATCATTCTCAACGGGGGGGATTGGTTCAATAAGCTCGGGACAAAGGAGAGTAAGGGCACAAAGGTCTTCTCCGTGAGCGGGGATGTGGAAAAGCCCGGTGTCTACGAGTTGAGCCTGGGCAGCCAGCTTAAGGAAATCGTCGAAGATCTGGCTTTAGCCAAGGATTTCAAGATGGTCCAGGTGGGAGGTGCGACCGGAGCCATTATCCCTTGCAGCATGATCAGTACTCCCCTTTCCTATGAAACGATCCTGGGTTCGGGGGCTGTGACTGTATTTGATCAAAACAGGGATGTCATCGATTTTGTCTACCGGACTGTGGAATTCCTTGCCGAGGAATCCTGCGGCAAGTGCACCCCATGCCGAGAGGGCACGGAAGTGATGGTGGAGATCTTAGGGAGACTGACCAGAGGAGAGGGTGTGCAGGAAGATATCGGGGCATTGGAGGACCTATCCAAAGTCATGATGCTCTCTTCACTATGCGGCCTGGGACAGGCGGCCCCCATTCCCGTATTAGATACTCTGAGATATTTTAGAAATGAGTATGAGAATCGAATCAGCCAATCAGTTTTCCTGAGGAGTCTTAGGGGTATCAAATGAAGTCAGTGCCTTTAGGATATGGGGCTCCTTTTTCCATTACCGGTAACCTGAGGAGGTGGTGAAAAGTGGGTGAGGAAACGAGGAAGTATTTGTGTCCCTACTGCTCGAACACCCTGGATACCTTTGAAGCCTTGAAAGCCCATGTGGTCAAAGAGCACAAGACGGAGCCGCTCCCGCCACCTGAAGGGTTCATAAGACTCACGGTCAACGGCCAGACATACGAACTCAAAGTGGAGGCCGAGTGGACACTGTATCACCTGATCCACGAGAAGCTGGGTTTGACTGGCGTGAAGATGTTCTGTGACCGCGGGGCATGTGGTTCCTGTACGGTCATTATGGACTGTCGACCAATTCTTTCCTGCATGACCCTGGCCATCGAGTGCGATGGTAAAACTATCGAGACGGCTGAGGGCATTGCCAAGGCCAAGCACCCGCTGATAGAGAGCTACATCAAACACCACACCATGCAGTGCGGTTACTGCACGCCTGGTTTTATCACCACGGCGAAGGCTTTGCTGGACAGGAACCCTGACCCGACGGAAGAGGAGATCAGAGAGGCCCTCGGAGGCAACTTGTGTCGGTGTGGGACCTATCCTCAGCATCCCAAGGCGGTGTTAGAGGCGGCCAAGAAGCTTAAGAAGGAGTGATCAAAATGACTGGCAATCAGTTCGGAGAATACCAGAAACTCAAGGCGGAGGGGACCTACAAGATCGGAGCGGATATCCCAACGATCACCTTCAAGGAAATTGGAAGGCGCGGTGTACGCCGTTATGATGGTTACGAAAAGGCTAGCGGAAAGGCGATCTACACGAGGGATATACAGCTTCCGGGCATGCTCTATGGAAGAGTGCTCCATTCCCCCTATGCCCATGCCAGGATCAAGAAGCTGGACACAAGCAGGGCCGAGGCGCTGCCCGGAGTGAGAGCTATACTCAGGTACGACGACCCGGAATTCAAGGGCATGAAGCTTACGGGGAGTATTGCTGCGCCGACCAAAATGGCTCCGGAAGTTGCTGGATGGGCATTGAAACCCGTAAAAGATATCCTCGGGGACTTGGCGACCTTTGAAGGCCAAATGGTGGGCGTGGCCGTCTGCGCGGAGACTGAGCAAATCGCTGTCGAGGCCCTGAAGCTTGTGGAAATCGAATGGGAAGAACTCCCCTTCATCCTCGACGCGGAGGAGGCGCTTAAGCCGGATGCCTATGTCTTAGCGCCTGGGGCACAAAGTAACAAGCTGGAGGAAACCAGGGAGCTGATCGAACAGGGTGACGTGGAGAAGGGGTTCGAGGAAGCCGATGAGATTATTGAATTCACGGCGCGACGGCATGCCCATCTGTGGGCAGGCGCCGAGATGCCATGTGTCGTAGCCAGATGGAATGGTGACCGATTGGAGATGTGGGTGCACGAACAGCAGCCCTATCTCGGCAAGCTGATCCTGAGCGAGCAGCTTGACATCCCCATGAATAAGATTCATACTCATTCTCCCTACCAGGGATGCTCATTCGGCGAGCGCTGCAATCCTCCCAACTGGCACCAGAACGGGATCAATACGATAGCCGTGCTGCTGGCAAAAAACGCGGGCAGGCCTGTGAAATTGTTGCTCAACAGGGCCGAGAGCTTCTACGGCGAGTCCGGTGACATGATGGTCAGCCATTTCAAGGTGGGAGCAAAGAAGGAGGGGACCATCACAGCGGTGGAAATAAAGAGCACCTTTGCTCAGTACATGTGTACGCCTGGTATTGAGCATTTCATTGACAACACCAGAATTCCAAACTTGAAATGCGTGGGGATCACGGCGGACGTGAGCAAGGCCCCTGCTTGGTGGTGCCGGTGCGAGCAGCTTCCGAACACCTTCTGTTTCACGCTGGTATTTGACCACGTGGCCACTGCCCTGGGACTGGATCCGACTGAAGTGGCCTTGAAGAACGACGGCTGTGAAGGTCATGATATATCCTATTTGACAGAATACAAAGGGGAGCATGGATTTCCTGACAGGGATAGCCTAAGGGAATGCATCGAAGCAGGCAAGAAGGCGATAGGATGGGACGGGAAGTGGCACCCGCCCGGCACACTGAAGCTCCCTAATGGACGAATGCATGGCATGGCCTTCACATGGAGCCATGATTGGGACGATGTCAGGGGAACGGGTTCTGCAGCCGTGCTGATTCAGAACGACGGAACCGTAAGTGTCATCGCTCAGCACTCCGATGTCGGCGTCAACCCCTGGACTGCCTACCTGCAGATCGTGGCAGATGAGCTGGGCGTCAGATACGAAGATGTGGAGATCAATCCCTTTGATTTGAATCAGGGCTTCTCACTGATGTCGCCTGACGGTTCCTGCAACTTGTGCAGTAACGGATTCGTGGTCAAGAAAGCGGCCCAGAAGGCCAGGAAGAGGCTTCTGGATCTGGCCACGACCAAGTTCGAGGGATTGACAGCCAATGAGCTGGATATCAAAGACGGGATCATCTTTGAGAAGTCAAACCCGAAAAACAGCATGCCCATAAAGGATGTCGTCATGTTCGCCGCACCGATGCTCAATGCGGTTGAAATCTGGACAGAACCGCCTGTACTCGCTTGGGCCTGGCACACCCACGGCCTATGGGGCCAGGCACTTGAGACAGGGCGACCCCGTATGTGCAGGCAGGCCAATTTCACGGAAGTGGAAGTGGATACGGACACGGGTGAGATTAGGGTCACAAAAGTCGTTAACGTCAATGACGTGGGCAAGGCCATCTCTCCGGAAACCATTGAGGGTCAGATGTATGGTGGAACCTATATGGGTTTGGGCAGGGCCGTCACGGAGGAAATGGCCTGGGATCCAAACACGGGGGTATTGCTTAACCGCAACCTCCTTGATTACAAATACGCCACAATGCTTGACTATCCTCCGGCTGAGAGCATTATCATCGAAACAGGTCTTGGACATGGACCCTACGGGGCCACAGGCATTGGTGAGGACACGGCCACGATGATCCCAGCTCTCATCGGGCCCGCCATGTACAATGCTCTTGGCATTTGGATTGACGAGTTCCCCATCACTCCTGCCAGAGTTCTCAAGGCGCTAGGAAAAGCATAGGAGGGTTGCCATGAGGAAGTTTGCTCATTTCAACGCGTCAACGTTGGATGAGGCGGTCTCAATTCTGAGAAGGTACAGGGGCAGGGCTAGGGCCATTGCCGGGGGTACAGACCTGCTAGGCAGGATGAAGGATGAAATCCTCCCCAAGTATCCTGAGGCCATCGTGAATCTCAAGACGGTACCGGGGCTGGACTATGTCAAAGAGGAGGATGGGGTACTAAGAATCGGTTCACTGGCGAGGCTTGAGGACATCGCCATCAACCCCATTGTCAAAAGCAAATATCATGCCCTGGCAGAGGCGGCCCATCGGACCGCCTCCCCGCATCTGAGGGAAATGGGGACCATAGGGGGCAACATCGCCCAGGACATTAGGTGCTGGTATTACAGGTATCCCGACAACCGGTTTCCCTGTCTCCGAAAAGGTGGTGGGAGGTGTTATGCCATTGAGGGTGACAACAGGTATCATTCCATATTTGGGGGGAGTGTGGAAAAGGGATGTTATGCCGTCCACCCGAGCGACACGGCCCCGGCCCTCATAGCCCTGGATGCCAAGATCAGGACGACCAAGAGAACCATCGACGTCGAGGATTTCTTCACAGCAGATGTCACGAAGACGACGGTGCTCGATGACGATGAGCTCGTGACCGAGATCCAAGTGCCTGCAACGACTGAAGACGCGATGAGTGCCTTCATCAAGTTCGCACCCAGGAAGACCATCGATTTTGCTACGGTGAACTGCGCAGCGATGATTGCGAAGGCCAGGGGAGAAGTGGACACGGCCAAGATCTGTCTCAACGCGGTTTATATCAACCCTTACAGGGCATACAAGGCGGAGGAAGCCATGATCGGCAAGGCCATAGATGAAGAAACGGCTGAAGCTGCCGGCGCTGTGGCGGTGGCCGATGCGAAGCCCATGACGCATAACGCCTACAAGATTCAGATCGCCAAGGTTATGGTGAAAAGAGCGATCTTGGCCTGTGACGAGTGAAGCAGGCCTTGATTGTTCCGCAGCGCGACTGGGATTACACGTGCTCGCCTTGAACCCGTGCGAGGGGAATTTCAGCCGGATTTCCTTCAAAGTGGCGTTCTCGAAGTCTTCGAGTCCCCTGGGTTCATTTCGCGGGGAGAGAGGGAACAAAGATGTCGGTACGTGTTCAACTTAGTCCCCTTCTTCGAAAATATGTGCCGGGCTACAACCATGATGAGGGTGTTGTGCTCGATGATGTTGAAGGTGAAAGCGTGCGTCAGCTCATAAAGCGACTCGGCATACCTCCTGAAGAGGTCTTCACGATTATGGTCAACCACTATCCCGGCCAGCCTAGGAGTGTTGTGAAAGATGGCGATTTTGTCACGCTGGCCAAGGTCATCGCAGGGGGCTAGAGGTCCCCTGAAACGTGGACAGCCGCCTTCGGATTCGTTGAGAGACGGGACTCCCACCTTTGGCCCAAAGGGCGTAGTACTCATGGTTCTCCCGCGGCACAGTAATACATTGATTAACTAGTCAGTAACCAGCTAGAGAAAGGAAGCGGCCTATGGACTTAGGAATTAAAGGAAAAGTGGCTCTGGTGACAGGAGGAAATAAGGGGATTGGGAAGGCAAGCGCTATCGAAATGGCCAAGGAAGGCTGTAACTTGGTAATTATAGGGAGAAACGAGGCCGATTTAGCGGCAACGGATAAGGAGCTTCAGGCCGTGGGAGTCAAGACTTTGGCTGTGGCTGCCGACTTGGAAAAGGCCGAAGAGGTTGAGAGACTCGTTTCAAAGGCCTTCGAAGTCTTTGGCCAGGTAGACATCCTTTTCAATAACGCAGGCCATTCTCACCCCACGACGCCAATCGATGCCACGGATGAGGAATGGAGGTCGCAATTGGATATCCACCTGATGGCCTGTGTGAGGACGTGCCGATTGATCCTCCCCAAAATGATAGAAAACAAGTGGGGAAGGATTATCAATATGGGTTCAATGTACGGTATCGCGCCCGGCGTAGGGGTCGCCGACTACAATGCAGCTAAAGCGGCCGTGATCAACTACACCCGCTCCATCGCCATGTACTATTCCAAGGACGGCATTTGCGCCAATGCCATCTGCCCGGGATTGATACACACCGAAATATGGGACAAATTGGCCGACAACCTCGGCAGGGAGCTGGGCAAGACAAGGGGGGAAATCCTCCGCTCTGCTGCGGCCCAGGCTAGCTCCATCAAGCGTTATGCCAGACCAGAGGAGGTCGGCAAGGTGGTCGCATTCCTGGCTTCGGAATCTGCCAGTTATATCACCGGCTGCGCCATTCACGTCGATGGAGGGGCACTGGCTAGAATCGAAATCAACTGGGATTGGGCCTAAAACGTCCTAGATCGAGACTTGGCCGAACATAGCTTTGAGTCGTCAGGTAGGCCAGGTTTCCAGCTGTTCCAAGTCTATAGAGGCCTTTATGGCGCCCTCAAGAATGGCTTCGATAAGATATCGGAAATCCGTAGTGATTACCCCTCAATAGAGTAACCGCTCCAGAACTTAGATTTCCTTTGGAAGGGATCCTTAAAGACCATAGGCCTTTATCTTTTTGTGGAGATTGCTTCTCTCCACTCCTATGGCCTCGGCTGTTTTGCTAATATTCCCCCCGAACTGTTTCAACTTACTGTCAATAAAGGACTTCTCAAACATCTCCCTGGCCTCCCTTAGGGTGTCGAAAGAGAGAAAGGACTCCAGCTTACTGTCTCCAATTCTGGATGTGTTACACGGAGCAGGTATATCTTTTGCATTGATTAGCTTACCAGGGCACATAATAGCCATTTTTCTATCAAATTCTTAAGCTCCCTGACATTGCCTGGCCAGCTATACTTCTTCAGCAACTCAAGGGCATCAGGACTTAGAAATTTGTGTTTTTTTTGGTATCAAGGGAAAACTCATCCAGAAACTCACTCACGAGTTCAGGTATATCATCAACCCTCTCCCTCAATGGGGGGACCGTAATTGGTATAACGTTGAGGCGAAAGTAGAGGTCATCCCTGAATGTTCCTTTTGCAATCTCTTCTTCCAGGCTCTTGTGGGTTGCAACGATAACCCGGACATCCACCTTAATGGTTCTGTTGCCACCTGCCCGCTCAAATCTCTGCTCCTGTAAAATGCGCAGGACCTTTGACTGGGCCCTGAGGCTCATATCCCCAATTTCGTCCAAAAATAATGTTCCATCATTAGCCTGATCAAACTTCCCCCTTTTCATTGTGGTAGCCCCAGTGAATGCCCCCTTTTCGTGGCCAAAGAGTTCTGATTCGATCAAGTCCTCGGGTATGGCAGCACTATTAACCTCAATGAATGGCTTGTTGTTCCGTTTGCTTAATCCGTGGATTGTGTGGGCTACTAACTCCTTACCGGTTCCATTTTCTCCAACAATAAGAACCCATGCATCAGTTGGGGCAACTATCTTTATCTGTTCCTTTAACTCAGTGATGGCATTGCTATGTCCGGTTATCTGATGCCTCTGTCGCTCTCTCTCCCTGAAGAGATCAAGCTCTGCCTCAAGCCTGTTAAAGTTTAATGCATTGTTTACTGATAAAAGGACCTTCTCGAGCGAAAGAGGCTTCTCAATAAAGTCATAAAGAGGGGGACGTTGGTTCTGAAGCAACTTAATGACGGCTACACAAAGGGCTGCACGGTATTTATGCCTGGACAAGCAAGACTGACGGACAAGGTGCCCTACGTTATGATTCTTTCCAGCGGAGCTTCCAGATTCCCGAGAGAGTTAAGACAGATAAATTGTATGCAACGTACAAAGATGGTATCCTGAAACTCACCCTTCCAAAGAAAGTAAGGTCTTCCCTTGTAACCAGTAAGCGATAGCTAGGTAAGAAGTTGAGCGATCATCTTCAGGTCGACCTTCTCAAGGGTTTTGACCACTCGGTCTGCCGATGCGAGTTTTCCTCTGGGCAAGGTGT